>Ga0314709_10000060_pt1 | contig 8784 bp, 7 predicted proteins | sample Shad10_28May_sur_FD_206187 | JGI IMG/M metagenome (GOLD analysis project Ga0314709, IMG submission 206187) | Metatranscriptome of seawater microbial communities from Espelandsvegen Fjord, Bergen, Norway - Shad10_28May_surf (Eukaryote Community... | ecosystem: Environmental > Aquatic > Marine >... | reverse complement strand
TACTGTGGGTTGCGCCCGGTACGACCAGTGAGCTCACACCCAACGGCATCGTTGAATACTCGACAAACGTTTCTCATCGCGCCGTCTGTGGAGTGTTCTTCCCCAATGGCAAGTTCAACATGAGTAAATGAACTCATCTGCGCCACCGCAGCAATGATATTGAGCATCGGTTCTCGCCACCATTTGTCACCAACTTTGTAAAATATTAGAGTAACACAACCACTGTCTTCGGCCATCGGTGTGCACTTGGGTCTGCCGCGTTTTAACAGAGGACACGCGTTTATATCTTATCTACCATACAAGCTCAAACACCCACTTATCGCATGCTGCATCAGCCAGATTTAGACGCCTGGTACAAATCCGTGTACTAACACTTACAGGGCTGGCGTAGCATATGTGATCAAACGACCGCAGCTTCGTCAACCACTGCGTGTGTGTGTGTGTGTGTGTGTGTGTGTGTTTGTGTTGAGTTCTGGTCCTGTAGGGGTCAACGATTTCACACAAACAGCGCCTACCTACGGGAGGATTGTCGTGATTTCGTGTCTCCTTTCATGGCCAGTTATTGGTTAACCTCTTCAATATTGGTTAGTTTCTCATATGATCGTATAAGCACGATTGTGTGAGTACCCAACCCCAGCGGAAGTGTCGCTATGACGTGGACACGGTCACTGCGTTTGTCGTGATGCGCGTGGACTATATCAACAAACCGCCTAGATAAAATACTTTTGAGTGGCTCGTCTATAATGATGTCGTTCTTCCCTCCACACCCAAACCTTGCTTTGCCGGACACCTTTCCACCAACCGGGATGCCAGAAAGCGTTACAATTGCACTGTTTGTGTCTCTGGAAAGCAGCACTCTTGCAGATACACCCATCAACCCACCTTTAAACAGCGCTGGCATTTTACCACATGGAACCGCTGCCGGTTTGAAACCAAACTGCAACGAATATGCCCCCCCTACCACGTAGAAGAATACGAAAGTGGTGAGTTGCATACTAACAACACGCTATCTATATCTTGGTTGAAACAGGGAGGCTAGCGTATCGCCGTTCCGCCGTGGGTGTCGTCACATGTCGTGCGATGCGCAAAGCCTCTCAGAGGAGGAATGTCTGGCAAGGGCAGTTGTATCTGTTTTAGCACACGCCCATCGCAACATCACATCTGCATGGGAGCGTACCGTTTCCGATTGTACAGTATCCGACATTGCGTTGTTTTCAGTTCTCCACGACAACACCGACTTAATCTATCTCAAGCTACCGAAGCTCATGGCGGCAAGAATATTACAGTCAATTAAGCAGATACGACCCAATTTTGAAGAAATAAAACTGTTGTTACTCTGCGCGAGTAGGCGCAGAAACGCAGCGGCTCTACGCCTGTGTGAGGACACACTCATCGCACCGCACATTACATGCGTCGAAAGCGCGCTCCAGTTTACACTCAAAGAGCCAATTCCTGCACAAACTTGGTCTAATCCATCGACAAAGCTGGCATGTGTATTCTCATTTCACATGTTCGAATCACCACTGGACGTGCTGCATACTGTATTTGGGTCTATCGTCAGAGCAGACATTCGTAGATGCGAAGACTTGCACGACTGCAAATGTGCTCACCCCTTGGACACCCTTGCCATGTGCAAAACGGTGGAGTGTCTTAGCAGCGTGTTAGTCCTTTAACCCTTACAGCACGAGCCCGTGAGACAAAAAGGATACGGTACGCGATAGCATCTGCTATCGCTGGTGCCGTTACCGGAACGGCGTCACGGTTTAGCGGCGATAACCTGGTCTGTACCACACATGATACACTCGTGGGGAAAGGAGCAGCACCCCATCCATAATCTACGCAAGAGACTCTAATATTTTCTTGGCTTCTGCATCAAAGCTAGCGCACGCAACAATATCTGCCGTTGGCGTCGACGGGTGCGATCGCAATAAAAATCGGTTTTGGGGGGGCACCACGATGCCAGTGCACTGGCGAAGCATGACGCAATACATTGATAGCTGCAAGCTGTATTTCGTGTGCTCATTGGCCCACCATTTGTCTAGAGGCGCCAGACACATCTTTCCTTGGTACGGTTCGGTTTTTGCCGACAGCGACTTGTCGGTTCTTTTCAGATCGATCATCACAAACTCGGCCGTGTCGCCTTCGCCGCACTTCATCAGGACGTCCACTTGTCCTGCACAAACGACGGGTCCGTCTCCAGATCGGCGCCAGAAGACGCTCAGTTCCGTTCGAAATGGGATAGCACCGACTTGACGAAGCTTTTCGATGGCACTCACGACTCCGGGCCATTCTACGTCGGTTTCTCCATCGGGAGGACTCCCTTCTCCATTGAGAAAGCCTTCGAGTCGTTTGTGAAGCGCGGTACCGAGTCGATTTGCATCAAACCACTTCGTTTTTATCTCTGCCGCCGCCTGCTCGTCGTTGCGTCCAGCGACAACGGCACTGTACTTTGATCTCGGATTGCGACGCCAAGCGGCTAGATTATTGCTGATTATCAGATCGCAGTCGAATTCAGTCTCGTTTAGAACATTTTTGAGTACGGACGTAACGGAAGTTGGTACTATGGTGCCGTCGACGGTGTATCTGTGCTCAGCATCGTCGTAGACGATATGCTCGTCAAGCCCACAAAGCACATTTTTTTCAGCGAGATGGACAAAGTTCCGCCCCCTCGCAGACTGAACGCACTGCATCACAAAATGAAATATACGTGTGGCTGGTCGTGCAAATAGAGACGATTGATAACGCGGAGGAGACCCACACCAGGTAGGGGTATCTGTATACTTGTAAGACTGATAGCGAGACAGTTTGTTGTTTCTGTTTGTTGGGAGATCAACGCGACAAAGCTAATTATGAGCATCCGACCGGAGCATGCGGCTCGTGAGGCTGGCCGCTTTTCGCTACGCAAGGCGTTCCTTGGACGTACAGATGTCGATGCGCCGCAGCAGAACCCCCAAGAAGCCACATTAATTCATAACGCACAGGCACCAGCGACGCTTCTTAACGTTGGTGCCCCGTTTCAACAAACGCGTTTTGTACCAACGACGGCGGGGCCATGCGTATTTGATCAACGACCCGTTGGTTTTCAGAATAAAGGGCTCACCTTTGGGTCGATCGTGGGAAATAAGACTGGTTGTGGGGCTGCAGCCAAAGAACCACCCACACAAACAGATGGCATGAGCAGTACTGCGATTGAAGCAATGCGTAAGATTTCTGAAATGCAAAAAAATGGCGCCATGGGACAGCACGACACGTTTCGTGCTGAGAGGATGCTGAAATCTGTCCACCTGGAGGGTAAAGGAAATGGGTTCACTCGCGACCGAGTTTTAAGCAGTGGGTACATCAACGGAGGGACTACACAAACGGACGCGAGTGCCGAAGTCATGCGCCTGACATGTTTGGTGGACAGTATGAATGGTAAAATCGCCATGCAGTCTGAACGCCTACAGCGCACGGAGGCATCGCTTATAAAGGCGAATCAGGCGATGACCTCCGAGCGAGCAATCCACAATGGTCGGATGTTGAAAATGAAAAGCGATGTCAAGGAGCTAAAGACGTCCGAAGCGATGATCAGAGATAAATTGAGTTACCACACCGAGTCCAAAGCGAAAGAAACTGCATCGTTTGAATATGCTGTTAGTGTATCGGAGAAGATCGACGAGAAGATGCAGGCGTATGAGGCGCGCATTGCAGAGCTTACCTCACAGCTTTCGGAGCTCCACAGTGCCAACCTCAATTCCAAGCAGGTTTCTGACGTCTCTAAGGCAGAGAGAGACGACATCTGCACCCGACTTGCGTCTGAGAAGGAACGCAGTAGAGAGCTAGATAAAATGCTCTTGGTCGTGGCTGAGGAACGCGACAACGCTGTTGCGTCGTCTGCAGCGGCAAAGTCGGCCGAAGTACAGCTAGAGCTCGAGCAGAAGCTTTTACAGATTACATCGAAGTACGACGAGCTCCTTGAAGAAACAGCGCTGGGTACGCGCGAGTCAGAGAAACTGGAAACTTCTGAGCGCGACGCTCACAGTGCACTCGTGGTTGAAAAGGGCGAGTTGCTTCTTCAACTCGCTGCTATGACATCCAAACGCGACGAAGCACTGAAGGTCGTCGAATCTCTTACAAACGACGTGTTTACTCAAACTAACAACGCCAACGTTAGTGACGCCGCTGCCAAAAGCGCAATGTCGAAGCTTGAGCTTCTTTCGAAGCGAGTCGAGGCGAACCAGTCTCTCCAAGCGACCGGGTGTGGATACGATGCAGAGGTAGACGCAGATTTCCTCCCCAAAAGGCCGCATGTGGACTCGCATCTAAAATATGAACAAACGCAAGGAGATCGCACGGAAACGGGACAATTCGATGCATTTGAGGACGACCCATACGATTTACGAGAGGACGGTACGCTCAACGCATACAACGACAAACACGCGTACGGGTCCTCGTATCACTGCAGGGAGTTCTACAACGGCATTGGACACAAAACCCACGCACAAATGCCTACGAGGCTGTTTGTGGAGTCAGACACACTACATAAACGTGAACGGGGTGTGGGTGCTTTCAAATCTACCCTGCATTCGTTGTTTGATGAAAACGAACGTTCCAATCCGGTCGTCGCAAGGGCGATCCCACCTTGGGCAGAGTCTAAGCTTTGCACCTCCTCGTCGATCGTTTCACTTGCGCGTGGCCATCGCATAGACACCGCTGTGCTCACTGGTACCAGTTCAGACGCGCACGAAGGCGCGATGCAAGCTAAGATACAAAAGCTTGTACACGCAGTGAGCGCCGACATCACCCGAGTTGTTTTGCAGCAGAGACGCGTTTATTTATCTGCATCGGGTATGGGCTTAAATGAGATAGAAGGAGACATCGGAGCACTGACATCCACCACGGAGTAGAGTGTGGGCTGGGGCGCATGCGTAGGCGTGTCATACAGCCCGGTTGTTGTCGGCGTGTTTGTGACATCGACCAATGGGCTGTGGCGTCCGGTGTTGTCGAGAGGGGGTGGACGCGTTACATATCGCGCAACACTGGGAATATTTTGTTGTGTCGATGTGATCGGAGGGTGGAGCGAAAACGGCGGTGGTTGCGGCGAAGGTAATCGTAGGTCGGAAGAACGGAGTATACTGGTAAGTGTGTCTTGTATTCTTTTGTATGAATCGTCTTCTTCAATCGAATTGTCGTAAAAAAACATTCTTTGCAAACCCGGTTTGCACCAAGAACGGCCGGCTGTATTCTACTTCCACGATGAAGTGTTGTTGTTTTGTCGACTGCCGTGTCTGCTATCCTTAGTTCCCATCCATGTTCGGTGCGCTAATCATAACCCACTCCTGTGGCCTTGATTGGTGAAAGGAGATCGCGTCACTTAAGTATGTCTCTTCTTGGTGTACTTTCGCAAGGTTCGATTTCAAATCCGCTCACCGGTGTCAAACGGTCGCTCATAGGCAACCCAACATCCCTGCCTTCGCAACTTCCTGCGTTTAGAGGAGTTCCAAACGAACCGGGGAAGCCAGTCAAGGCGCCAAAGCTCTCTTCTGGAAACCGGACCGACCGCGGCACAAATGTCACCGTACCCGTGGCGCGCGTTACCTCACTCACGTCGATTGCCCTCACGTCTGGCCGCCTCAGCCCAGGAGATGTCTGTTTCGTCCGTCGCACGCCGGCTGGCTTCTCGGGTGCCAAAGGCGGCTACGGCGGCTCCAACAGCCACATGGGCACTGCTGCGCACATGCTCGACATGTTTGGCATTGACGGCGTCAACCGGATGCTCTCCGGCTCGCCCAACGGTATGCGCACGTGGCAGATCGGATACAACCTCGTCAAGAGCGATGGTGCCACTACAGTAACCCACTCGACCGAGCTAATGGGTTTGAAAGGTGCCGACGGTACGCCAGCGCTCAAGGTGCTCTTTGAGCACCGCCTCGACGGCGTCATCATGTCCAACGAAGAGCCACACTCGTTTGCACCGACGGGCGAGCGCGATTCGGCCCTCTTCAACATCGCCGTGCGCGGCCATGCCGCGACGAACAACGGGTTCATGGATTACGACCACAACTCGGCGGTCGAGCTGTATGCGCGCGGCAAAGACCCGCTTGCGTACATTGAGACGATGCGCATCGGAAGTGAGCGCGCAGCAGACACGTGGCATGGCAAGATCGGTTACGACTTCGTAGCGGCCTACACGGGCACGTACTCCGAGTTCCCGCTGCAGATGTTCGACCGCAAGGCGCGCCCGCTCGACAGCGCCTACCTAATCCTTCGCAAGTACAACCTCGAGGACGACGTCATCGCGCCGAGGGTGGCTGTCGCCCAGGCCAAAGCGAAAGCCTCCGGAGACGAAGCGGCACTGCGTGCCGAGGAAGCGAAAGCTGTTGCGAAAAAGGCAGCGGCGCGCACGGCTAGTGACGCCACAGCCGAGTCCGAAGCCGATGCGGAGATCGCTAGGCTGGGGCCGCTCGTCGTCGCAGCGACTGTCGCAGCGACTGCTGGTGGGGCCACAAGGCTCGTACTTGACGCGTTGGCACCAGCTCTTCGAGACGAATCCGGTAACCCGCTCGGGCTTCCAACTGGGGACTCGTCCGGCGACAAGGCCAAGCGACGCAACTACCTCTTCTTCCAGTACATGCCTTGTACGACGCGCGCGTTCGCGGACTACGCCGCGACGCTCAAGAAGGTCGACGACGCGCTGAGCGCGAGCAGCACAACGATTGCGGGTGCAGTGCACCGCGTGCGGTTTGGATACGCGACTGACGCGGAGGTCGAAGTACTGAATGGGCGTCGCATCGCACGGTACGCGGCCATGGATAAAGATGGTGTCTTCAAGCACGACAAGATGGACGCCGTGCGTTTTGAGGACATCTTCCACAGCGCCGGCGCGTGGCACGTCGGTCGTATCGTTGACACGCGCGCTGCGAATGCCATCAGCGCCCACGGGGGTCCGACGAACACGAGCTACCGCATGACCGTGTCTGTCAACGTCTATTGGATGACGCGCAACAAGAGTGTTAACATTGGTTTGACCCCCAATCTAAACGGCGTTACCGATCCGGAGCACCGCGGCGTCGTGCTCAAGGCTCTGACAAAGGCCACCGTGAAACCGAGCCAGGTCCGTGACGTGACGGACAAAAAGAAGGGAAGCTCCCTTCGCGAGGCCATGGGCCTCGCCACGGCGCGAACGCTCGCCGGCAAGGAGCTCGGCGAGTTCCCGCCGCCCACGCCGCCTCCGCCACCCTCACCCACAGCCACCGTCCCTCCTCTGCTACCCGGAGCGACGGCGTCGCCACCGCCACCCCCAGTGCAAGGAGACGGCGTCGGGCGCAGTACTGGCGCGATCATCGGTATAGTTGTCGGTGGGGTAGCACTGGTGGGCGCGGGTGTGGCGGTGGCATCGGCGACCCGTGTGTTTACAAGGGTAGGCGGGGGAGGCACCGCTGCGGTGTACGGCAACATGCCGACACTAACCCTTTAACTTTAACGCGCCCACACTACGGCCTTTTTGAGCGGCGTTGGATCCTTCTCGGTGCGGCCCCAAACGCAAGGTAGCGAGATTACGTCACCGAGAGTCACGCAGAGGTCCGGTCGCGTGCCGACGATCGGACACACCGGGCAATGGGTTTCACCTCTAGTGTTTCTCACACAACAGACCAGCTCGTTTCTGTTTTCAGGAAAATATAGCGGCTGCTACCCTTAAAACGTCTCGCCCGGGTGGTAGATCTGTATTCCGCACGTGCTTCACCTTCTCGTCCTCAGCCGCCAACTTGTTGTAGGCCTTCATTGCCGGCGACGCCAACGTGGAGGATTGGTCGGCAGAGACGCCAAAATCTTCGTTGGCGATCGCAAGCAGCAACTCTTTGGTGTTGGTTGGCATCGAGCTGCTCTCGCCGTCTCCATCCTCTCCATCTTCGCCAGCGCCGCCATCCTCCTCCGCCTCCTCACCTTCCTCCTCTTCTCCGCTCCCGTCACCGCCGTCAGTCTGGCCTTGGGCAGCGAGAGGTGGGAGCCCAGAGAGCGGCGCCATCGCTTCCATCATCTCTTTAGCCCGTCGCCCGGCTGTCACCACCTGATCGAGAGCCGATTCGTCGAGCTGGCGAGTAATATTGTTGATCTCGGTCCGCAGCTCAGCAACCGGAGACGCTTCCTCCTCGCCCTCGGCTTCCTCCTCGCCCTGCGAATCAGATGCGACGACGGCGGCTGCTGCCTCCGACTACCATGCGTTGTGTGGAAACAGTTGGTCACAACTTGGTTGGTGTGGAACGAAAATAACGGTTGTTCGTGAATTGTACGTGGGTTGGTATCGGGGTGAACACCCCCCCTCCTTCGAGACCGAAAAACACAAATGTACCAAAACTTAAACGCGCCGTGGTGGCCATGTTCTACCGGTATGGCGTTTACGGGAGGAGAACAACGACGTTCTGTCTACGGCGTGGGTGGACGCGCAGGCCTCCCGAAAATGTCGCGCACAATGATTGGGGTGTGTTTTCGATTGCACCACCTATTCGTTGTTGGGTAGGACCCCTGGAAAGAGGTACTACGTAGTACGGCTAGTGCGTTTCGCGATTCCACGACACCATATCCTCTATGAGTGTGTTCATGCTTGGGCTGCAATGGCGTTCCGCATACAGTGCGCCCAAACCAAACGCGATTGGAGCTGATGGTTTGTGCCGGCATCGCTGTGTTCGGGAGATGTTCATCCCACGTCCGTTCTACGAACCTTTGTCGAACACCCACCCCCTTGCCAGGGTCGCGAAGCACAAGTGCTCCAAAACTTATCCCATAATTGGAATGCGTAGTTTGGCC
>Ga0314709_10000057_pt1 | contig 8941 bp, 4 predicted proteins | sample Shad10_28May_sur_FD_206187 | JGI IMG/M metagenome (GOLD analysis project Ga0314709, IMG submission 206187) | Metatranscriptome of seawater microbial communities from Espelandsvegen Fjord, Bergen, Norway - Shad10_28May_surf (Eukaryote Community... | ecosystem: Environmental > Aquatic > Marine >... | reverse complement strand
TGTGACATCGAGTTCGAAGAAAACCGTCCTTCAAAAACGACACTCGCCGGCACACCCATGGCAGCAGCGATGTGATCGTTCGCGAGCCGCATGAGAGACTCTAAATCGGTTCTCGCTTGTGGTTGGAGTGCGTTTGGGACGAGTTGTTGCTTGTCGGGCAACGCAAAAAGGCGCGGCGGCACTTCGGGCGGAAGAGCCGAAGGCCCCGCGACACCACTTCCCGGCGCTCCGGCGTCTTGGACTGTCGTGCGCAAACGGTTGAGCTCAGCCGCCAACCGCACGGTAAGACCAAGCTGTTGAGTGCGCTCGGAAGCCTCGGCATCAGATTGTTGTTGATGCACGGCGCGACTCTCGGAATCGAAGAAAAGAGATGCAGTGTCTACGCCACCAGCCGAAGCTGTATTTATTCTCGGTGCGGACTGCGTAACAAGGGTTGGCGTGGCACGAACAACTTCCGCCGAGAGCGCGAGCTCTCTAAGCGCGTTTACAAACGACGCGAACTCGAATGCGGAGGCGACCGGAGACACCAAATTGCCGTTCACGTCGGGCTCGTTGCGAAAAAAAACCCCCGCATAGGGGTCTTCGGTGTAGGCGTGTGCAGGTGCGGTTGTGAAAACGCGAGCCCTGCGTGCGTATGCAGCACGCCCCGAAGGCGTGAGCACGACCTCGTAAGTTCCGTACACGGGCACAACTGGCACTAGATTACGTGCGCTGTTAGGTGGTCCTTTGGCGCTGGCGACGACTTGAGCGCCTTCGGACGCCGATTTCGCTTGGGTGTCGCCCGGTTGCCCGCTCGACGCATTTGATGCCGAGCCTCCTGGTGGTTTGCGGCGCTTAGCAGCCGGCACTGCTGTATGAGCACTTCTTGTGTCGTTGATGAACTTGCTGAATGGCGGCGGGTTCTCCTCTTCGATGCTAACAACGCACATCCCGTACATTAGTGTGTGATCGACCACTTCGCGAGCAAACGGTATCCACTGCGACTCTAAGTACTTGGAGAACGTCGAGGTGAGCTTTACGGCTTTGCCCTCTCGTGTCAATTGGAGCCCAGAGCCAAGAAGTTGCCCCATCAGTATTGTTCGAGCCGCTTGGATAGAGGGGCTCGTGTGGTACAGATGCTGGATCGCCGCCATTTGGTTGGTGTTAATACGACACTCTCCTACACTTCCCTGTTCGAATGCGGACATAGGCGTCGATTTCGCCCCGCGTCGGGCCTTTGCCAGAGAACGCTTTCCTGCGCGATGGACCTCCATGTTTTCGTGTTGTTGTTCTTCTTTACAAGTAACCAGAATATGTTATGACCAACAGACGACTCTTACACACACACGCATACGAACAGAAAACGGCGAGAGAATAGCGGACGCGTACAGTGGACATTCACATGTATTCAAACTACTGGTCCAAACTCATCCATCTCCGCGTTTTCAGTGTGGTGCACAAACAGGTCGATCTATTCGGTCCCCGTTGGTTGTCGTGTTTGGGGTGCCCCGTCTAATCACAATGACGTCCACTTTTATTCTCAGTTGCGCCTGACACGCTGAGATGGTGGCTCTGATGGTTGATCGGGGACGACTCCGAAGATATCCATTTCGGATGTGTGTGCGGGATCGCTTCCAGACGGGCTGGAACCACACACGTCCATGCGCTTCCCTGGCACAGGTGTCGTACCAAACTGTGTGTCGTAAAAAAACAAATTGAATGACAGTGCCTCTAGCTCAAGCATGTGCTTTGATTCGGAAATCTTGAATATTCCACATTTTTTGTCGCAACGGTCCTTCACGCCAGAGTAGTTGATGAACCCTTTTTCTTTGTTGAGAATTGAAGGCACGGTCGCGCACAGCGTCTTGATACGATCATACGTCAGCATATCATCGTCAGAGAACTGCCATTCATACGAAGATGGATAGCAATTGGAAACGCGTGTCTCTAACAGAGCAATCTTTTCTTTTGCTGCGTCGCGGTGCTCTTCGTATATGTGAACGAACCTGTCGTCGTCGTGAAGCATGACGGTGCATTCATTACGTAGAATGCTGGCATTTGTGACGTTGAATCGTTTGTTCCTTGCGTGAACCAGAACGTAAAACGCAACTTCAACCATGCAGCATACTGTCTTCCAGTTCTTTGCAGAACGACCCGCAAACGCCACAAGAGCACTGTAGTTGGACATTGAAATATTGCGCCGATACTTGTCGCAGAGAACAGCCATCACGCAGCTTGACGCCGTTTCGGACTTTCCGTTGCGAAATTCTTCAAACTCCTCTGCGTTATAGGTGACAAGAAGCACCCCGTTGACCTCACATATAGTTAGCATGTACATGATTGACGACACTGCCACGTTTTTGTGTGTAAGGCGATTCGCTGGAAGTATCTTCGTGTCGGGATTGTCTAGGCCTGCCCAGGACCCGGCGAGTTTTAGTGCAATGTCGAGAGACCGCAACACGTTAGTGTTCCACTCATCTCGCTGCTGTAAGAACGCACCAAGCCGTGTTTTTACAAACGTGATATTCGTTTTTTTTGGAGAGTGGTCAGACAACCCGATTGGCTCTTGAGTATCGGCGTCTTCTTCGATTACCGCAGCCTTGTATTTGACTAGCGTTTGGATGTAGGCTGTAAGGCGGTCGGTAAAATCGAAGAATGTGGAAACTTGCGCGCCACGAATTCGCGTATCGTACTCTAGAACGACGTCTACTGCTTCGTTGATGTTTTTAATGTCGGCGTTTACCGTTGAAATGAGCGAGTTCCAATTGCTCGGGGATCCAAGCATGCCTTTTACAGTAGACGGCTTGAATCCATACGCGCATGATGTAGAGCTCCCGACCACCTCTCCAACGGCCGAAGTGTATGATAGATTAACAAACGCAGAGCTTTTCATATTAACGAGAGCAAGGTCTTTTGCATCAACAACCGCTTCGCTTTTTCCGCGAATGTCATGGACCTTTGCGAGCAATAGCCGGTACGCATTGTCGTAAAGTGGTGATATCTCTTTGTGTACGTTCATGATACGCAAGCAAAACTCCTTGGCTTTTGTGAGATCTCCCAACAGCGTACTGCACGTTGCAATGAGCTCACTACACGGCTTGCGAGACGACAGTGAAAGCCACCCGATCTCTGGGCAAGCACGCGCGTATTGTTCGTGTAAACCGGCTTCTTTCATCTCGTCGTTGAACACGACCATTTTGTCTTCTTCGCTGAACGCACCCGTCTTGCCTTCGTCCGTGCCGTTGGAATCGGACTCTCCAGATGGCTTGTAGCTTTGAATTACCGCGTGTATCATAGAAACATCACAGTCGAGGTTGATGCGCTCGGATGCGCTCCCTACCAGAAGCTCGTCGTCTCTCTTGTCGTCGTCTACATCGGAATCACCGTCGACTACCATGAGTGCCGTGGGTGAACTTGGATCTTGAGTGTCAGCGGACGCGGCACCGCACTTGGAGCGACTTGTACGAGATGTATACGTAGTCACTGGTGCCTGGACATCTCCCTTATGGTGGTGGAGCCCGTGCAGAATGGCCTCGCGTTTTGCTGCCGTGTTCGAGATCAAATTGATAGTCATCCACTCATCTTCAAGCATTCCGCTGATGGCAAACGCATTGAACCGAAGCCTATAGTACGAAATAATCTTTTCAGCGATGATAGAAACCAAGTTTGCTTGAAGTCTGCAGATACAATCGCTGATTTTGTTGTTGAGCGATCCGCTTACATGTTTTTTCGCCTGTTCGATTTTCGGAAGTGTCGTTACATTTTCAAAGTTTGTGTCGTTGAGGCGACCGTCTTGTATTTTCAGCATGTGGTGAATAACTTTGAGAAGCCATATATCACAGTTGTTTGAAGAATCAGTGTCTTTCTTTGCGTTGCATTGCACGGATGTAAGCACAAACAACCCGTTGCGAAGTTCCAGGTCGTCCAGCATGAAAGCATTAGAAGAGTCGATCATGCAAGTGAAGCACTCGCTAAAAAGAACACACGTAGCTTGCAGTTTCGTTTCGTAGTGGTGTTGCTTCGCAATCTCTTGGGCAAACTTTTCGGTGTCTGTACGTTCAAGTCCAGCTTGCGTGATTATATACTTACAGGTTTGCGTAACATCAACCGGAAGCCCAGCGAACGCGTCTTTCTTTTCATACGTCCTATAGTCGAAGTATTTCGCGACCAAGGCGATCGAACCCTTGTGCAAGAGGTAAATGTGGTAGTCCAGGGGACCGAGAATAGGATACGCGCGCCGCTCGCCACATTTTTTTGTCCTCGCATTTTCTGTCGTTTTTGCGTCCTTGGCGCGAGACTCTCTGTTGTCAACTTGATCATCGCGCAACTTGGTGAGTCGTTCGAAAAGCGTACTGTAAAAGGGGAATTGGAACATTGTCATATCTGGATTGTCGCGTTTCTCTCGCAGGAACTCTGAAACGAACGAAGTGCAGCGTTCTCCATTCGAAACAAAGACAACCCGATGAACCGGAACTAAGGGGTTCCAATTCCCAAACTTGGCAGCTGGGTAGTTCTTTGTATCCACGTTGTAGTTGGAAGAACGCGCTGTATTAACTTTAACGATGTCAAACGACCATCCCTCTATGCCGTCTGCCACCAACTCCGAAATATTTTGGGCGACCTCCTTGGCTAGCAAAAAGAACGCCGATGTGCGCGTAGTCGAGCCTACTGTTTGCGAATGGTCCGAAAGAGGCCCTGAAGGCGAGAATAATGCCTCTAGAAGCTGAACTTGGAGTGGGTGAGCGTCAACAGAAATATATTCCGGAACAACTCCGGTACTTGGATCGTGAAGTCGTTTCAGAATTTCGGTGCGGGCATTGTAGGGGTCGACTCTTTGTGATTTGCGCTTCTCTCCATCTGGGTTGATACAAGCGAGTTTTCTTTCTGCAGCATTTCGCGCCGCACTGCGCAGCAACTTGTCTTGTTCTATTTTGGATTCCGGAATACGAAAGGTAGCAGGCGTCGCTTCGAACACTTTTTGGGATAATGCGATGGGGGCGTCGCTCACTTCCGGCTTTCTGTGTTGAACGGCGGCTTTTGGCGCCCTCGTTCCGATGCCGTTGCGCCACTCACACTCGAGCAGCTCGGTCGATTTGAGTAGGTGGTGCATTGTTGAAACGACTGGGTGTTTCCGGTTCTGGTGCACACCCTCTTCCGGGCTTCTGGGTGGCGCAAGGTCTTCCGATATGGAGCACCCCCTGCCCCTCTTCTCGCTCGTGCGGAGGAGCGCTGCAGCGGGTTTTGTGTAATGGCCGGTGAAACGGTCGTTTGGGGTGTTTTCGGTTTGAGAAGACCTATATGTTTCCGGATGTACGGTGTTGACCTTGAATTACGGCTTTAACTGGTATAGGCAAAAAAGAAAGAAAATGGACCGACCTATTTCTTTTTTACGCCTAGCAGGTTGGTCCCGGCTCTCGCTTTACTTTGGAATGTGAACCCCCGTGGACCGGAACTGTGTTCCGGTTGGGCTTTCTGGCCGCGCGACTGGCGCGTCGTGCACACCTCTGTTGGTTGAGTGTAAATAAATGGATTGGATGCCATCGCAGCATGAGCCGTGACGGTACGCTGTGCGTACACAGCTCATGGTCTTGGCTATCCCCCAACTCGACCAGCTGTGCAGTACACAATGTGTACAGCAAACCGTGTCTTTGTTAACTTTTGTTGTACTGTCACAGGGGGGGGGGGTGTGACACCTCATGTAACCATCACGTTCCACAGCTGAAAGGGGTGTGTGCACCCTCCAGATTTTCACACTCAGACCACTTGGTTCACACCTGGGTCACTGTACGAGTTGTGTACGCGTTGTGTACGTACTGTACGAGTCGTGTATTGTCACAGGGGGTATGCGACACATCATTTCCCCACAACATTCCACAGCCGAGAGGGGTTGCGGAGCACCGTCCGGTCAGAGAGCCGGACGTACCCTACGAGGACACACCGTCCATGTATGTTTCGGGTCCCCTGACGGGGGACAGAGTTTTGTTCTACATCATTTGGTGAAGTAATGTACTAAAGTACTTAAAATATACATGAGCTCACATGTAGTCCGGACGCATCTTGGCGGCGGCGTTGTTCCATTCAAAATTAGTCGCAAGCAGCTCGCGCTTATACGCTGCCGTGGGGCGACCCTTTGCTGTAAAATTGTCGTTGAGCCAAGTCTGCATCTTCAGCAGCGCGTCGCGCGAAAAGTTGCCCGCCCATGTGCACGGGATCGGGAGTTGTTCTTGTTGGCAGTACAGAATGTAAATGCGTCGACCGCGCTCGTCCGGCGTGCACTGCATCAAGCGTGTAGACAGTTGTGATATGTCTTCAATCGGACAGTCGGGTGGCAGACTCCACTCCCGACAAAGGTCGTGCGTGTTGGGGTGATTCGCGAACAAAGCCGACATTTTTTTCGTGCTCACACGCGCCTCCGTTTCCGGTTTGCTGGTGCACACCCTCTTCCGGGCTTCTGGGTGGCGCAAGGTCTTCAGATATGGGGCACCCCTGCCTCTCTTCTCGCTCGTTCGAGTGAGCGCTGCAGCGGTTTTTTTTGCTGTAGCGACCATGCCACACCTCTCCAGGAAACGCAAACGCACGTGTTTTTACCCACGTACCAGCCAATTACCTGGGATGGGCATCCATACACGACGTCACGCCACGTACCAGCTCGGCCGGCTGCGCAATCGGTCCGCTCCCGCAAACATGCCACGCATGTTGGTCACGCGCGACACTTTCGAGCCCCAGCCCGCCAGCGGCCAATTGAATGCCCTCGCGCCCGCAAACATGCTAAACATGTCGGTCACGCTGGACACGTCCCAGCCCTCCAGCGGATGGTTGAATGCAAGCGCACCAAAAAACATGGCAGACATGTCGGTCACGCTGGACACGTCCCAGCCCTCCAGCGGATGGTTGAACGCCCTCGCGTCCAAAAACATATCACTCATATTCGTCACGCTGGACACGTTCCACTCCGCAAGCGGCTGGTTGAACGCCCTCGCAGCCGCAAACATCTCACTCATGTCGGTCACGCGCGACACGTCCCATCTCTCCAGCGGCTGGTTGAATTCACTCGCGCCCGCAAACATGCGATGCATGTCGGTCACGCGCGACACGTCCCATGTATTGATCGGGCCGTAGCGGTCGTAGCGGTCGTCGGGCGGTGCACCCGTCGGGTGCAGTTCCAGCCGCCTCTTCACTTGGGCTTTCAAAGCCGCGCCGCTGCGCTCGAAACGCAGTCCGCACCACTTGGAAAACTGCGCCTTCCACCGCAGCGGCACCTCCGCCATCGCATGCGCGCCGGTGGTTCGGTCCTTGCGGTCGTACCCCCTGATTTCGCACGCCAGTTTCCAAAAGGAGTCGTCGCGGCAAACGGCCGCAAATCGTGTGTCGACGCCGCAGAGGGCCTCGAGCTGCGAGCACGGGTCGTCCAAAAGGAGTTTTTCCGCGATCGCGCGAATGGCATCGTACGGAAGGTCGGGAAGCCCCGCGCGCAGCTGCTGGCGTACGGCTCGCTCGGCGGGAGACTCCTTCGGCGGGCGATTCGCCGCGGTCGGGCGCGTCGGGCGCACGGCCAGCCCCGCGGTCGGGAGAGCCGATCGACGCTCGCCGCGCCGACCGGGGGCGCCGCGCCGGCGCTCGCGCGGGGGCGGAGCGACATCCCCACACGAGTCGTTCGTTTTCAATGGGGGTGTTCGTGGGTTAATTATGAGCTCTTACACTGTACAACACGGCCCCCTTCAACTCACCCAAGGCCACAGACGCCCCGTTCCACTCACTCCAAACTGGTACGCGACCGACGGAACTGTTGCATGCACTTCGGTTGGAACGTGAAGAAGCGAGCAACACCCCGTTGCCGAAATCACAAACACATTCACAGACAAGCCGGCTGCTAAGCGCTCAGACGCTTTGGCAACACATTCATCGCGTGTGTAGCCGCAAGGCTCTCTCTCCACAACGTACAAGTCCCAGTTCTCGTACACTACGTTTTCGTGCACGATGTACGACACTGCGACATCTGGAGGTGCCGGTGGATCTGGCGGGCCAACCGGAACAAGCAAAGGCGGCGGAGGCGGTGGTGGAGGCGGTGGAGGAGGTCGTGGCGCTATGCCGGTGATTGCTCGGAAGTAGACGTCTACTTTGTCGACCCAGATCTGACGGTACTCGCCGATCAGAGTTAGGCGGAGGAAACGGGTATGTGAGAGCACACCGTAGTCGGAGTCGGACGCAGTCGCCGGCAAACACGCATGAGTTACTTGCGTCAGTCCTTCTGTGTATTCAGCGGCGTTCGAGCCAATGTTCCAATCTTGGCACTGCACGGACAGCTCGTTGTGCGACGCATCGTATGCCTTCAACTTCCAGCCGCGGTTCGCCTGAACGTCGCCACCGTAGGTCGTTGGCGGGTGGAAAAGAAGGCTTCCAAACTCCTCGTTTGGCGGTAGTTTAAAGTGCACCGCGAACAAGTACATACGACCAGAGAAATCAGGTCTGTAGTCTTCAAAGTCTAACTCGAGCCACGGTCGAAGGCCGTTGGCCGCGCCGTCGCCGCATGTGCGCGCGCCGTCCAAGCAGCGAACCGGATTGACGCTCGTGCGGCAGGGCAGTGGGGCGTCTTCGGCAATCATCGACGCTGTGCAGCCGGCCAGCTTGTCGATCGAGCTGTTGGCCAGTTTCGTAGAAAGCTCGCCCGCGATCTTGTGGGGCAGCATGATCGACCACTCCGAAGGGTCCCCTCCGTCTGCCAGCGACGACTGCAGTTCGCGGCGTCGTAGCCCAGAGGGCGACAGCGGGGGCGGCGGTGAGTGCGGCGGCGGCGAGGGCGCTGTGGGGGGGGAAGGGGTTGACGTCGGTACAAAGTAGGTGGACAGCGTCGCCCGGTAGATAGGGACCAATCGAAGTAGGCGCCTCTCGGCCTCTGGTGGTTTTGGAGACGGAGGCGATGGAGGCGGCGGGGGCGGATTGAATCCCGGCGCAATTGGAGGTA
>Ga0314709_10000056_pt1 | contig 9026 bp, 5 predicted proteins | sample Shad10_28May_sur_FD_206187 | JGI IMG/M metagenome (GOLD analysis project Ga0314709, IMG submission 206187) | Metatranscriptome of seawater microbial communities from Espelandsvegen Fjord, Bergen, Norway - Shad10_28May_surf (Eukaryote Community... | ecosystem: Environmental > Aquatic > Marine >... | reverse complement strand
TCGCCGCCGCCGTCGCCGCCGCCCCCGCCGCCGCCGCTCTCACCACCGTACGTCACAGAGACGCAGACGCCACCGCAGACGCCGCCTCTGCTGCCGCCACCAAGCCCGTCGCCAACCAATCTCTGTGGCCAGCGTGTTGAAAAGGTTTGTGTTTCACCGCCAGACGCAGCGCGTCTCTACACATGCAGATACACATGGCAGGAGAATTGTCGCATGGGTCCAGTTGGCGTGCAAATTCTATACCACCCCCAGCGACAATTACATGCAGAATCAAAGTTGATACACACATATTCCCACCCCAATGAAGAGGGATGCTGCGACCCACAAGATGCGCTTCCACCCGTGTTTGGCCAAGTGTCTTACATCGTGTACACATACTACGTGCCATTTTTTGTCGTGTTGTGCGTCGTTTTCGTTGTGAGCTCGCTACGGTATGCAGCATACTCGTGGAGTTATGCGCTGTCGCGCATCTACTATTTGGGACGCGCTTATCCGATAACCAACCAGTTCATTATCTCATCAGGTGCATTGCCGTTGATTTGCCTAACAGACAAGGACCACACGACCGACAAACTAATCGATTGAACGTCTTGGGTGCACTGTGTGCGACAGCGTCGCCCCTCTCCCGTACTCCCAAAACCCATGCACACACGCCACTTGCATAGTACAAGATTAATGTACCCCAAATACGAAGCCCTGTTATTTTCTCCTTGTTTACGACACATTAGGATACGGAAGCATACTGTTCACCGCTCGCGTGAAGCACCGGACCCGTGCCTGATCCGATCATTCGGCGCCTAGGAGACATAGACACGCGATTACAGCGCACTAGCGACGACCTCTCGCGTTTGCCTTACGCGGGATCATAATCATCCGCACGCGTTTCCAAAGTCAAGTCCGCTGTTGCAGCCATCATCTTCCGAGGAAGAAGTCTCCACGTCGTTGCCTCCCTCTTCCGTCAAGTTGCTAAGAGCCATCTCGATGCCCAACCTTGTCGTGGAATGCTCCACGTCAGAGCACGTACCCTTTATCGACTGTAGTTTGTACGGTCTCATGTATTTGGATGCTTTATCAATGCACGGGACACCACTTGAGAGCAAGGGGTTCCTGGCAAAGTGAATCTTGACCGACCGAAGCAGATTCATCCCGGTATCGGCAATTGCCATCTTCAGGTAGCCGTCCTTGCGGATCATCCCAGAACCAATCTTAGCCTTCACAGTAGAGGCTCTCCATTTAGACCGATTGCAGAGCTCCACGCTTTCGGGATCAGGCGAACAGGATAGCATTGTAGCAATCTTTTGCAATTCCTTGCTATCCGTAATCCATACGCCCTCCGTATTAAAATGAGCACGTTGGACCGAAGATAGTTCGTCTGGGGTGAACAATTTTTTATTTGACCGCTTTCTCGACGACGCTGACGTCGGCGTGGAGTCGAAGCGTTTCTTGCTGCTTAGCAGAGACAGCGTAAATGAAGCACCGTACGCAATATCGGGGCGGGTGTTGCTTTTGAGCTCAAAGAAACGCGTTATTGTCTCTGGAACAATCTCCCTGAGCGATGTGCTGTTGATGAACACCGATGGAAACGTGCTGCAAAGGTATCCAAAAAGCTCCGGATCGTTCCAGCAGACATAGTCATGCGCCTGAAATGTGTAATATATTGAAATCTTGTCGAACACGCGATCTGTTTTCGAAGTTTCTATGAACCGCATCTGCGAAATGCACTTCTGCACGTCGTCGTCGGTAACCTCGGCGCGACCCTCCTCTTGCATACGCCGGGCCGTATGTTGCACGGCGACTGATACGTTCAGGTCTTTACTTGAAGACGTATTTAAGAGTGGCGTGTCGACAGCAGCAAGAGACATCGACTCTTCGTTATACTTTCTGACCGGTTCGACATAGGACGGCGAGCGTATTCCAGGAATCGTGCTCAGAAACACATCAACCTCTGCCGATAATCTTGCAAGTGCTATGAAAAAGCCGGTGTTGATGTAGACGATATCCTTTTCGTGCTTAATGGGGGGTGCCATGACAACCACCGACGACGTGAGCGGGTTGGCCGCTGGTAGGGACCGTTGTTCGACAAGCTTGTCCAGCCTGCATTGTGCCAAATCGCCTACCTCGATTCCAATGTGCGCAAAGTCGGCGTGTCTTTTAGAATTTGATGTTTTGGAGTGGTGATCTTTTTTGCCGACGGTATCTCTCCAACCCACCGCTCTTAACGGGATGACTTGCCTCTTCTCCACCTTAACGTCATAAAGAGCGGTAAAGAGCTTCTTGGTCACTTCTAGATCTTTACCGCGCACCTTGTCGATTTCCACGTTTTTGTCGAACAGACGCATTGAGGTCTGGCCAACCCCTGCAATTTCAGAAACATGCTCCAAATCATCTCTCGACTCGGGAGACACCGGCACAAGGCGCCACTTTTCCTTGGTAGAGTTTATGATTTGTGCGATGCGGTCAAACACCTGAACTCGATCGATCTCAAAGCTGGTGATCGACTTTGCGACATCACCGGTATCCGCCCAAAGACTGGCTTCCCATGATCGATTACTTGACGGCTGTTTTCGGGACACGGTTGACGACGCTGCGGCTCCATCCGCGCCAGGGGTGCCTGCCGTACCATCGTCCGTTGTTTCCATCGAGACCACAAGCGAGGTAGAACTACGCGTCGTTCGCCACGAGCAGTCGTACACGTATTCAGTAAACTGCGACACGTCCGTACGTCGTTGAAAAGACCACTTGCGATGGCTCAGCGGAACTCCTAAATAGACTCCTTCTGCGTCCTCTTTTCCAAACGTAGTATCCGACTCGCGCCCGTTGAGCCACATGTTGATGTCGTTGAAGTAGTATCCACAGTCGCCGACCTCGTTGACAGTCGGAAGCAAAAGGTCGCACACAAACTTTAAAGTGAGCGTTTCGCCGTATCCGGTTGGAAGGACGAATGTATAGTTGTCATCGGCGGTATCTGGAAGTCCAAAGGCCGCCCTCACCGTGTCTGCAACCGAAGGGTGTTTTTTCACGCGCCACATATCAAGATTCTTGCAGCGCTGTGAATAACATGTCGATATTCGACGACGGAGTCGCACAAACTGCATCTGTGCTCTAATAGCATTCTCTCCACTTGCGTTCTCGTGCCGCTTACTTGTAGAAACGTGCGCAGAGAGGTCGTGTGAATTTGGTAGTGGAGTCGTGGGACCGGGATCATACTCGTGTGCAAAGCCCGTTGCGGGAAATGCTGACGAGGATGCTTCCATAGCAGATACCCCGCCCATTGCGTCATCCCCGGTGTTTTGGTCCACACCACTGCCCGCACCGTTTTGCTTCGTGTGAGCGGCGCTCACCCCCTGTGCGCGCTGTGGTTCTCCGTCAGGGTCGGCATCGACAAGCCACTGCGACGCAAGCTTCGCGTTGCAAGTATTTTGAATGCCGTGCAGCTTTCCAAATTTCAGAAGGATCTCGTTCACATCGGGTATTGTGTAGAGGTTGCGATCGAGTCCGGAAGACCACGCGTCCAAAACAATTTCAGGATCGAACGTAGCAACGTGAAACACGTTTGCGAGGTGGCTGTCGTCGTAAGGAGCAAGCACATGAATGCACTCCGCTGGGTTGTCTTTCTGCTCAAACGGCTCGCTGATTGGAAGCATGTCCGGGAAGGCCGTCGCTTCGTCCTTGTATAAAAACACACGCACAACCGCGTGTTCAATCGCCTTTTGCAGCGCGTTGTTACGCCTCAGCGTCTGTCTGCGTGCATCCGGCTTCGGAATGTCGTACTCTGTAAGCATAAACTCATCCAGCATTGCCCAAAAACGCATTGCCTCCGTTTCGCGCTGCGGCCGCCACCTCGACACAAGACTGGCCATTTCCAAACACATGTAGGTGAAGGACACGACCAGCGTATGAGCCGTCATCTCGAGGGGGTGTTTTTCGACATTTGACTGAAACACGTCGTCTCCAATAACATCGGTTTGTGCCCCGTCGACTGCTAGTACGGATACTACGCGATCAATTAGGGCCTCGCGATCCATCTCTGGGACGATGGGAGGTCCCTTTCCTTTGTGGCAAATGTTGGCTCCCAGGTTGTGGCACATGATTCTCGTGGTATTGTCTTTCATGACGTGAACGACGCGTTTGTACTCGACTTTGCCGTCGGCATTGACCTGTTGCTCGCAGCGAGGACGCGACGTCTGGCCATCAGTTGCTAGCTGCTTCAGGTCCTGCATTTGCTCCGTAGCTCCCGGGTCGTTCTGTCCACCACTCGCGACCGCGCGCAGCGCTTCATCGGCGACGGTCGCACCGCCCCCAACGATACCACCGGCCTGCGTTGAGCGCGCAGAGCCACCACCTTCGGACTGCACCCAGTTTCGAGTGATTTCAGGGTCGTCAGGGCGATTGAATATGAATTTGAAACGCGAAGCAATCAAAGACTTTGCCATTGCCTTTACGCCGTTGACGGCAATCATTTCACGAAAGCCCTTTGGGCCTGCAGGAGCGATCATACCATCATGGAGCGCGTTTCTGATGGCATTGGTGCGCCCCTGTATTCCAGAAATTCCGGGGCCGTAAATTTTAGCAAGCATTGCTTTGTAGTTTCCGTAGCAGCTAATTCCATCCATTACCATGTAGTTATTGAATGCAAACGCGACGTTTGCCGAGCCATTACGACGAGTGGGACTTTTCTTGTCGACGATTGCGTGGCCTCCCAACTCGGGTATCTTTCGAATAAGGTTGGGTGTTGTGCGCCAAATCTCGAGAGCGACCGGGTAGACAGCATCGGCATTTTTTGGATCGGCGTACGTGTCGACAAAGCACCGGATTCCCCACACGAGGGCTTCTTGCTTGGCGTTGTAGCAAAACTCGTCGACATCCGCATCCCCTCGCTTGCGGCGCATCTCGATTGACTTGTCCACCATGTTTAGGACACCATTGATTGTTCTGGATGTTGCTTCGGTTGCAATCTTAACCTCTCTTACGTTCGAATCTGGTCCGCTTGCAACGGAGGAACGGCCACCACCGTCTGCTGGCGTTACATCGAGCGAATCTGCAAGAACCATCTTTGTGTGGTTTAATCGACGATTCATAATTGGGTCTCTAGATGGATTGATGCGTTCGGAGAAAACGGACTCCAACCGCATTTTTATATCGCCAAATGTTGGTCGACCCGTGTGCTTAAGAAGGGCCATCTCCGTGGTCAGCGCGGCGTCGTCATTCGGGGAAACAAACTCGTCTTGGAGAGCGTTACGGTTTAAAATGGATCGGCGTGCGAGCTCTCGCAATGTATCCCGTTCGGCCACAACCACAGCATCTGAATCTTTGTGAACGTCCCAGAAGGCTTGAAGCATGTTATTTCCAGGCGACGGACCAGTGTTCACAATATTAGGACGAGTGCAATCTCGTAAAGGCATTTGGTAGTTGGTCAGCATGTAAACACCGTCTGGAAATGGAAATGAAAGAAACCCATCGTCGTCAAAGTAGTTTTCGGGGTTTTTTTGCTTTGGATGTAGAGCGATCTCCACCCCGTCGACACCAACCATGCCAGCAACTGCAACTCGACCCTCGAGCTCCGTTCCTTCTCCCCTTTCCGTGTAGTACTCCGGAAACAGATGTTGTGGGAAGAGGTTCTTTGGCGGGTTGGCGCCGTCTCGAAAGTTGAAAACGCACTCCGGGGCCAGAGCGTGCTGATCGGAAGGTTTCGCACTGGCCGTGTGATAAGAGATGTCCTTGTGAAGCGAACCGTTGCCAAGTGCACCCTGCATGTCGGGATAAAACGGGCGCACACTGCCGCCGCTCCCAACACCCGCAACCGACTGCAAGTGCTGCGTGTAACTGAAATTGTCGTGGACTTGTGCAAACTTCATGCTTGAGTACTTTTCGGTATCTTCGTCGGCAACCATGATGCGCTGCTGCTTTGCTGCTCGCTCAGAACCTATCTTGCGCTTTGAGTTGGAACAACGTGTCGCGCGCCCGCTTACGTGCATTTCGTGCGACTCCTGCATGATACTAGACGACAATTTGGCGGGCGAAAAGTCTTTGTTCAGAACAATCGTGTGAAGCCGGTACCCTACCGATGCTCCACGATCGTCTGTGATTTCCGACCCCTCTTCGACGGTACGTTGCACAAAGCAGGTCTCCACAAAGTGAACTTCGCATGGAGCAGTGTAGGAGAAAGTATGGGTGTTGGTAATTGCTTCGTTGATTGGAAACTGTTCGTTGTTGTCAACCGGCTCCTTTGTTTGAGGGTCCACCCTGGCTCTGAACCTGTGTTTAAACATGTAGGATTTCAACGGCTTCATTTTTCGAATCGCATCTTCGCGCTGGTTGGGATCTTCAGGCAATGCCGCCTCTTCGAGCAACTGCATGCCGTCCACATAGTTACCCTTTGCTTTATAGTCCATGTGGCCAAACAGGGCCGCGTACGACGCGGAACGTCTGTTAATTTCCGGGCGATCGAACGTCCGAAACACGCCCAAGTTTCCGTTAGGCGCAAGGAACTCATTCGGATAGTTGACCGCAAGGTGCATTAGAGGTCTAATGCGATTTTCTTCGGCGGTCCATTCAGACCAGATAGAATGGACCGCCGATCTTAAATCGTCTGGTGGGATTGCGTGGATGCCGTGACCCAGTGTCCACAGGGGGAGCGTGTGGTTGGCAGTTTGCGTCTGATCAGTTTCGGTATCTTGCACCTCTTCCTCGTCTCCTTCGACACCGTCTCCCACGCCTTGGACGCTCGCCTGACTGTCCATATCGCCACCAAATACGTCGTTTTCCGTCGGATCATTTCCACTCACAAGTTCTGGCGGAGGGTCTTCTCCGCGAAGCTCTACGTGGACGTCGTCCGCGAACCCACACTCCAGATTTGGAGAGCGGGCGCGCTTTCGCGACAACGCCTCTTCTCTCGCCTCTTCTCTGGCAACTTCCTCTTCCAGCTCGACATCCGAAAGAGACATCTCCGCTCGTGTTAAAACACGAATACGTTGTTGCAAGTCTTCTTAGCGCTCCAGTTGCAAGCAGATTCTTTACAATCTGGTCAACCCGACCAACCGCTACCCCTTTGGACGGGTTTACACACGTCCGGGGTCATCGTATCGAGTCAACTTTGCAACGAGCTCCACGCCGACCGATCCCTGGACATGAACCCAAAGTACCCAAACAATGTTCGGGCCATGTACAGGTCACGTACATCGTGAGAACGCCCACCAGTGCCTTGTCCACCTCGGCGGCAAGCATGCTGACCATCGGACTCATTGTTCTCGGCACAGCCACAGTGTTTCAACCGGCCACAAAAGCTGATTTACAGGCATCCATTGATTTATTTATCTCAGATCCGGTGGCTTCATTTGCACAACATGGCAACATTACACGTTGGGATGTGTCACTTGTTTCAGACATGTCATCTGAGGATACATTCACAGGTGTGAGACAGCGAATGATTGCCAAACGTTGACGGCTTATCTGCCAAGCCGACTTCGTTGAGTGTTACGGCTGTTGTGGGAATACAGTGCAAGGTGGTCTTATGCGGGAGTACAATGCAGCAAGTGTTGCGCGAGAACAGAACACTTCGGTGCGTGTTACCCGGGAATTAGAGTACAGACCCCGTGAATTCGAGTTACTAATGGAAACGCACTTCATGACATCGACAGACCCCGTCAAGCCGCTAAGTAGTAGACTACGACGGACACCCACTCACACACACCATTTTGCATTTTACTTGGGGGAGGGGGGGGGGCACACCGCATGCAATCAACCACTTCCTGTTGACCAGCGCCACTCACAACGTGTGTTCGAGTGCGTGTCTATGTGCATTTCACACGATGCCTTGTGCAAAAAATCGCCTCCCGCGAGCAGAGTCTAAAGGGCGTGAGCGGCGAAGTCGTAATCTTAGAAGAGGCTGCATACTGCGACCCGGGATTGTGCGCACTCGTCTCCGCTTGTTCCTTGTATTGATTAAGGCCACTGTCTATACCACGCTTAAATAGTTTGTGGTGTCTCGCAGGGTCAACGAGGTCGTTGTGCCCCTCCTCAGGTGCGTCACTGCACCGACTCCCTTCTGCCTGTCCAAACTTACTACCAGACCCTTGTCGACTTGCGCAGTATGCAATCATCCGTGCTTCTCTGCATCTCGACGCTGCTCGATGGAGCGAATCAGTAAGGTTTTCATGACGGAATACACCGCCTTCCCCTCCCATTGTGACACGCACGCCCGTTTGTGTGTTTGAAGCTACTCGAAGATGATTGCGTTGACGGGTCCTACTGGAGAGAAGGTGTTCGAGTCGATCGCAATCACGTTGGTGCGCACACACGTAAACAACCCCACCCTTGACTCATACTAAACGCCGACCCGCGGTTTTCTTGAGGCAGGTCTGTGATGCCTGCCTAAAGACGGTAAGCATCTCGTTGCCTCAGCTCGTACGGTGCCCCTCTCTTTGCAAAGTCCTTAACAAAGACCGTCCAATGGAGGTTTGTTCGTTTTGTCTACAGGAACATCCTGAGAAGTACGTGCGTTCCCTATCGAACCAAGTTACGTACACGAACTACCGACACGGTTCGCTTGTTTTGGCGCAGTTGTCGTCACAAGATGAGCGAAATACCGAGATGGATTTCGTCTCAAAAAGTCGAAATTGTTCGAACAATGCTCAGCGACGTGCGACGCGTTTCATGAACCATTCTAACATTCGGGTTGCTATCTCACTAACCACACTTGCGCGTGTTTGTGCGCTCGCAGGACCCGGCGATGCTGTATGCTGCATTAGAACTCGCATCCGCCCTGTTGTGTTTAGAGGAAACACGCCAACGTATGTGTCTCGACTCGCGTGTCTGTGTGCACAGTTTACGCGAGTCGTTGGGTACGTCGATTACCCGGCCACACCACATCTGTACCATAATAACACGTGTCTTGGTGCACGGTAGGAATTTCGGCCGATGGTTCCGAGAAACTCTACCGGGACGACGACATCACGGCCTTCGAAACACGTACTCCCGAGATCATCCTGTGGGACGATCGCGACCACCGCAAGAACGTGCAACATGTG
>Ga0314709_10000055_pt1 | contig 9051 bp, 7 predicted proteins | sample Shad10_28May_sur_FD_206187 | JGI IMG/M metagenome (GOLD analysis project Ga0314709, IMG submission 206187) | Metatranscriptome of seawater microbial communities from Espelandsvegen Fjord, Bergen, Norway - Shad10_28May_surf (Eukaryote Community... | ecosystem: Environmental > Aquatic > Marine >... | reverse complement strand
GTCCGATCATTAGCATCTAAATCGTTCACACCCCACCGTGAATGCAATTGACGAATCTGTAGCAGAGTGCACATCGTTCCGGAAAAGTTCCGGTTCGGCCGGGCGCGTCGCGGTAGCGTCGAAGCAGCGCAGCGCAGCGGCGCCGCACCTTTTGCTGCGTTTCGTGCAGCAAGATCGCACTGCTTTGCGCCACCTGCTTCTGGTGCACGTCGCGACGCGCCATGTTGCACGGCTTTGTTGCGCCTGCTGCATGCGACTCCACCGTGCGCGTGGACTATGCACAGCGTGCTCTGCCGGAGACGCAGATTGACAAGGACTGGTGGTCATGGCGTTGGTGCAACGACGAGGGCATCTTCAAGCGATGCCCGCGCCTTGGGGAGAATGCTGCTGTGCAGCACATGTGTGCCGCCGGCCTGCTCGTTGTGCATTCTTACATCAACGATCGCCTCACTCTGAAGCTTTCGTTCGATGTGCCTGCGCATACAATGCAAGCGCTGCGGAATGCCATGCACTCTTCGCGATACAGCGAGGCTTGCCTAGCAGCCGGACAAATCGCGTGGGTCAAGTGTACGTCGCGCGAGCAGTATCAAGCAATCATGAACCTGTACCTGCAGGGCTGCGCGCAGCTAAAGATGCGGTAGGCCGGCGGGAGGACGGTTTGGTTCAGTGCCTGACTGGGCTGCCGACGAGACGTGCACAGGTGGCCACGGCAGCGAGCGGTGGTGCTAGAGCTGCCTTGTCGGGTATGGCCTTCGTTTGGCAGCCGCGGGAGACTTGGGTGTACGCGCAGCCGAATTGACACGCTTCCGAGGGTCTCAATTCAAAATACACGCCGGTATGTGGTCGCGGCAAGACCCACAGACATGCTTTAATGGGCTGCACTTGCAATACTGGTACGCCAGTGTCACATCTGAATTGTTTGCCGCGTGTGCGTAGACCATCACGTGCGTCCTCTGTTGAGACGCTAGCGCATCGCGCTAGTCAATAATATCTCGACACCCGTTGAGCGCTCCGCATGCGCCCAGCAAGCATTTCAAACTCGCGGAGCGAGGTCGTATCCACCGACGCTAAGGCGCGCACGGCAGCTTGCGTGGCTTCGTCGCCCAATGCGTGCGAGTGCACGCGCGTCACCGCAGTCTGCACCTCGTCGTCCCAGTCGTTAGCCGCCTGCACAAGGTCTGCTACCAGCTCGTATGTGTCGTTCTCTCGCGGAAAGAAGATTGCGGCCATCACACGCGAGCCACCTGAGGCGCGACCGGCATCCTGTGCCTGCAGCTCGGCGCGCGCCTCGTTGTGTCGCACTTGGTCCGCCACCGAGAAGGAGTGGCGAGACTCGTCCGTCCGACTCTGGCGGCACATGGGGCACGCGTCGTTTGCCATGCAAAACAGCTTGAGATCGCACGCGCTGCAAATGGCGTGCCGTTGGCAGGCGTACGGCAGTGTGCGATGGCGACTCGCATTCGCTACGGTAAATGCCTCAAAGCACACGGGACACGACCGTTGCCTCGTCTGCATTCGTCCGACCGTATCGTGTGTCGCACAGACCTCGCGCCGCCGCCTCCACGACGTCTGCCGCCCAGCTTTACGCAGCAAGACCGCAAGGCATACTTAGCGATTGCGGAGCGATGCCGCACGGACGCAGCGCACCGCTACACAATCTGCTGTCTCGGAGCGCGCGCATATCTCGCCGCGCTGCAAGTCCGCACATCAACTGAAGCCAGCTTCCAAAAGGAGCGACCGCGCAATCTCGTCGCGTCTGCATTTGATTGAGGACAGACACTGCCTTCGGAAGCGTGCAGGCTCGCTCTCTCGCAATAGATGAGTCAGCATGAAGGCGGCCTTTGCGTCGAGTCCCGGTGCACACAAAATACGCGTGTCGACCTGCGTGTCGTGAAGCATTTCGTTCACCATCGTTGCATAGTCTGCACGACTCCCGCACGTGTCGTGCAGCCGCGCAAGCACGCGCTCACACCAGCCGTCAATAGCAACCCACGATATGCCGTAAGCGTACTGTTGTCGGGTCCACTGCTTCATGCGGGTGAAAAGCCAGGTTGGGTCCAAGGTTGTCTCGCGAAGACAACGCCTTGCCACACACGACGCTGCGCAGCGTACCGCCTCTGAGAGCGCGCGCAAGCGCGGAACGCCATACACGCGTCGCAGACGGCCACGCTCGTCTGTCTCACATTGTGCCAGCAGGCAAGTAGCGCACCGCTCAAGAACAAAGTATTTGGTGGCCTGGTCGGTAAGATGCCACGTCACGGCAAGGCGAAAGGCCACACTGGCGAACTGGGCGGTCGTGGCGGCGGCGGGAGCAGCTGACCGATACGTCGCGTCCAGACAGAACCGCCACCGTGCGTTGCGCAGCAAGACAAACAGAAGGCGCACCGCTGCTTCGCAGCGTCGAACCGCGGGCACGTGCAGCAGCACCCGAACATTGTGCGCGACTACCTCGTACTCGCAACCGCCGATTGAGTATCGCACAATCTGCGCAAGGCAGTCGTCAGGGATGCGGTGCAGCATTGCAGTCGCTGTCCGGTGCGTTGCACGGCTCCGCGAGGGAGGCAACGCACGCCAGACTAAGGCGGCTGCAGTCTGCGGCGCCGCACGTGCTAGCGTGCGGCGCCACGCGACGCCCAAAGTTGCTTGCGTGGCACACTCGCCAGCGCTGCCTACACAACCACAGCGAGCAGCGGAGCATAGTGCGCGGCAAGATAACGATGAAAACCTGGATTCACAAAAAACAGCAAGAAGAGGAGCGCAACGAGGAGTACGAAGAGGAGCGCGACGAGGAGCGCGACGAGGAGCGCGACGAGGAGCGCGACGAGGAGCGCGACGAGGAGCGCGACGAGGAGCAAGATGAGGAGCAAGATGAGGAGCAAGATGAGAACGAGGAGCACGACGAGGAAGAAGGTGAGGATCAAGAAGACATGATTGGCGATGGCTTGCGGCACGAAATTAAAGTTGTACGCAGGAAGGCACCATCCAACAACAGCAACATGGGGCGCTATGCGGACAAGGAAGCATCGCGGGAGGAGCTGTTTGACGCTTGTCGGGGCAACGACGAAGACAACGAGCAGAAGAGCAAGGACCCGAACAATGTTGGCGACACCTCGCGTCGCATATTGAAGGTGAACAAGAAGTCGTACATTGTCCCCTGGGTTGGTGCAAATAAGGCAAAGTCTGGGCGCTCACGCGACTGCGACAAGCCGATTGACATGCCAATTCAGGACTCGGAGAACAGATTCTCATCCGCGTGGTGGAAGAATGTTCCGATTGAGCCTGCAAATATCATCGTCATCAATCTGTGTACTGACACAACGTCTACGAGAAGGAAAGCTTGGTCTGTTGTCTTTTCGGAGGAACCGGAGTTGATGCATCTTGTTCCAATCGGGACTTGCAGAGACATGATTACGGACCTGCAGCAGAGTGAGCCGCACGGCCAGTCCCGCCTGTTGCACGATGACTTTACTTTGATTGACAAACCCAACATCAAGAAGTGGCCTGCCGTTGAGCTCAATCCGTTTGAAATCGTCGTTCCGCTGCCGAAAGCTCAAGTCAGCCGGAAGACACCCGCTGCGAAAAAGCGTCCTGATGCTGCGCGGGTTCGCTATGCGGACGAGCAGGTTGTGAACGAGTCTGTAGTTGCTTCAACCGCGCCATTGCGACAAGTTGCGCCCGACATGACACAGGAGCGCGACACGAGCGCGACGCAAGGTGCGTCGCGCAGCGTAGCCACCACCAAGAGCAGTGCGCCGCCGTCCGACAAGGACATGCGTGCGGCGAACGACAAGAAGAAAAGCTGCAAGCAGCCGAAGCCTGCGGCTCCGGCGATTGGCCAGACAAAGAATGCTACCGTGCAGCAGACGTCGCGTCCTCCGGGCAACGCCGCCTTGGCTGGCGACAAGGAAGCCAGTTCGAACAAGCCGCCCAATCCGACAACGGGCAAGGGCCAAGTGAAACGCGACAAGAGCGGCACCGACAAGGCCGCCACTTCCACAGATGGCCTTGAGTGTGTGCGCGTGCACGATGTTGAAGACTATCATGTGCAGGCCGTGTACCCCGGCGTCAAGCGCATGCGGTATGTGGAGCTCACAGACGACATGCTGCCAATCAAGATCTTTTACCACACCAACAACAGGGTGTACTTCGGGCAGGGCTAATTCGCTGTCGCGCGACGCGCGTCGCGCGACGGCATGCCTACACGCTTTGAGCCACGCTCGAAGCCGCAAGGGCGGTTGCGAGTAGCACGACCTGCGGTAGCCCACAGCATGTCAACACAACGAACAGCAGCAGCTGCGCTTCCTGCATGCTTCCCGGAATGTTGCGCGACATGGAGTAGCCGGCTGGAGTGACGAAGAGATCGGCGACAATGATGCCGAGCGCCGCGGACTGAAACAGCCAGCTGGCAGCGGCGTAGGCATGCAAATAGATCGAGAGCTCGCGCTGCAGCATGACACCGCAGCTGCTCGCCGAGAACACAACTCGCGTAGCCACTACAGATGCTATTAAAACAGATATGAGCATTCGGGCGGTTAGATCAAAGGTTGCCAAGGTTGCGCCGGTCACTGGCGTATGCGCAAACGCCATCATCACAGCACACGACGCGTCCACTGTTGCAGCCGAGCCCCCAAGCGTGTAGCGACAGCTGTCGTTGCGCTTAGACGCAAAGGGTAGGCGTCGTAGCGTCCAGTGCACGAAGCTAAGGCCAGCCGCCACTGCTTCTGTCACGCATACCCGCACCTGTCCGTTGGCGGAGAGCGCACCAAAGCGGTACCAAGCAACCGCGGCTCGGGCCGCAAACGCAACGAAGCTCAGTATGCCGTCCTCCGTGACAGCGCTGCGCGCTGACGAGTGCCCCGCCGCCGAGCACGCCCATTCAAACAACGAGTACGCGTGCGACTCGGCTTTTGCGGCGCGCACAAATACGACCGCCGTTGCTAGCACGACCAGTGCCAGCTTGACGAGGCTGACTGCGAAGGCGTCGGCCGAGTCGGCCAAGCCCGGCAGCTGGCCGAGGCTTGCGTCCCGAGACATGCTGATGTTGCCGTCTCCGGCCTCGGAAAGCGCAATGTGCAACAGAAGCGTCGAGGCACGTCTGAAGGGAAGGCTTGCGTGCCTCCAGCAGCGGCCGTACGCAGCACAGTCAAGCTCGTACAGATTGGATGCTTGCTTCAGCCCGTGTGCCTGCAGCGCGCACTCCGTGCCGAGCTCGACCACGCTGCGCCGTTCGAACACGATCCTCGGATTTGTGTTCAGCAGGCCGGCACTCGGCAGCGAAAGCCAAGCCGATTCAGAAACGGCGTCCACCGGAAAGAGACGCACCGTCTTGGCGTAATCGTCACCGAGGCACGACTCGTTGAAGTTGACACCAACCAACGGCGAGCGTCTCAACATGTCGCTGTGCGCCTGCAGCGTCGCGACGCCGATGTGCAGCCTCGACGACGCCGAGACGTGCAGGCGGTGGAGATTGGCATCGCCGGACGCCGCAAGCCGGCTTGAACTGTGGCAAAGGTGGGTAGAAGTGAGCCAATATGCCATGCCACGCCTCAAGAACAGCTCCCCTTCAATGCCGGGAAGCCGATAGGCGTAGGTGCCAGTTGCCGCCTCGGAGGACGGGTGTGCGTATGCGAACCTCACGATGTGCGTGGACATCGAGTCCTGTAGGCCGGTGGGGATTAGTGCCACGTCTTGGCAGACGCCAGCCGTGTCGCAACTCACCGTGCTGCTGTGCATTGCGCGAGATGCAAAGAGGCGCAGCGCCGGTCCAGAAGCCGTCTTGTTGTGTGCGAGAGCGTGGTCAAGCCTGAGCAGCACCTTGGTCTGCACGGTGGGTTTCCCAATGCCGATGTGTACCTCGGTGTAGTCGGCACGCCTCGTTGCGCGGTGACAAACGGCATGCGTCGGTATACTGACTCCACCAGCTTCCGTCTGCACCGCTGGTGGCGTCGCAACGGACAACATGCCCGACACGACGAACGTTGCGTACGACGCCGCCAGCAGTAGGCTTGCCGGACAGTACGCATACGCCAGCACGTGCAGTAGGGTGTGCACAGCGTGCGTTCTGCCGTCACTCTTGTTGCTAGAGCTAATCAAACCGAGTTTCTCGTCAGGAACGCAATCGGTCATACTTGCGCGGCTTCGCTTTGTACCCATGCGGTGCGCACACATGCATATGTCATCCGGGCGATGGTGCAAGACACGACCGCGCGCATGAGAAGCGACCGGCGTGGCTACTCGTGGTGTGCATCTGGGCGTTAAGCGCCAGAAGATGCCGGATACCAACCATTATACACAAGTCCATGCGCCGCAATCTCATGCAGCTGCGCTTGCGCCACAGCGCTTGCCCTCTGGTGCGCAGCCGAGGCTCTGGCCACTTTGGTCACGGCGTTTAATGCGGCGTGCAGCTGTGAGATGCTCGTCTCAAGCCACGGGTCGTAATTGTGGTTCAACCACACGCCCGTCGCGGCGCTAGCAGGCGGCTCGATCACAGACGCGCACGCGCGCCGTGCAGCACTGCGTTGTGCCTCAGCAGCGTGTGCTTCGGCGGTCGCCGCGGCCTGTTCCGCGTTGGCCTGCGACCACTCGCTCTCGGCCAGGCTCTTTTGGAGCGCGGCAAGCTGCGCGCGCTGCTCCAGCCCGTTCGCGGCCACAACGCTACTCTCGTGTCTCAGCGCGGCGTGTCGCGCCGCAGCAAGAGCAAGCGTCGCGCTGCAGACCCGCAGGCGGCGTCGCAGCGCCGTGGCGTCACCTCGCAGGCGGCGGCATTGCTCGTCCGCATCCCTTTTGCACTGGGCGGCGCTGCTCTGCACCGCCTTTCCTGCCGCCTTTAGCTTGGCCGCCTCCCTTTGCAAATCGGCTATGCGGCTGCGTTGCCTAGCTAGCTCGGCGTTGCTGCTCGTGCGCAGCTCGTTGTGTGCACGGCTTGCCGTGGCGATCGACCTCGTGTTTGACACTTGTAGTGCGCGTATCTGCGCCTGCAGAGTCGCCTCTTGCATCTGGGCCTGCTGCTGCTGCTTCTGCAACGTCGCCTTTGTGTGCTCGACGTCGGACGCGGCCTCTCGCACGATTGCTCGTTGCGCCGCACACGCCGAGAGCGCGTCGGCTAGACGGGCTGTGAGGTCGGCTTGCTTAGAGGCATGCGCCTTTTGTTGCGCATCGGCGCACGCAACAATCTTTGAGATGCGAACGTCCGCTTTTGACACAGCGTTGTCGACCACACTCGCGGCCTGAGCTTCGGCCTCTTTGGTCTGCGCAGCGGCGGCATGCAGCGCTTCTTTGTGCTCATGCACGAGCCTCTTGCGGTCGGCCTTGAGCATCTCAATCGCCTGTGCCATCTGGCACGGCGTCATGTCCGACGTCGTGCTCCGTTGCGACACCTCAATGCACACCGGAGACACCGTTTGCTGCAGCTGATGATACAGCGCGTCCAGCGTCTGCTCGCTCGCGTTTGTGCACGAAAGGGTGCACGGCACGGCGCGTGCGTCCACGTCGGTCCAGCTGAAGCAGCGCTCGCCGTCAATCAGCGCCGACCCGTCGCGCCAGCGGATTGTGCGCAGGTCGCAATGTGCGTCGGCTGCCGCAACCTCAAACGGCTTGCACATGCAGACCAGCACGGATGCGCCGAGCTCATCCGCATGCCGTAGCACGCTGTCTACACCCGCCTCGACGACAGACCCGTCTCCGTCCGACCGCGTGCACGCGCACACCACCCTCGCGAGCGCACTCGACTCGGCATAATAGAAGGACATGTGGCCGCCGAGGTTGCACATGAGCATGCATTTGGGCAAGGCACCGTCCGGCCGTGGGATGCCAAATAGGTCGCGGTGGCTCGCCAGTCGCCAGCACAAGAGCCTCCTCCAGAGTAAGGCCTGCTCGCACGGCGGCTGCAGCAAGTCGTGCCCACCCGGCCGCGTGATGCACTCGAACGCGGCGAGATACCTTGCGAGTGGCCTCGTGCTGAGCGAGGCTGCGATGTGCGCGCGCCACTCGGCGTCGGAGGCCGCATCCGCCGATGCGCCCGCATCGGCGGCGCGCTGCATGGCCTTGTTCGGCCGTGTTGTGCACGATTACGCGCGATAGCGGCAGTCTACCGCGGCTGTGCAAGCATACCCTGGCCCTCGTCGTGCGGCGGGCGCATGTTGCGCTGGCACGCGTCTATAATCCACCCGGAGACGACGCTCGTGCACGTGCCGTGCACGAGCGGCTCGTTCTGTGTAGCATCGATGCTTACGCACGACGCCGAGGCGTTTGAGCCACAAAGCCACCGCTCGTGCAGATCGACAATACACCTTGTATACTCCATGTTCACGTTGCGCTCGCTCGGCCTGTTGCGAAGCAGAATGCGTTGGTATGCGACGTCTGGCGTCACACGCAGGTACAGATGGCGTGCCTCTGAGACGAGCGGCAGCGTCGCCACCGTCTTGTCCCAGGTGTATTCGTACATGTCCAAAGTCGTGCCCTGCATGGTGGCCTTTGCGAACACCTCGTAGCTGCTTTGCAGCCCTCGTTCGCTGATAATCACCGATGCCTTGTCAACTTCAATGGCGGTGCGCAAGTCGGACGCAAGCGACTGCAGCACCATGTGCTGAAACGAGCCCGCGTCGACGGTGCCGTCGTACAGGCCCTGCAGAAAGCCGCGACGAGTCCATTGCTCAAGCGGTTCGTCCACAAACACAATTCCGAGCTTTCCCGAGAAGAGTGTCTTGAGGTGCTTGATTAGGTTTGACTTGCCCGCGCCCATGCAACCCTCAATGGTGATGAGCAACACGTTGGAAAGCTGCTGCTGCATCGTTTGCCAAGCGCGCCTGCTGCACCACGTTTCTGCCGTCGACCTAGATAGCGCACACCAAATTGTGTCACTGTCTGAATTCTTGTTGAGTGTGTGTCGCACGCTGCAGAAGCTCCTCAAGGCGGCGCCCGTGCCAACCGGAACTTTTCCGGAACGGTGTGCACTCTGCTACAGATTCGTCATTTGCATTCACGGTGGGGTGTGAACAACTAAAACACAATTGGTGTTCAATTGGGACCAGATAATTAGCATCCAAACTGTTC
>Ga0314709_10000046_pt1 | contig 9629 bp, 8 predicted proteins | sample Shad10_28May_sur_FD_206187 | JGI IMG/M metagenome (GOLD analysis project Ga0314709, IMG submission 206187) | Metatranscriptome of seawater microbial communities from Espelandsvegen Fjord, Bergen, Norway - Shad10_28May_surf (Eukaryote Community... | ecosystem: Environmental > Aquatic > Marine >... | reverse complement strand
AGATCAAATTTAAATCCATCGCCACTTGCTGATTTAGATGCGATTCCAAACGGGTTTGTGGTTGGCCTAAGTCCTACTCGATCTGCAACGCTGGCCATGCGTTGATTTCTTTGTGCTGCAAGCTGATTGAACTTCTGATCGACCGATCTGTTGAACGCCAACGACGAGGTGTCGTTTTTTCGCGGAACTCGAAATAGAACGCGATAGCTTGCAAACACAACGAACACGATACCAAGAACGCATGCTCCCCATGCAATGCATCCCCAGAAATAGTTCCATCGGATATTGACTTCGGTCCCTTCGCCACAAACGAATTGGTTGGTCTTCCATGCGACCTGACAATCGAAGAGCGGCCACGTGAATATTGCTGCGACAATCGCAGCGGCCAACCCAAATCCTGTCCAAATGAACGCGAATATAGGAGCCCTTCCCATTGGAACTTCTAGAACGGCGTTCGCAGCCATGTGCCTTTGATTTAGCACGCCCAACAGAGCTCCTAAAAAAAGCATTGTCCAGAATGCAGCGCCTATGATCTCCTCCAAGTCAGTGGTCGACTTTGTGTTCGCACTCGATACGTCATTGGACTGTTTTTTCCACCAATCGTTTCCAGCACGTATAGCAAGAATGAACACCGCTATAAGAACGATCGAAATGAGGGTGATGATGGGCCAAATAGGAAACGGTTGAAGCGGCATGACGCGGTTTTTCCGAGGCTTGCGGCGACACGCACACAGGTAAAGAAGCATCCCGATTGAAAGAACCAGCATCACCAATCCTATTAGACCCTCCTTGCGTCTAAGTTCGGTAGTGATGAACGGTCCACCATGCGCCTCGTAGTCCTCACAGGAAGACGTGTACACGTACGGTGTGTATGCTCCAGGATCAACGAATACGATCCAAAGACCGACTATCGCCGATGTAATAAGCGCCAAATACTCTCCCGTACCCAAAGGCTTCAGCACGATGGGTTCCGTTTTTGAATTTGTGAGATTGCGCCTCACAAACCTGATGTAAAGGAGCTTTGTAAGAGGGACCACCGCAAACATTAGCATGTAGCCAGCAGATGCCATCGCGGCTATCGTCCATGCCGACGTAGCCGCCAATCGATACCCGAGGAAAAGTTTGAGATCCAAGTATGGGGTATGGGTTGTTGACACCACCTTCCCGACGTTCGCATCGAAAAGCCCGTAATACAGCCACCCCGCAAGCCATCGCGTGAAGCGGTTGCCGTGGTGTTCCGAGTACCAATCAAACTTGGATATCGGGTCCGGTATTCCAAACAGTCGTTTTCGGTCCAAAAGTCCGAATTCGAGCATGGACGAGCACACCGCGTATACTGGCGCGGTGGTCGCATACTCTTCAGAAAAACGACGCACCCCGCGCGGCTCAGGCTCGATTTTATTACGACCTTCGTCGGTTCCTGTTGCTTGCGTCCACGTGCAGCTGTCGGAAGCGCTTATCCGATCCGCGTAGTACGCCTGCTTCGCAGGATCAACACACCCGTTAGTTTTAGCTACCCCTACCGGCCTTCCAGAACTGTTTACACTCGTTTCCAACATGCTTCTGCAGAACTTAATTGGATCGGGTTCGAGGGCCGTGTTTTTGAAACAAGCGCCCGTACTGTGGGCGCGGTCATGGTATTCGACAACGCTCAGCGCCATGAGTCTGTACAGCATCGCCGATGCTGAGGGGAGCGACTCTTGACCACCAGAAAGGATGTTCACACTATTGGACGCAGCCAAACGGAGTTGTGTTTCTGTCAGGTTTCTCGATCCGGGGTTGGAGCACACGCTTTCTTCCCACGGGTCAAACTCGTTCGTGCACCGAGCTTCTGGCTGCCCCGAATCAACGTAGCGAGCAAACGCCGGCGCCGATAGAACGTATGCTGTAGTGATGCGACGTAAAAAATCGCCATACATACCACCGTTACGACAACCTTCTGTATCGCATTTGCAGAGATAGGTTTTCACCGCCTCGTCGAGGTCGACAGAAGGAGCAGCGGGGGGGGCGCTAGACCCCGATTCCGCACGGTCGTTGCAGCAAGCTTCCGGTAGTTCGGTCGTTTGAAGAGCAGCACGAATTGCGTTGCTAATTTGAGAAGCCCCACAAAACGCACCTCTGACGCGTGAGATGTAAATTGATTCGCTCTCTTCTGTAAACGCATCATCCGTGATCTCTTTGAGCGACTGTAACAGGAACTTTGTTTTAGGCACTGCAAGCCCACACGGAGCGTTTCCGGTCGCCGCCAATCTCGCCACGCGATCGAGGTCTTCGAGGGACTGGGTATACTTCGAAATGCATTCAACTATGATGTACATGCACCCCGAAGCCAACAACGCGTTGAATAGAATCAACCGGAAGTTTATTGGGGAAGACGCGCGGTAGCTATTTAATGACTGGGCGCTGTACATTGCGCGCAACCAGTACTTGCTTCTTGACACACTTTACGCATTGGAGCCACGGGTTATCCTTGGTTACACGGGTTGCGACAACATGGTGCGCTTACCAACAAGGTGGCTCCGCACCAAGGTGTGGGTCAAGCTCGACCTTTCGTAGTGGAAGTGTCTCGCACTCTCGGCGAGGAAGCATCACGACGCCGAGTTTGTGAACGGCAAGCCGGTGCCTTTCCGTGTGTAACGTCGCCCTACGTTACGTCTCACCCGTGTTAGATCGAAACGGTGTGTGGGGTGCTTGGCGTGGGACGGCAAGCGTGCGTGTGTGAGGGAGGCAGGAGGTGTGTCTGAAAACCGTAGCAGTGCCTTCTTGCCGGAAGCGAACGCACCGCGAGCACCGGGATCACACCGGAATGATACCTACAGCGCATTGGTACGGCCGCGAGGCCGCGCTCGCCGCCGTCCAGCAAAACGCATGGCTGCTTCAGCACGCCTCCGATACGCTTTGCAACGACCGCGAGGTCGTGCTCGCCGCCGTCCAGCAAAACGCATGGCTGCTTCACTACGCCTCCGACACGCCTCGCAACGACCGCGAGGTCGTGCTCGCCGCCGTTCACAACAACGGCCGTGCGCTTCGCTACGCCTCCGATACGCTTCGCAACGACCGCGAGGTCGTGCTCGCCGCCGTCCAACAAGACGTCGATGCACTTCACTACGCCTCCGATGCGCTTCGCAACAACACACACTTGCGCCACCTGTCCCAAATCGCCTCGCGCGGGAAGCGACGGTGGCACCACGCCAAGGTGTGGGCCAAGCTCTACCTCTCCTTGTGGAAGTGTCTTGAGTTATCGTCCAGAAAGCATTACGACGCCCAGTTTGTGAACGGCAAACCGGTGCTGGTGGGTAAGTACGCGATTGACGCTAAACGCACGTATGACGAGGCCTTTACGGCGGTGCGCGAGCTACAAAGCCGCTGAAGGGAACTCGCGTGTCAAGCTCGCCTGAGACGGCGGAAGTCAGGGACGCGCAGGGAAGCCGCTTCGTGAGCGGGAGATCGAGGCGCATGAAGCCGACACGATGTAGGACGCGCGCCGGCGGCAGCACGTCCGCGGCGATGGGACAGCCGAGTATGCGAAATAACGGTAGTAACGCTATACTCTCCACGCAGTGTGTCATTTCGTTACCTCTATGTCTTAAAACGCATGTCGCTACCGGTTTCGGAGCGCATATCATTTACGCTCAGCAACCTGCAAAAGCACCTACCAGAAGCAGATGGGTCCCGCAGGCGCGTCGTGCCCCAGTTACCAACCGATGACGCAACCGATTCCAGGGGGCGTTCGTTGGCCGCAGCGGCCGGAGCGGCCACATCATTCGACGATGTCGAATCGACAAGTGGGCACGACCATGTAGACGTACGCAAGTTTTTGCACCCACCACCAACGCTGAAAAGTCGCAGATGCTGCTGTGTGACCATTATCGTAACGTGGACACTGTTTTCGACGACGTTTTTCATTGCAACGCTTATGAATATTCACAGCATGGGTTTGTTCCAGAACGAAGACGCCTCGTTAGAACGCCGCATCGTCCGTGACAATAGTATTCCTGATTTTGTATCGTTCGGTGTGTGGGACTCTCGTGTGTCTATCACACCGCTTCAGCTGCAAGTCGTTGTGTCAATGGCGCTGGGAGTGCGCGCGTCCGACGATGACGTGCACGTGTATGCTGACGACGAGTCCTTCTTTGACGTGCGCGTAGATCACGCCACCGCCGAAGAAATCGAGTACATAGCGTCGCCTGCGTTCCTTACTCGGCTGAACACGCACATGGCACCTTACGGGGGAATCGGCGTGCTTTCAAGGCCACCAAAACTCCACAAGAACGCGACTGCAATTGCGCCATGATGGAAGCAGCATCCTAAAGATCTTTGGCCTGGCACGTGATTTTGGACACGTCATACGCACCTAGAGTTGCAAGTAGCGAAATAATACCTGCCGTTTTTGACCAAGTATTAAGTGCGAGCTGGCGTTTGAGCGAGTTCGTTCTCCATACTGTGGACTCTGTTGTTGACGCCGTGTACAGCAATAAGCCGAGGATCAAGATTGTTGCAGTAGATGCCGCTTTGTAACGGGCCGCCACGTCCCGTACCCTTCCAAGTAAATTGTCGAAATTGGGTGTTGTTTGCCCTATACTTCCGTGATAAACTCTCATCTCGATAGAACTCAATGTTTCCAGCAAGCGGAAACAACAGGTAGCAAATATACACATCGACGTTGCGAACCCATTGTTATCAGCCACAAGGGCGTTCATCGACAGTTCAACGAACGATGCTGCCGCAAGACACCCACATGCAAGCCCAGTCCCGTTGCGAAGCCCTGCAATGAATGGAAACACGATGACTGACGTGGCTACAAGTTTTGTAAGTGATATACAAACCATTATCATTTTCACGAGGGATTGGTTTGCAGACGTGGCAGCCGAAACAAACGAAGTGTGTTCTTGGAGTTGCCAAAGGCACCGCAGCGCGGACTGTGTGAAGAAGGACGCGATCAGCCCTGTTGACACGCTCTTTAGGTGCTTAGAGTTTACCATTTCACGACCGTCCGCTCAACGCACACAACCGATCACATTGAACAAATACTCGCACTTAGCGCGCAGTGACGGGGCACTACACGGGGGTGACCGGCCCCTCGCCGAACGCAACCGCGGATGTGTCATCGAGCGCTGGGTTCGGCGGTCTTCGCTTTTTTGTACTTACCGCACCAGACCTCGTTTGCACTCTGGTCCTGTAAGGGTGAAGTGTTGTATTAGTGGAAGGCGCCGTTGGAATTGGTCGCTTTGCAGGCTTTGTATCTTTTGATTGGATAGGGTCCACCCCAATCGCGCTCAACCCACATAGTGTGGCGAACATCTGCATCACGTGCTCAATGGAACATCCTTGTATCTTACACCCCCAGCGTTCCATGCATGCTGCAAATACGTGTGCGTCGAACACAAGCTTTTTATCGTCAGCCGTTTGCGTTCTTTCAAAATGGAGTATGGATGCGATCGCTACGCAAACGGGGTCGACTGGTTCATGCAAAGCATTCGACATCGAAAGCGACGTAATGCATTTTCCGGCGTGCTCCACCGCGTCGATGCGGAGTCCTTGTGATTTCGCCAGTTCGGCGATCATGAAAAATGGGCACGTGAAATACACGCCAAACTCAATAGTCGCAAGAATTTGCTTCTCTGCGATGGTTACCGCGTCCCACGGTATGGTGAACAGCACGCTGCGTGTCAAGTAGATGTCCTCTGCGTAATTCCTCGAATGCATTTTAAACGCAATTCGAAGACACGCAACCGAGAACGGGTGTCTAGAGCGTTGGCTGGGTGTAAAGTCTTGCAGTCGGTGACGCCACCCAAGGTCCAACGTCTCCCACGGGGTAGTCTGGCCGTGTTGTGAAGACGTGTGTATGGTCTTAGTTAACACACGCGCGGCTGTCCATGCGATTCCGTTACTGTAGCTACGCTCTTCCACGACACTGTAGAACCACGCAAGGGCATCATTTGTTTGCGCCGCGTCGGACATTTGTACACCTGGCTGGTGCCGCTGTTCCTATTTTCAAACAGAGTACAAGACGCGCCATTTCTGTCCGTTTCTATGTCGGATCCTGTTCGATTTGGGCGGCTATAGCCGCCATGCGCTCTTTGCTCATACCGTTCGGTCCGCTCCCAAACGCGGCCCCTCCGGTTGCCACCAAGTCTGTATTAGAGGCACCGACCGCGCCGATATCGACCAAATTTCTCGAACCAAACGCGGAGAACGACGGGCTAATTACATCACTTCGTGTTGGGATAAGTTGTTGTCTGTGTTCCGTCGTTTGCGTTGGTTCGCATACAGGCACGATTGGAACGTTGGAATCGCACGAACGACTAGACGAAACAACATCGTTCTGGCTGCGTTCCATGTCGTCATACTCGTCCGCCTTTCCCACAGATTGTGTCATTAACGGCGAATCTTCGGCAACAGCCTGGTAATCAGACGAATATAGACGTACGTATATCACAATCATCGCTTGGATGGTTGCCAATGGAAGAAACAACACGTGGCAACCCAACGTCCAAAGCGACGCAGCTGAAGCTCGCATCACACACACCAAGACCTCGCCGGGAGACGGAACCGGTGGAGCAGATGCATACACGAATGTGCAATAGAGCAGAGAAAAGACGAGTGATCGCGCAAGCCGCTCGGCAGACGAGTTGAAGGTCGGCTCTGCACAAAGAGGACCAGAGAGAATCACCGCCGGGGGAGGCAGCATTGCTATCACAAACAATGCGGCGCTTGTAACCAAAAAGGGTGCATCGGTTTGCTCAAGCGGCTTTATCGCACGAGCAAACCCAGAAATCATTGCCACCAAGATGCTGCAATGAAACACGATCCGTCTCCACGAAGGCGATGCCGAGTCGCGAGTGCACGTGTGCACCAATTGCTCTAACACCATTGATACAAGGTAGATCACAACGCATGGACGAAGAGCACTGAAGATTAGGCAAAGACCCCGCACGCGTCCCAGTCTAAACGGTTTTCGAACCAACCAAGCGGCCACCATGCTCGACAGCAAAAGCGTTCTCACCGCGGAAATTGCCTCGGTCGGAAGCAGCCAACAAGATAGCAACGACACCATCGATGCTGCAGAAGTGGCAAAGATGGTTTGTAAAGCTCCCACGTAAAGCACCGCGTTAGAAAAATCGATTACTTCGTCTTCTGGATCGTTCAAATCGGATGTGCCAGTCATGTGGTTGAATTTGTGCATCCGCATCCTCAAAAAGTTTGATGTCACCCTTTGCATTGAGGGTGATACATCGAATACATGGGCTGCAGTACGACGTCTACTTTATTTAGCGTGGCAACACCGAGCGCCCAAACGTCGGGCGGCGGTTCGTAAACACGTTTAGACCGCCGTTGCTGTCGTACTGCAGTACGCGCCCCAACTCGCTCATGGCGACAGGCCGTCGTGGGTGCAGGCAAAATTGTGCGCATTCTCCCCGCCCCAACAAAGCACCGAAATCTGTCCGTTTCCCATCCAGCACGGCACCGCGGTTTTGTTTCTGACGGGATTGGCGTACTTAGTGACGAGGACGGGCGTGTTGTCCACTAAGACGGCGATTCTTTCGTCAATGCAGCAAATCTGCACGTTTTCAAACGGACAACTCGTATTCACGCCACGTATTGGACTTGTAAAGTCGCCGTCGTTGGAAGTTCTGTTCTCAAGCAAGGGTTCCCATTCTTCTTGTGGCTCGTGTGGATCATCGCGTGTGATCTCCAGTGTGTACATAAGTCCAACCCGACTGTGTTTGGCCATAATTGCTCGTTTTATTGGGTTGTACTGCACTTCGGTGGAGAATGAATGCATGCGGAACCGAGTCAAAAAATGCACGACGCACAGCGCGAGCTCCGTCGCCACGCATTTTCGTAGTGTGATTCCAGCGGACCATTGCGTACGGTGTAGCGTGTTACGAACGTGCTTAAACGTGATCGAATGCAAATCCACACACACCAATAGCACCGCAGTCACCGCGCTCGTGTCTTCGTGCAGATGTGAGATGATGGTTAACAGCGCATCGAAAGGAAGATTCAATAGCATCGTGTCTTTGTTCTGTTTCCGGGTCGATGTAATTCCAACAACTGTCGTCGGCCATTTCATGTTCAACCGTATGAACAATCGTTGTCGGCTTAGTATTCGCCCTGACGACTTTTCGGTGACGCTTCCTATGGAGGTACCGTGTGCGTGCGTCGTATCCATCAGCGCAACCGCAGCCCGGTCATTTTCGTCTATGACAACCAGCATTCAACTATGATAACGTACAGGGCCAGTGCGCACGCTCTGCCAGCAGAAGTGAGAGGCATGCTGGATCCGGTTCTATCTACGTGGACATGGGGAACACCCACACACACCCCCAGTGGCTAGCGGGTTGTATCACATGTGACACCCCAGTCCTGTGCGTCACGGCGTGCGGTTGAAACTTTCGTGCATGCCGAATCGCAACGTGGTGCACTTTACAGCGACGGCGCGGTTGCTCATCCAGAACGGGGTGCGTGTTCAAACAATGTTCGTACCATGTACAGTACACGAACATCTTCCGAACACACCCCCCCTCTCCGGAAGCGACAAGCGCGCTGTCTCGGCCAGGTCCAGTTTTTTCGTCAATTGCAACCACCCTTTTATGGAAGTGGGTTTTGTTAATTGAACACACCCGTCTGATCAAAACGGCACCTTTAAACGGGTTGCGCGTGCACATAGTCGGCGGTGTAGTTTTCAGTCTGCGTCCCAAAGGACGTCACGTAGTGAATATATCTGCACCTTTGTGAACAAAAACGCCTGTCCATCATGAACTGAATCGCGTCGCCGCGACGTAGTTTGCAACGACACTCATAACATATGGCATCGAGCGCGTGCGGCGTTGCGTGTTCGTTGCGTGTTTCATTAAACGTTGCTGTTTGCATGTCGGAAACAGCAGGCATTCGAGAAGTGCGCACAGGCACAGTTTCAAAAGACGACGAGTCGGATACGGACGATGAACTCTTCCTTCGTGGAAGCGAAAGCAGTGGAGCTGAAAGCTCGTTCGCGTTGCCAGTAGACTGTTGAAAATACAACGTCTCAAAAAAATGCGCCACGGAGCAGTTTAATGGCAGCTCAAACATCCAGTTCAGCAGACTAGATGCGCTAGAAGCCAGCGCTTCGCATACGCTACAAGACACCATATTACGCTGTTTTGGCGAAGGTGCTTTTGTGCACCGCCGGTGGTTTTCTGGTGGCCTACCGCCTCTAGCACTGCAAGCGCTCGGAAAGAACATGTTGAGGCCAAGAACAATCCCTTTTTTCAAGCGCATGTAAATGGCGCACGTGACAATGGTATCAAATCTCCTGGCTTTTTATCTCACACGAACGAGCTCTGGCCATACAAACGCTACGGTACGAGGTGGTATTTGCGACCTCGGGGTCCGCCACAGTCTGTGACTCTGGCTGGCCCCACTGCAAAGGTACACTCTGTATCAGATGGGTGTGTTGCAATCACCCAAGTACCTGTGATAAGATGACAACGGGGACCGCTGTATTCCCGGGAGGAACCCTCAAAGGTGTCTATTAAACCATAACCACGTCTCACAGAGAACCGGTGTGAACACCGGAGCGTGAACAGATGGGGCGAGCACTGGGTCCCACCCCTGTCACCATGCATCGGGGCACCTTACCCCTT
>Ga0314709_10000043_pt1 | contig 9765 bp, 1 predicted proteins | sample Shad10_28May_sur_FD_206187 | JGI IMG/M metagenome (GOLD analysis project Ga0314709, IMG submission 206187) | Metatranscriptome of seawater microbial communities from Espelandsvegen Fjord, Bergen, Norway - Shad10_28May_surf (Eukaryote Community... | ecosystem: Environmental > Aquatic > Marine >... | reverse complement strand
TTTTTTTTTTATGATGAATCGGATTTTCAAATTACGAAGCACATTTTCAAACAAATAGATCTAATGAACATTTTCAAATCCACCGCGTCATGGATGCAGCTACGGGGATGGTCCTGATCTTCTGACTCAATTTTCTCAGGTGATGCGTGGATAGGTTGCTAGCAACTACTCGTTGGCCCCTACTCGTTGTCTCAACCAGGCCATGATCGGCAATGTGTCAGCAAGATGGGACCCTGGAGAAATTCGAACCACTGGTTCATACCCTTCTAACTTGTTGTTCATTGATTCGCATTGGCCGTTGTCTGAGAGTTTCCCAACGCACTTGAGGTGATTCACGTATTGACCCAGTTCAACACCCACATACAGAGTGACGAGCTGGGGGAAGATGAACTCGCTGGTGAGGATGAGCCGATCACGACCTTCCGTAAAATACCCTTGCATCGTCTTTATGTATTCCTTTCGAATCTTTGCCCATTGCTTCAGTGCAGCAAGGTCTGTATTCTCAGATTTCCAAGGTTGCTGTGAACAAAACCGTCGCCAGCAGCGTCTCCGATCATAAGCTGATAATTTTGGCCAGACGAGTTCTGTGGCCTGGTCCAACGCCCGATCTGTGTCAATGACGAGATCAGGATACTGGCGTGCGAGGGTTGTCTTCCCGATAGACGATAGTGCCATTACACACACTGGTCCAGACCTGTTTGCAAACCATGTGTGGTCGTGCTGTGCTGAGAGTGCGGCATTGATGTTGCAATTTTCCTCAGAGAATCGGAACTGGGGGGTGTGCAGAAGAGAAAATACTTTTGCTTTACAAGAGTTCAAAAACTTTATGCTTCGGATAATAGGTTGTTGTATGTCATTCCCTGCTGATGCACCATACGGCACAAATGACACTGAAGTGCAACTTGTGCTGATGTCGAAATCCCATTGATGATCGCTGCATCTCGTCCACTCCACAGCATCGCCCCTCACAACAGTCGTGCCCACCAGAAAGCCATCCTGGAGTAGACAGAGTCCGCGAGTCCATCCACGGGGCGTCTCGGGGTAGTCTGACAAGCGCCATGTGCGGAAAATCGCTCCTGTCTCTGCATCTGAAGCAATGACGAGACCATTGACAGTGGAGTTCCAGAGGAGGAGTCTCTCACTGACTTGAGGAATTAGGGCAGGGAAACCCTCGTGGGGGCGTGCCCCAAGGGGGAAATCAAGGGCTACATCCACAGCTGCTGCACCCTGAATGCTCTCTTTATAGCCATCAGGGTCATATTCCTTGTTGACCTCCACACTAGGCCTCACCAACACGACCTGCCGGGTGAGTAAGCACGTGGCCAGGAGCTGAGGGGAGTCGCAGTGGGAAGTGTCGCTCAGGCACACGTGGTTGAGGTGGAACTGCTGTTTACCCCTGCGCTGGTCGTGGGCATCCTGGCCGCGAATGTCCTTCATGGCACCAGCGTGGCACGGCCTCTGTTCTTCAGACGATGCGGAGTTCGGCATAGCCTGGCCCTCATCATTGACAAAAGTACGCCTCGACAACAGGCGGCCAGTTAGGGTGAAATGGTCAATGGATTCGCGGCCAGTGTTGGCCACAAACAGGCCCTCTGTGCAGGCATGCACATGATGCAGGTCGTTGAACTGGCAGTCCTCAACCTCTGCACGGACACTCCAATCGTTTTCTGGTGAGATGACAGCCAGCCGGTTGGGCCAGCACACCCATAGCTCGTCGCCATGCCAGCAGGCCCCAGTAAAGCCTTTGTTGCGGACTGGGTACTTCAATGGGGCGTATTCTTTCACCAGCTTGAAGGTCAGCCTAGTAACAGAACCCAGTTCTTGATCGGGCTTGTCATCACTGCCAGGCAGGCCATGCGATAAGCGCCACACAGTGACAAGGCCTATGTAACCATTGGGGGAGCCATCGAAGAAGCCGCCAGTAACCGTGATCACCTCAGCTGGCTCATCTTCAGGAATCACACCAGCTGGCTCATTTTCAGCGATCCCCTCCGCTGGCTCATCTTCAGCGATCACACCAGCTGGCTCATACTCAACGGCCGACAATGCCTCTTGGTTTAGGTGCCATCTTGACCAGGCATCTGCAACTAGGTGGGTAAGGCATGGCTCCACCAGGTGCCCACACCCCTGGAGCCATTCTTTCACAGCACTCGCGGTTGGAACTTGCGTGACAGTAACATCATCGTTCAGGATTGTGAGAGCAAGGCTGTCGCGCAGCACAACGCCCCCCTGGGGGGTCCAGAGGTTGAACCGGAGCCCTGTAAGGAAGGGCCCGAACTGCACATCACGATAATGATTCTCAAGGATCTTTGAGAAAGCAGAATAATTCTGCACCGGCTGCAACTGAAAGTAGTAGTCTTCTTGAAAGCCATCATCGCCGTGCCTGCGGTGCTCCACACTGTAGAAGTCAGGCCTGCCTGGCTTGCTCACAATCCGTACATCCAGCCATGGGTGCAAGATCTCAGATGCCGAATCTCCAAGGCGAATCGGGCCCATGTATGGGTGCCCGTTGCCCACGTCCAGCCAATAGAGCTCTTTCTCGACAGCTGTCGGAGGGGGCGACCCAGCCACATGTGCTGCCCGAGGCTCTCCCCCCAGCTGCACAAGCAGTGCCACATGTGCATTTGGAAGCTCTTTTCTTGGCTCCGTGCCATGCCATCTGTACATGGTGCCAGAGATGAACTGAACGTGCTGAAAGCCCAGGGCCTTAAGAAGCAGAAACATGAACGGGTTTCGCACAGTACAGAGACCACCGAGCCCATTCACCATGTCGTTGACGATTTGCCCCAGGGTTGGTAGGCACCACTTGGGGCAGTTGAGCCTTTGTGAAAGCATTGTGAAGTTCTGGAAGGGCAGTACTGACATGCACCTAGACACGACAGCTTGGAGTAATTCCAGCTCGCTGAACTTGTAGAGGCTTGGGTCCACATCAATGCGGCTGAGAAAAGTTGAAACATGCGACTTGTCCAGCTCATAGTCTGGTAGAAAAGGTCCCTCGTGGAACAGTGCCTTCCACTGCCTCCCAGCCAACTTCCACCATGCCATGTACGCGTCGTTGAACACATTACGTGAGCGATTCTGACTGTATGCTGCTGCAGACATCTGAAGACGCCTCAGGGTCTTTAAAACAACATCTGCCAGAGTTTTACAGCCACTTTGTGCTAACAGTGGCTTCAATTCCTCATTCGAATCATTGAGCCAATGGGAAAGCTTTTCACATGACAACATCGCAATATGTTCACGACAGGACGTTGACTGCAACAGCTCCACCAGAGGTACCCCCTTCCACTCGAACTCTCCACCGAGCATGACGATATTGCGCATTTGAGTGGCCACGACTTCAGATGCATCGAACATTGATATGTCGGAGCCACTGTCTTTGATGGCGCTTTGATGCAAGTCTTTCTCCATTCCCCGCCATGTCTGGTCAACTCCGGCAATATCGCAGTGCTCCCCAAATGTTGGGTGGCGTTGCCCTGCCAGCACCTGTCCCTCGCAACTCTTGGGGATGTGCTCGTTGACTGGGTGCCACGGCACCAGATCCGGCCGCCATCGTGCACTAGGGTGCACCCACAGGGCAATGTGTGCAGGGCGGTTTGATGCTTCCTTCAAGTTTGGTGAGCTTCGATGCCATGTGAGACTGTGCAGGAGAATAGTGCTGCCAGGTTGCACCGGGAGAAGCCATCGGGTGGGCTTCTCATCCCCACACTGTGCCAGCAAATGGCTCAGGGTCTCAGTCTCGTCCGCCATGAAATCTACTGGGGGTGAGCAGTGCCCTGTGAGATGAGGTGCATGAGGGAGCTCCACCACCTCCAGGCATCCACCTCCAACTTCCACAGCCTCCAGCGCTGTCCATGAACTGCACCCGACCGTGTCCACTGGCCAGAACATCGTGTCCTGGTGAAGCGGAATCTTCTTGCTTACATTTGCCCCCGCAGGCTTTGCAATAATGTGGTCATGTAGCAGTTTGATGCCATTCCATTCGAGGCCAGATGCCTCAGTGGCTGGCCCTCCCTTGGCGATGCTCCAGGACGTACCGCCCATCTGGCAAGCGAGCTCAGCCTCTGCCATGGCACTCTGGGCCAGGCTATGCAACCCTGATTCCTCCTCGCTGAAGATCAGATCGTGGAACGGACCTCCCTGCAGAAATACATCACGATGCTGTGATATCTCATTCCGATACTCTTCGTAGCTTTGACCAACACCGAACGCATGTTCCAGCTCTGCATACTGCGTGTGTATCATAGTCTCGTACTGTACCACCACTGCAGATACCGTCTCAGGAGGGATTACGTTCCGCAAAACGACCCACCCATGCTTCTGAAAGAACGTCAGCCGACAGGGATCGGAGGGCTCGAAGGAGACGCAGTTGATACTTGTTCTGACACCTGGCAGGTCGTCGACAGCTGGATGACAGACCTCGTAGCTGGATGGCTCTACCAAGAGCCCGTGTTGCCCATTATCGCGGGCCTTCTCTAGCAAATACTTCTCATTGTGCCGATTCTGATGCAGACCTGCAGGCAGTTCTTGTTGCCTGACTGACACATGCGAGCACCTGGCACGCCGTGCAAGTGCCCTTCGCACAGCTGCCACCTTGTCTGCATTGTTGGAGTGCACCACAAGTGTTGTTTCACTGGGTGGCGATTGTGCATCAATGGGCGCACAGCTCTGGATTTCACCCAGCACAACCCGCAGAATTAATTCCGCAGCTGCATCATAAGTCCGATCATCGATTGAAGTTGCACCTGCAAGCAGCAGCGCATCGTTGTGGTGCAGCGCAGGTTCCGCCTCCACTGCAGCATAGGCGGCCAGCTTTGCCTCAAGCCCTGCACCACGGCCCTCGTGTCCTTTGACATAAGCGAACACCCCTGCATTCCGTAGCATCTCCTTTCGGAATCGATCTCGCTGGGCTCCACAGTCACATTTGCGACTGCCAAGGACATCCCCGAAGAGGCATTCAGAGTGGATACGAACGGCTACCTCTCGGCTTCTGAGGTCACCAGCTGTTTGCATTACGATTTGGGTGCCATCCGGGAAGACTTCATTCGCCATCCAGACGGTGCTGCCCAGCTCTTGCTCCCCTACGGCCCCACTAGGGAGCTGTGTCTGTATGATGGGGCATGTGCACGCCACAATCAGGGTGTCTTGCGAGGTGAACTTGCCTTTTTCAGGGTGCATTGACCGTGGCACTGGTTCAGCTCTTTCAGTAACCACTCCTCGGAGCCCTGACTCCAGACACATGATAGGCTCCCAGCCTAGGCCTCTCAATCTGGTATTGTCTATCTTGCTGCGAAATATCTGGCCTGCACGGTCGTGGGTGTGCCTCAATTCCACGGTAGCCCCAGTCACCTTCATTGCGATTCTGGCCAGGTCCAGCACTGAGTACTCGCGGTCATCTGCAATGTTGATCACGCCACAGAATTCTGCTCTCTGCATGACAACCCTAATGCCTTCTGCGATATCGCTCACATGCGTGAAGCAGCGGGTCTGCGTGCCTGAACCATGGATCGTAATCGGCTCCGATCGCAGTGCTGCCTCGATGAAAATGGAGGTTGCCAAAGTGGGTCGCATCTTTGGCCCATAGAACGTTGCAAGGCGAAGGACAGCATGACGCAGGACATGCAGCAGAGGAGATTGGAGCACAAGGTATTCCCCCTCAAGCTTGGTCCTCGCATAAATTTCGGTTGGGCGTACAGAGGCTTGCTCACTGTTGACAGGCACCCCATTGTTGCCGTAAATACAACATGTTGAAGCGAAAAGTAGTCGGACTCCCACAGCATCACAGCACTCTAGAACAGTTTGGGTTCCCACCACATTGATGCGACGTGCCACATCGGGGGCAGCATCAGCAACGTTCAGATCAGCCACAGCCGCAAGATGGACACAGACGTCGATGTCTTGGGACAGGGCTTCCAGAAGCCTGCTCTTGTCGAGGATATCATGCCCAAGGGCGATGTCGTATCGCTGCACCTGGTGGCCGTGACCCTCCAGGCAGAGCCGCAGGTGATCACCCAGGAATCCTTCACTCCCCAGGATCAGCACCCGGGTCTGCTTGATTCCCCATATTCTCCTGTTGGACACGCACGGGTGTCTCAATTCAGCCCGTGGGGCCAGTCCAAATAGCTGTGTAAAGCCACACTTGCAGAGAACGTCGGCCACGTGCACATCCCAGTGGCCCTCAGGCCAGGCGAACCAAGGCACCCAACCATTTCGCTTCAGAAGCTGTACGTCCTCCCAAAGCTGAGGCACAGAAGTCTCGATCGAGGTCTTGGTTAGGTCAGAATGATCCGGTCCATGGGAGCACACCATCCACCCCTCTTTCGACAGCAGCCTAAGATCCTCGATGCTGAGCAGATCCTCGACAGGCAGCTCGGTATCTACTCCAGCTCTCTGCAGCCGCTCATACTGCTCCCCCTGTGGCACTGACTTCAGAATTGACCGTTCAATGTCACCCAATTCCTGACTATTCGGATCGATTTTCTTTTCTGCACAGTATGCATAGAGACAGGGCAGCGGCAGCTGCCTAGGGTGTCCCTTCAGGATGGTGCTGGGAATGAATAGTACAGGCTGAAGGTTGCGAAGCTGGCTGAAAGTTTCTCGCAGCAGGAGCACGTCCCGAAAGCCGTCGTCGAAGGTCACCAGGGCTCGCTGCCCTGGCGACACAGAGTCCAGCATTGCTGAGAACTGTGAGAGGCGCTGAACTACCTCTGCAAGCGGTAGTGACATGCCGATCTGGGCCTGCACTTGCTGAGACCCGTTTAGCAGTTCTCCGTCGCGATGAATTCTATGCAGACAGGGGATCTCAACATCTGCCCACACCTCCTGTGCAATCGAGTTGCTTGAATCGTGTCTCAAAGCAGTGGCATGCTTGTTGCCGTGAGGCTGCTGAGGTGAGGCCAGGCGCTGCAGTGCCCCCTCTGCGTCCCATTGCTTCAACCTGGTGACCTGTTGCTCAATCACAGTGAACACTTCATTCTCCCATGCAGTCTCGGAAAACATCCCATCCAGCTCGATGAGAAACTTGTCAAGAGGGGACCCTGGAGAATAGTAAGGCCGATTGTGCAGTGTCTCACACAGCCCGCGAATTCTCGCAATTGAGCATTTCAATGCTAGAATGCGTTCTTTCATAAAATCACTGCGTGCCTTTCCAGTGGGTCGGCATAATATCGCCCCAACCATCTCTATGGTGACCACTTCTCGCAGCTGTGTTGCTGATGGAATCGAGTCGTTCGAGTTCTGATGGAGCACAGCCAATCCCTTCTTCACTATGAGAGTCTCGCCTTTCTTATGGTGATGCTGACAAAAAAATGTATCGGAGCGTCTTGTGTAAACTTCTCGTCCCGAACGTAATTGTATTTTGGGCGCCACTTGTGGAGTTGACAACAGCTCGAAACGTTCTGCGAAAAGAACCATGCATCCTCCTCTCTGTGTGCTATGGCCTTCCTCGGTGGGTACTGCCTCACGAGCTAAGGGGTCCCCCACCAAAATTCGTCGCCGCCAATCGGCAATCACATCCACATTCGAACCAGGCTCCGATGGCAGTTCAAACTGTAACGGCATTAGCGGCATCTCAAGATGGTTCCACCTGGAGCTGGACAAATCGTAGTACTGATCGTGTCGGTTTTCGAAGACACAGGGCTGGTGCTTGCCTTCAGACGTGGGCTCCTCCGAGTGCTGCGAGTCTAACCCATACATGAGATCCAGCAGCTGTGTCCGCATGGACATTGCTGTTGGATTGGGTGGAGTTTTCAGAGCTCGACCCAGCAGTATAGCAGCCCGATCATCCATGCTGCGGCCAGCCTCGCTGATGGACCAGCCACGGGGAAGCCTCATGTCGTCATCCAACACAGCGCATGCATCAAATGGTTCTTCCTGAGTCTTCGTGAGCATACATGTTTGCAGCACAGTCCTGGATCTGGCAATCGGTAAGGGGAAACTGAGCTGAGGTTCTCCCTCGCAAACCTTGTTGATCATGGGGTCGTGGCTTCGAATGACACTTCCAGTGAGGCCTTGGTTTTGTAATGCAGCCTCCACTTCGTCCCCAAACGCTTCCCGACTCGTGTTTGCGAAGATCATCACAAAGTGCTCCGTGGCCAGCATCTGCTTCAGGTCCTCAAGGAGGGGCAGAATCCGCGACATACTGCTCGTGATGATGCCCACAAGGATCGTCAGCTTCTCTGATCCACTCTCCTGCACTGGCTGGTGCAGGGCTGCATTCGTGTCAGTATGCACATTGATGCTTTCACCATTCCACATCTGCAGTGGCACGGACACAGGGCCTCCACAGCCGCTCTCTAGTGTGTGGTCCTCTGTATGCTCCAGAAAGTGCTGTTTTGAAGAGCCCTTCATGCGAGGCCCGTGCTTGTAGAGGAACAGGCCTAGATCATCCTGGAGCTGGCCGTTGTCTTGATCCCCATCCTGCGACACTGTGCAGAGCGCCGTTGTGCGATATGCCTCCGGGTGGGCAGCCAGCACATCACACAGCCGAATGCACAGGTCGCATATAGCCCTCTCTGAGAGAGCTTCATCGAAGGCGCCAGCTGCAAGCAGACAGCTACAGCGCACCACATGATTGCTGGCCTTCATATTCAAGTCCAAGTGACCACAGTTGAAAAAATCGTATGCGTTAGGAAGCGTGGAGGATGGTGGTGAACTCTGCTTCGGGGCAAGCGACTCAATGCCAGATGCAACCCACTGCCGAGACGCCCCAGTTGCTTGTGCTGCTCGGGTGCATTCCTCGATATGCTTGGGATGCCACACATCAGGGGCATCCAGCATCGCAATCCAGCACTCAGACCCGAACCGGGAGAATGCTTCGAGGATGCCTGTGTTTCGAGACCCAGAATTCCCATGCGTGCGCTGATTGCGGATGCACACAGCTTCTGGGGTAAATCGGCACACATGTTCATATGCTATATCATCATCGCATACGATTAAGGTGAGAATGGGTTGCTCTGACTGTGACTCGATTGATGCGAGAGTACCAAGTATGAGATCTGAGGTCATCCATGCTGGGATGACCACGACGGCCACTACGACAACACTGTTAACACCACGAGGGCACTCTTCTTGGTTTATGTTAAGCATCTTCAGCATTACCTCAGCGGGCGTCATCTCAGGCAAACAAGACAGCTGTATTTGAGAAGTCTGCCATGTCCCCCCTTGGTCTTGTTGGTCCTCAGCATATCGCACGAGTGCATAAAACAGGGCAGCGATGCCCAGCGAATCCATCTGCAGCTGCAAAGGAATATTGACATGCAGATCCTGATTCGGTTTGATGTACTGTGCGATGATGCTTTCACATATAGTAGTGTGATCTCCCGACCTGATCGCCACCGCGCTGTTGGTGTATGGACCCCACAACGCAACAACACCACTCATACCCATTACCAACAAATATTCTAGCTCTGCAAATACACGAGTGGCACTGAGAGGTCGCAGCTGTTCTCTGTGTTGCACTCCAAGTGAGAGACCGGCATGCTCCACCTGGCCTAGCTGCACGCACAGCCCACACATACCTCTCGAGAACGGCTGTGGATGAGCGCCTCCATGGCTGCATTGGCGAAGCCATAGTTGGTCTGACCAGCGTTGCCAAGTGCTGCAACGATTGAGCTGAAGCAAACAAAGTGTTGAAGGCTTGAATGCCACCCCGAAAAATGAGGATCGCACAAAACCCTATCAAAGATCTGTGAGATCTCAATTTTGGCTGCCTGAGGAGCACGCCAAGCCACATAGTCCATGCGGGTATCAAACCCTCTGTCGTGT
>Ga0314709_10000042_pt1 | contig 9790 bp, 5 predicted proteins | sample Shad10_28May_sur_FD_206187 | JGI IMG/M metagenome (GOLD analysis project Ga0314709, IMG submission 206187) | Metatranscriptome of seawater microbial communities from Espelandsvegen Fjord, Bergen, Norway - Shad10_28May_surf (Eukaryote Community... | ecosystem: Environmental > Aquatic > Marine >... | reverse complement strand
GCTTGCCATCCCGCGTGTCTAGAGCGCCTGCAGGCCGCATATGACGCGCACGGCGACGATGCTGATCGCGTGCACCGCGATGATTCAAGCGGCCCCCGTTCCGAGCAACACTCATCATACATTGCTTGCCGACGACCTTGAGGTCGCACCTTCCGGCGTGGTCGACGATCTGATGAGCACCAACCACAGCATGGCCGCCGCCGAGCGGTGCACAGGCGCGGACGTCCCAGACCCCGAGTGCTACTCACGGCCGACGAACCCGCTCGGCTGCTCGCTGACTGGCGCCGAGTGCCCCGCTGACGGTCCACATTCGACTCCGAGCGATCATCGATGCCTTTGCCGCGGCTGCTGTGGATACTTTATGACGGGTTCTCCCTTAAGTTGCCAACGCCTCATCATCGGCAAACAGCATCCGACCCTCGGCGGCCCGGATTATGGCCGACCTTGGCCATCCTGCTGCTCCCTCTTCGGCGAATGCAACGCAGACTCTCTGCCTGAAGATCCGCCTGAGACCCTCCCGCCCTCGCCAAATCCGCCACCTCCGCCTATCGATCCGTCGCCTCCACCACCCTTTCCTGGCTCGGATCGCTTTCCCGATGCGTGTGCTGGATACGTCGCCGATGGCCTGTGCGAACCCGACAACCAGTGGGCGTCTTGGATGACGTGGAACTGCAATACCAGCTGCTTCCTTCGAGAGCCCTCGCCGCCTTCACCGCCACTTCACCGCCGCCGCCGCCACAGCCGTTGCTGCCTCCCGGCACCCTGTACGAGCTCCGCACCGACGGTTCTTGCGAGTTCCCCATCCTCACCCTCGAAGAGTGCGGAGAGGCTGCGAGAAGCCTCGAGCTTGAGGACCGTGTGGCGACAAAGGATGAGAATTACTGCGAGGATCGGCTGCCATCCTTCAACTGTGATCGATGGGTTGCGGAAGGCCGATGTGATTCCGACTCGCTAATTCTGAGGGATGCGGCACGCGTCAACTGCAAGCTCAGCTGCCAGTTGAAACACCCAGAAGATGGCACCATCTGCCTCAACCCCGTCACGGGCATGAGTCTCACCCTCGACCGCGAACCTTTGGGCTGCTACCTTGAGTTCAACCATCTGAAGCTCAACAATCATCTCAACCGAGGCCCATGCTCGGACAGAAGCAAGTGCCTGTGCATGACGGCCGAGCGGCCCTCACCGCCGCCATCCACACCGCCACTACCGCCATCGGCACCGCCACCACCCTCGCCACCCTCATTCTCGCCACCAGATGAGATCCAGGGCGGTGCGCGTGCCATCCGTGTCCTGGGGATCGTGGTGGAGCTCCTCGATGCTGCGCCCGACTACCTCTGCCAGAACTGCACGTACCTCACGGGAGCAGCGGCTGGTGACATTGCCCACGGCCGCTACACAAACTACTACGAAGGCTCCAGCCAGGCAGCCCGCGAGGCTGGCGCGCGGGCAGCCGTCTCCGCTGCTTCGCAACTTCTCGCGCAGAGCACGTGGGGCAAGTTGCACATCGGCGAGGAGAGCCGCATTCTTACGGTACCTGTCGATAGGCGACTCGGTCGCATCCTCATGCCCCCTTCTACAGGCAACACCATAGGCAACACCTTCACCGAGACGTGCAATGAGCCAGACGGACATGCAGCCCAATTCTGTAGAGACGACTGCGACGCGTTCGCGTGCGAAACGGAAGTAAATCCGCCCGGATGGCCAGGGCAATGCCAAAGAAAGCCCTTCAACTGCCACAAGACGATCGTCCAGGAAGCTCGCGACGACGTGTTGAGCATCCATCCCGATTTGCGCCTCGAGGACTTTGACTCCATCGTTTACTGGGTCCCTAGCAACCTGCTCCCCATCGGCTGCGTCACTCAGAAGGCGTGCTGCGCTGGCGGAGACTGGAGCTACATCGACGCCAAGCTCAAGAGTGGCGAGTGCTTCATGGAGGGGGCGTGGGACGGCGTGACGAGCGCATGCAACGAGTCGCATCCGATGGTCGAGTTTCGCGAGCTCGAGCCAACCTGTAGCTCGGCGGGTCACGCTTCGCTGTCGGCTCTGACCATCGACAAATCACCAGGCGGTGGCTTTCTGGCTGAGCGCCAGTCGGACGAGTGGCTCGATGGCATCATCATTCGATCTGATCACTGGCCGTTGGCGACGCCCGCCATCCGGCGTGGCTCTCGCTGGCGAGGCGCGCTGGAGGAGCTCGCGCTCCCGACTGGCATCGAACCATGGATTGACGGCGCAGGTCCAAAGCCGCCGAGCCCATTCGTCAGAGAGCTACCGTTCATCAAGAAGAGGCGCATGTCTGGCGATCCACGTGTGGAGGGCAACGAACCGAGCATCTCGGGCGACATTCTGGCCCACTTCCTCGGTCGCCAGCTGGGGCTTGGCGATGCCGCTGGCACAGGATTCATCATGCCATTTGACGAAGACTCGGGCTCCATCTTCCCAGACATCAGAGAGCTCGATTCGCGCGTCGAGAGGGACTTCAAATTGATCCGATGGGGAGGCCGAGGCGAGGAGACCACGGCGTCGACTGCAACGGAAGGCGAGCACTGTGGCTTCCTCTCATCCGAACCCTGTCCTGGTGGCGGACGTCAAGTTTCGACCACGCGCTATCACCCGCCGACGTCAAGGCAGGTCCTTGTCTGGAATTATGGCGGAGCATGGGCCTCACCTGCTGCAATCACTGGCGATAGCACTGCCCTGATGGGTCGCAACGACGGCAAGCGCTCCCTCACGGCAGCGGCGCGCTGGAAGCTCGGGGCCCTCCCGAACGTTGAGCTCCGCACCACATACGAGTCGGGTGCCTCCATTCAGCTGCGCTCTCTCGAAGCCCCTCTGGATACGGAGGCTGCCGCCACATCGGAGGACGTGCTTCGCAACGTTCCTGTACGTGCTATCCGTCTGCGCTGCCCAGCCTGCGTGACCAACATGCTGCCGCCAGCGCTCGCAAAAACCAAGGACTCCTTCTTCCCACCCAACTACTTTGGTGGACCGAACGCCCACGGCTATTCGCCGACGTCGCAAGAGGCCACCCACCCGCGCCAGATCGATAGCTGGGTAGGCGGCGACGTCTGGATTTCTTTCCACGGAGAGGACCTTGGTCCAGCACAAGCTGAGGGCGATGAGCACTGGCTCCAGCCGGATCTCGAGTCGAAACGCAACAAAGTATATGTCCACCTCGCCCACGACTTTGGAAGCAAGCACGCGGCACGCGCTGTCGCAGCGCCCTGGAACGCAGGTGGCGATATCAACGGGTTCCCAGGGCAGCCTCCTTTCGGTTGGACTGAGCCGCCTCTGAAGATCAGCTACGATGCCACGTCGAAGTTTCCGGGGCGTCTGCTGCTGAAGAGCGCGTGCTGGACGGAGACTTGGACACACGGTGTGAGCGGCTCGACACCTCGGAGGCAGAACACGCCTCACGTCTACACTCTTCACGGTCTGACTGCCTCCGGCGCACCTTACTACTATTCAGAGACGGATATGATCAGTGGCGAGGGACGGTACCTCTTCTATGACTCGGATTGCGATGGCAAGGGCTCGTCGCCGCGGTGGATGTTCGGTGATTGGTCAATGCTCCGAGGGGTCGCGCGCCCGACGATGGTGCGGAAGGGCCCGTCCTTCGAATGGAAGAGCTTCGTCTTTGATCCGGATCATCGCACGTATGACCTCGAAGGCGACGGCCTCTGCACGTCCAAGGCATGGGCCGAGTCGATCGATACGGACAACCCACCGTTAGGGGAGATGTCGTGGCATGCACAGTGCTGCGATGAGTCGAAGCTCGACGAGGGCAACACTGCGCAGGAATGCATCAAGAAGTGGACGGACACGACCATCTCCCTCCAACCGTACGACTACGACAAGCTCGACACTGAACGCTCGATCATCCTCGGCTCAGGCGACTACTACTCGCCGCCGGGGCTCAACCTGACGATTGCCATGTGTAGCTACGAGGGTGACGTGGCAGACGTCCGTATCTTCGATACCATCCTCCCTGCCAAATGCGAAACACCTTATGGCTGCTCATTTTCCTCTTTTGTTCGAGAAAAGGGGCAATTTGCCGTGGACCCCTGCGGCGAAGGCTTCATGGCTCTCCAGTTGAAGCCCGAGGAGACACCGGGCTATGAGAGATTCGCTGGCCTGAAGGGCTCCAAAGCAAACGCTACTGCAGCGGTCGAGATCGTCGTCACCGTGCCAGGCATCCCGGCAGACTTTGGTGAGGCCAAAAAGTCGGCCATCAGCAAGGCCATCAAGGACGCAGTGTTCCACCAGGTCCCTGGCTACCGTTGGGATCCGAACGCGGCTCTCGACGAAAGGGACATTTCGGTGAGCGTCTCCTCTGTCGGCAACACTGTGGGTGCGACGCGGGCTTCCACGTGCAACCACGCTACCTGCGAAAGAGCCATTGCTCAGAAGGGCGCGGCCATCGCGTGTCGAAGGTCCAAGTGCGATGCGTGCCACACGCTGTGCTCCTCGGGCGAGCCGGCTGGCATCACTGTGCCAGAGCCCTCGGTGGAGCTGCGCATCACCATCCCTCGTTACGACGAGGCGGATGCTGATAACCTGAGGACACAGCTAGAGCAGTGGCCGAGCGCGAGCACCGTGGATGGACTGAACACCATGCTTGCACCCGCCGGGGTGGTGGTCGAGACACCCCCTGCCCTCGATGAGGTTGCGCTGGACGCGCCCCAGGTGCCTTGTCCTGCTGAGCAGCTCGAGCGGGATCCGCTGACAGACGCGACCTTCTGCGTCGAGTACATCAATCCGTTCCCACCGCCTCCCTCGCCTTCATCGCCGCCGCCTGCCCCCCCTCCTCTGGATGGGCTCTGCTCCAATACTTGCGGGGAGCTAACAGATAGGCTTGCAGATTACGGCCTAAGGTGGGACGAGGCAATGCAGTACGTCAGTCACGCTGGCAACGGGGTCTGCGAAGACGGCGGGCCAGGAAGCGTGCCGATTTACGCCACGAAGAGCAAGCCCACGATCGGGGATCGGCTAGCTGGGGCCATCCTACAGCCATGGTCCGCGGGCTATGAAGATCGGGAGACATCTGAGCCCGATCAGTGGAACATCCCCGCCCGCGTGTGGTCAGATGGGCTGAAGCTGACAGCAAGAACGAGCTACGCACACCAAGAACGCTACGTTGCCAAGTTCCCTTGCCCAGTGGGCTCTGACTGTTTTGACTGTGGGCCGCGTTCAGTAGTCCCCCCGCCACTCCCGCCGCCGGCACCACCTCCTGCGGACTATCTCCCGCTGCTCGGGGCAAAGATGTCGAGCAACCGCACAAACAGCAAGGCGCCGCGCGGTTGCCATGGCTGCTCGGCGCAAGTCCTCTCAGACGTCGAGGCGGCCAACTGCATCGATGGCGATCTGAGCACGGGCTGCATGAGCGACGTCATCGATAATTACCGCATCGAGTGGGATCGAGGGAGCGCCGAGTGGAACGAGACCTTTCTGCCAGCCGTGGACGATAGCGACTCTGAGGGAATCATGCCCTGCCAAGAGGTGTGGCCGCGCATTCGCATGAACGTCACGGCGGATGGCAACACGCGATGCGGCTCACTGGCCAACCCCGTCCAAGATGGCGATTCGAACAACTGGATCACGGTGCGCGTGCCTGAGGGCTCGCGCATTGACGACGTGATCATCCATAACATCAACAACGCTTCATTCACTGCCATGCTTCCTGACTTCGCAGCCTTCGACCGTTCCGGTCCTGGGATGGTCGAGACCAGCACCACCGGTCTCGGATGGTCGCTCAACTACTTCCAGTTTCGACTCTCACCATTTCAAGTGTGGCTCACCAACAAGTCGTATGAGGAGACGACGTCAGCGGCCGAAGCTGTGCAATGCTTTGGCACCGCCAATCTTTTCGGCTCGCCGCTGTATACGGAGGTAGAGCAGCAGAACCTCCCGCCAGGAGACGCCTATCTGCGCCCCACCGTCCCCGAGACTTGGGGAGGTTACGTCGAGGAGTATGACGGGATATCAGGGCACAAGCACTGGAAGTGGCTGGGGCCCGTCGGGGGCAACGTGACCCAGCTGGACAGCAATGGGACGATCGAGGTTCCAGCAAAGCGCGAAAGGAAGGTGGCCCTCGAGGGCCCAATCCGGGTTCACTGCGGCGGTGTGGTCGCCGAGTACGTCACGGTACGGTTGACCGCGCCACGCCACCCCATGGGCAGCGGGGGATATGGCGAGCACTGGTGGAGTCTCGACTCCAGATCCAAGCAGGCCAGGAAGGTTCGCGACGAATCGTACGCAGGCCGCTCCTACTTCGACTTGAGGCGCAACCGAATGAACCGTGTCTTGGGCGACATGGTCTACAACACGACGTCGCGCGTCCTCTCACTGTCCGAGATACAAGTGACCGGCAAGTCGCCGCCGAGGCCACCCTCACCGCCGCCGACGCCGCCACCCTTACCGCCATCGCCTCCGCCACCACCGATCACCTGGATCTACGGGCAAGTCACTTCCGGCAGGTGTGACGATCAAGACGTGTGCCGAGGGCCAGAGCCGTGCGTCATCAGGACGCTCGAGGAGTGTCAGGAGGCGGCAATCAGCCTCGGGCTCGACGACACGAGGGCGACGGAACTATCCTCACAAAGCCACTACCCACCCTATTGCACGTACCACACCGGTACCTCGCTCCATCTCCAGTTCAATGAGAGAGCACTCGGCTCGTGCTCGGCCAGCAGGATCTGCCTGTGCAAGACGATCGCCTCGCCTCCGCCTCCGGCGCCGTTGCCCCCGCCGCCGTCGCCCCCAAGGCCACCCCAACCTCTCTGCGACTGGCAGGAGCGGAGCAGATCCTACTGCTACGGCAGCACGAGCACGATCAGCTGGAGGAGCACCGAGGCCGAGTGCAGGGCCTCTGTGCTTGCCTCGAGCCGGTGCGCGCCAATCATCGTCAAGAGTCGCTACGGCTCGAGCTGCGTGTGCGTTGCCAAAGGCCGGACTTGCTCCTTTAGGTACAGTAGCTACCGCTCCGTCTTCGAGCATAAGTGCTTCACGCCACCAATGCCGCTGCCGCCTCCGCCACCTGCTCCGCCGCCTCCGTCTCCAAGGCCGCCGCCGTCGCCACCTTCGCCGCCGCCCTCGCCACGGCCGCCCCCGAACCTTCTGCTCTCCCAGTACGAACTCAAGAAATCTGGAACGTGCTCCTCGTCGGGTTCGTACATCTCGACACTCGAGGAGTGTACGCTCGCAGCCGGCGTGCTCAAGCCACAACTCGGCTACATTTCTGGTGCAACCACAGCTGCATACGACTACAAGCGGCTCCAGCGATACTATCCGACAGGCTGCTACGTCCAGAGTAACCGAGTGCGCTTCAACTTCCCCACGCGGCAAGATGGGCATCCGTCGTACTACGGCAACACCGGATCGTGCTCGTACTCTCGCAAGTGTCTCTGCTCTACCTCGGCCGCCCCCTCGCCTCCGCCCTACGAGGACCCCTTGGGGGGCGGCGATGGGGATGGCTGGGGTCTGGACAGCGGCGACAACTGGACGGCAGGCGACGACTGGTAGCTCCAGCTCCCACAGACGAGTTTGATCGAGGACGACACACGGCAGGCGATTTGAGGACACAGGCTGTACTAGTGCGGTGATAAAAGTCGCCAAGGAGGTAGGGCGCGAGTGCCATGAGATCTGAGAGCGCGTTGAGTCTTGAGACTGCATGCTTGCGAAAACCCATGTTGCGACTTCGGACTTGCGCTCCGGACTTTGGCTATTGGTCTCCTGGTACGGCTTCAATGTGACACAACATGCAACTGCATATTGCAGTTGTGCGCTGCATGCGCGCATGGCATTTCTGATCATGTAAAGTATTATAAAGCCCTTCCAGACGCATGTTCAAGTATCATGTGCGCATGGTTCAGCAGTTCTGACATGGATGCACATAACAATTAACATGTATGATGTGCGTCACATGTTCTCTTTCGTCATACCAGTGACGCATCCCGCAGCTCTCACCGCCGACCGCTTGACTCACAACCCACACGACTTGTGATCAGTCTCCGGGTCACACGGGCGCGTCGGATCACCCTCACTCTGGAAGACGGCACCCTCGATGAAGAGGCGTGCGGGGTTGGGCGTCATCGTGAGGAGCGGTACCTCCGCCGCCGTGATGCCGTACTTCTCGAGGAAGGCGGCGTGGATGGCCGTCATGTCGATGTTGCCGCTCATGAACGCCTCGATCGACCACGGCAGGTTGGCATCCAGTGTAGACCCGTCGATCTCAAACTCGTTGTAGTGGCCGCCGTCTCCGCGCGCGATGTGGGCCTCGGTTGCACGACGAAGGTAAATGTGGATGTCGTTGGGCATCCAAGAGCCGGCACACGTGGGGCCAACAGCCTCGGCCACGTGGGGGCACAACCCCAAATGATTGGTGCTGCATCCTTGCGCAGCGCAGTTGCCACAGTCCTGGTCGTTACCGCACTGGATGCGGTTGCGGTTTGGCCTGAGCACCACACCGCCGCCGCCACAAGCGTGGCCGAAAAGGGTGGCTCCGGGGCCGACGCGTGGCCGGCCGTCGCTGCCGATGTCGCTCTGCGCGGCAAAGATGACAGAGCCTGACAGGCGCGCACGGTTGGCCCTCCATCGCTCGTTCGAGTCCTCGACGCCGTCCAAGCAGTGGACAAGCAAGCCCGCATCCGGCAGCGAGCCATCTGCGGACCACGCCTCGTACGGCGAGCGGAGGTAGCGAGCGTTGATCTCATCCACGACGCTCATGCACGGTGGAGTAGCGCATGGCGGCGGTGCGTGCGGCCGGGGCGAGGATGGCGGCCGCGGTGGTAGCGGCGCCAGCATGTGGGTGTCATACAGAGCAGATTGCTCACATGTCGGAGGGTCAACGCTGCGTCGACGGTAGCAGCGTCCCTGCTTGGCACTGCTGGCCGGCACGACGATTGCCTGGCACTCGGGCAGCTCAAGGCACGCCGCCTGGCACGCCTCCAAGCCGTCGATCTGTAACGGACGCCCGCCGTCGAGATCGGTGCCGCCATGGCCGTTGTAACAATTCAGGCCGAGGTGAGCCATCCAGGGTCGCTTCCACGGTGGTGGAGCCGTCGGAGAGGGTGGCGGCGGAGGTGGACTACTTGGCGGCGGAGGCGACGGGTGCAGCGGCAGGAGAGGTGGTGGGCTCGGCCGTGGCGACGGCGGCGGTGACGGTGGTGAAGGCGGCGGTGAAGGCGAAGGCGGTGGTGAAGGAGGAGGCGGTGGGAAGCGCGAGTGTCCTACCGCCACCCGATCCGGCGACTTGATGGTGGCGTCTGATTGCTGCCCCGTCAACGAGGCCAACACGTGTGCGCCGATGAGGAGAAGCGTAAAAGCTGCGAGCGCGTGGCGCCAGCTGAACGAAAAGATTGCTCCTCGCCCTACCTCTTCGGCAACGAGATTCGCAGCTTCCTCTTCGGTATCCTTGCTGACTTTACGTCTCGGCTTCTTCTTGCCGCGTGTGTTGGAAAGAGCAGCCTCAGCACCCTCAACGTCATCCTCGGTTTTCATGTGTGGCGCGGAAATTGGCGCGGATAAACTTTTGAATCTTCTCGTCGCCCTCGGGATCTTCTAGCAGCTGGATCTCAGACGGGGTGCACTCCTGCTTCGGCTCGTAGATTGCATGTACGGCGACCCCACCCGCGCCGTCTTCGCCCTTGACCCACTGCCCAAACAGATAACCGACTCGCTTGCACTGGAAGCCCGTCAACATCATATAATTCATGAGCGTCTGGGCGGAGCGGCCGTCGATGCGCACAAACTTGCTGTGCGGCTCCGGCGGCGCCTGCAGCACGAACTCCTT
>Ga0314709_10000040_pt1 | contig 10169 bp, 5 predicted proteins | sample Shad10_28May_sur_FD_206187 | JGI IMG/M metagenome (GOLD analysis project Ga0314709, IMG submission 206187) | Metatranscriptome of seawater microbial communities from Espelandsvegen Fjord, Bergen, Norway - Shad10_28May_surf (Eukaryote Community... | ecosystem: Environmental > Aquatic > Marine >... | reverse complement strand
GGGAGTTGAAGATAAAGACCTTCTTTCTTTGAAAACCTAGTAAAGTATAAAAAGTTCTTATTAGGTTTACGTATTAACAAAGAAACAACTCTTTTCCGCGTGTTGAAAACACGCAATCTTAAATTATAGACTATATTAATTGCGCCTCCTAATTTTTATTGTTTCCTTAGCACCCAAATTAATTAACTGACTGGGTGCGAATCAAAATAATTAGAAACTTTTTCTAAAACTTCTACTTTGCTACGACTTATCCCATCTCTGGGAGCGACGGACGATATGTGTGCTCTTTAAAACCTTTTCAAACCATATTTTTTATATGCTTTTACTAGCAAATCCTGTAAATAAAATAATTTATTATAGCAGCTCAAATAATCCTTTATTAACTGCATGTTATTTGAACTTGGGTAAAAAGTAAGAAGTTTACCTAAACAACCACACACAAGAAAAAGTAAAGTAAGATAAAAAGAGGACTATCTAATTAAATTTCAAGCTTCTCTGCCAGGAGTAAAGGGCCGCCACGAAATTTGTATTTCAAGTTATTCTCTTACTACACAAATTAATTTAACGTAAGACTACAAAAATACTAACTATCTTTGAACCCCTCAGTGTAAATTTTTACCATGAAAGTTAAATTTTAATGAGTCTTACAACCTTCTTAAATTAAAATTCATTTTATTAATTATTTTACTAATAATAATTTAAGGTCAAGGTGTAACCGCGACTGCTGGCACCTTTTTAATCACCTAAAAAAATAAATTTTTCTAAAAATGCTCTACGCTGCGAGTTAAAATTTTTCACCCTTTGCATGCGAATATTAATTTTAAAATAAATTAGTCCATTACTAAAACGATATCACTAAGGATTGACCTCATTTTTAACAGATGTGATTTTTAAAATTTTAATTATTCCTTTCGTACTAAAAAAAAAATATAAATTTTTAGGTAGAAACCAACCTGACTTACGTCGGTCTAAACTCAAATCATGTGCGGGTATAAGGTCGAACAGACCTATGGGGAACAATTTCTACTCTGATCACACACCGCAATTCAACATCGAGGTCGCAAACTATTATTTTAATAAGATCTTTAATAACAATAACGCTGTTATCCCTAGAGTACCTATTTCATTTTATTTTATAAAGATCTATTTAAATTAATAATACTAATATTATTACTTACCCCAAATAAATTTTTTTATAAAGGTGTAGACTAAAATTAAAAATTAAGGTTCATAGGGTCTTATCGCCTTAAAAAAACATTTAAGAATTTTCACTTAAAGTAAAATTCGACTAATTTAAATTAAATAAAGCTTTTGATGTCTCCATTCATTCAATCTCCCAATTAAAGAGCTAATTATTATGCTACCTTAGCGCCACCGCGGCTATTAAAATTTGTTCATTTAGCAGGAGGTACAATAAAAAATTGAGGTGTATTTATTAAACAGGTCAAAAAAATATAGGAAGAGTGGTTTTTTTAAAGTTGTGCCAATAATAATTAAAACTTTTTATTTAAAAAAATTAACAAAATTATTTACTAATAAAATTATAATATATCCTTATAATTAGTTTCTAAGGTTAAAAAGGTTGGTTAAAGAGAAAATAGATTTTTATTCAAATTTTTTATTAATTTGTGGGGAAATTTTAACTCCTTGATATTTAGATAGACTGTTCCTGTATTTTAAACCTTAACTTATCTCAAAGTTTGTTTGCAATTAATTGTTAATAATTTAATTATTTTCTAACTTTTAAATTAGATATTTTTATATAAAACATATCATTATATCTTGAGTGTTTTATAGCCTTATTCAACAGGCTAATACACTTAAGAAACTAATAAAATTTCTAAACTTAAGCCTATGCAGCAAATTTAATTTTCCATAATGCAAAAGGGAAATATTTTCTTTAAAAAAAATTTTTTGAAAAAGAAGCGGTGGGTAAAAAATGTTATTTATTTAAGTTTAGACTGTTCAAAGAATGTAGACCAAATTATACAAATATATATTACTAGTCCAATAGCGTGATTTAGAGCACTTTTGATAGAACACGTTTAAATTATGACCTTGTGTTATTTTTAGGATACCACCACTGCAAAAAACAGGCTATATCCCTCCTCAACAGTAATCAAATTTGTTCTTATTAGAACAATGGGCAATCACTAATCAGCCCCAACCCAAACAAATTAGGACTGGTAATAAATTGTTATTAAGCATATTTAAAAATAATATTTTTATATTGTAAATATAACGTAATTGCTTATACTAATACTTATTACTATTAATCAAAACACTAATAATGCTCGAGCATTTGGGCTTAATTTTAACTTATTCAACTTTTTTCACTCTCGGGCATAATAAAAATATCTTTTCCCTCTAAAGAGCATTAATACGCATAAACTGAGAATTTATATTTCAAAATACGGGGGCTAAAAAACTAATATTCACTATTCTTATAAATTGTAAAGCTTTTTGCGCGCATTAGGCTAGAAAACAATCAGTTAAATACCTTAAAGAGAGGCTTAAGAAATTTTTTTAGATAGCTACGCCGGCTAATCCCTGGTTATGTAAGCCATTGACCTTTAATAAACAATTTATCCTTTTATTTTCATAAGCATTAACATAAGTAGCCACCCCCTCTCAGAAAGATTTAACTCTTATTATTTTTAGCTTTTTAAAAACGTGGTGAAACCAACCTAGGTACACTGAGAGTGTAGTACTAATTAAAATGTAAATTACATATATATATATGTGTATATATCACATGGTTAATTCTCTTTTATCTAAAGCCCGCACAATAGTTACTTGAAGCTTTTATTGAAGCGCCTTACTGTTAATAAGGAGAAAAACCCTGTGTTTTTGGTAATTTAAAATTTTTACCTAAAAAGTTTTATTACCTTATTAAGACACTATTTAATTAGACTATAGGTTTAAAAAACAACTAATTTCTAGGCCCACACTATATATTTCACAACATAAAAATCAAAAAGGTATATTTTTTCAATTATTAAGAGCTACATTTATTGTAGCAAATTTAAATTAATTTTCTTAAACAATCTTTTTTGATGAGGTAGACAAATTAGTTTGAACCCTCTCATGCTAATATTAGAAAGTGATACTGATTTTTATAGTGTTAAACATACTAACCGTGAGGGTTTATTTTTATAATTTACAGCAAAGAAATATATAAAAATGTAACCCCGGACCCCTTATAATTTTAACACTAAGCGGGTTTAATTAAGAGCAGTATTCAAATATGATAATTAATTTGCATTTAATAGGTGTTTTAACAACCTGCTTTAAATATTAATTTCTATCAGCCCAGAAATCCAACTTTTAAGTTTTTATTTCAATAGGTTTCAGCAAACAATGTAACTTTTTGGTTTATTCTTCTAAGTGTTTGTAAGAGGGTTATTAATAGGTTCACAAAATAAGCTTTTTCTATTATAATCTTTAAATAAAAATTTTTTACTCTAACCCCTCGCGGGGATTGGCTTATTATGTTAAACAGCTATTTAAGGAGCTAAAGTAAAAAATAGGTCGTCTTTGTTTGTGTCCAAGCAGTGGCTGACCGACTAAGCGCTGTTAAATAAATCTTAACATCTCTTTGTTTGAAGCAAAGTAGTTTAATTTAACTTAAGCGCTTTAAAAACAGCACTTATAATTTTGATTTTAAGCTTAATACTCACAAATACGAAATAATTTTTTATTGGATAAAAAAGGGGCGTGTAAAATTATTTATAGTTATATATTCATACAAAAAATTCTTTGTAGCCCCTCTTCCTATATAATTTTTAAAACGGCATAGCTCGCCAACTATTTAGGCGCCCCTAAAACTAGAGTCGGAGTAGGGATGCAATCCAAATTCCCAATAACTATTTGTTTAATAATTAGCCCACTATCCCAAAATATAGTTAAAGCTGTTTAACTTCTTCAATCTATTTGATACTAATTGTTAATTAGCCCCTTTAAAGAGGAGGTTAACTTATCTTTTCCCTGCAGCTATCACAGGGATTCGTACTTGTTACCACTAAAGCACATTTATATTAAAGGGAGTGCTCTCCATATATAGTGCTTAAAACTATCGCATGTATTTCTGCCACTTTAATATTTTGCTCAGTTAAGCCTGCCCATATTAATTTCATAGTACAGGCCTATTAATAGAGCCAGAATAAATACAATAAATATGACTAATGATGAGACCTCAGCACTGAGGCCAAGACAAGAAATTAAAGGAAATAAGAGAATAAGCTCGACATCGAATACTAAAAAAATTAAAGCAATTAAGAAAAATCGTAAAGATAAAGGAGTTCGAGGTAATTCTTTGGGAAGAAATCCACATTCGAATGGGCTAAATTTATTATAATCACATAGTAATTTTTTACTTAAGAGGGTGTTAACCACATACAATACCCCTCTAAATACAATAACAATAAGTATTATTAATAAAAATTTTATCAAATAAATATAAATATGCGTGACTTATCTTGTAAGGCTCTAATAAGCGACCCCCCGTTTAATATAATTACCTGGCTGTAGGCCTACTACAGCAGTAACCTCTTAAAAAATTTTTTAGATTTTGTATTCCAACCTATTAAACAAGAGAGCTTAGTTTTTTCACGGCCAAAAATTTTATATTAAAAACTAAATTTGTGCAGAGGGGTCCTAATTACTAATGAAAAGGCAGGCTTCCCAAATCGCAGCTAATTTATCAAATAAAACCACACTGTAATATATCTGTATGCACACATATCTAAGCCTAAGCGAAGGATTTCGATTAAACTTAGCCCCTAAATTAATTTTTTTATGTTATACACAATATACAGCCACCGCTACGGCTATTAATATTTTTTCATAATTAAAAAGATTTTCACATGTTTTTTACAGACTGTGGTTTAGTATATAAACTTCGAATACCTGTTATCTTAATATCTTTGTCTAATAGATCTCCAAAGTATTTACAGCACATGTCTTTTAAACAACTTTAATCTTTGGGCTAATTTTATATTAAATCATTTTACAACAGCTTACCACTGTTTAAAGGAGGCCTTCCCCGGCAATAGCACAGCTAGTTATTTTTAATTAAAAAACTAGTAAATTATTGCTCAATACCAGTTTATTTGTGACCAATTAGGTATGATTAAAAATAACCAAGGCTTTATTTAATTTATTTTAATCGGAGTAGCCCATTATAGTTGCTCCTAAAACATCAACATTTTCACTCTAGCTTTTGAATTGCAGCCGCACTAAGGGCTTTAAATAATTAAAAGTCTCAAAAGGATTATCAAGACTCTTGTTAATAAACCCCTTCTTAATAAAACCGGGAAAACCCCAGCCCTAGATATAAATTTAACCCACCCTCCAAATCCTCAAACTACTCATGAGACCTCTTGGGATTTATAAGACTCAGCCATGGCTAACATTCTAAATTTTCTTAAGATAGGGCTAATTAAAAGGGGTAGGAATCATATTTGATGGAAGCTTCTTAAAAGAAGGCCGTTAGGAGTCATCAATAAGCTCCTATAAAAAACAGCCCCCCCTCCCATAATTACGCCTAAAAGGATAATGATCTTTAGCCATAAGGGAATAAACACTACAGGGGAGATCTGCAACCACCTGGTAAGCCTAAAACCTCCTATGATAGAAGGAAGGACAAGAACAGCCACTCCGGCCCCTATTCGACTGTTTAAATCTGCCTCAACACCAAACCTTTCACGCATTGAAAAAGACACGAATAAGAGAGATAATACTCGCACTGAGTAACCCGCTGTTAAAACTGTGGCTACAAAGCACATTATTACTGCTCACACACCACCCTCTCCTATAAGAAATTGTTCTAAGATGGTGTCCTTAGAATAAAATCCTGATAAAAAAGGCATCCCACAGAGACTGAGAGACCCGATTAAAAAAGCACTAGAAATAAAATAATTGTTTACACTTAAAGACCCTATTTTGCGAACGTCTTGATAATCTTTTACTCTGTGGATCATAGCCCCAGCACCTATAAATATCATAGCTTTAAAATATGCGTGCCTAATTAGGTGAAACCATCTTAGGAAAATTTCTCCTAAGCCTAAAGTAAAAAATATTAACCCTAGCTGTCTCAAGGTAGACAAAGCGATAATTTTTTTTATATCTAGTTCTACTATAGCAGCGGACCCTGCTATGATTATAGTCAAGCCACCTAATAAACACAGCGTACTTCTTCAACCAGTGTTTATTAAAACATAGTTAAATCGAATTAACAAATAAACCCCTGCTGTGACCAATGTTGAAGAGTGTACTAAAGCAGAAACTGGAGTAGGGGCTGCCATAGCTGCGGGCAGTCAAGCCGAAAATGGGATTTGTGCGCTTTTAGTTATAGCAGCCAGTAAAATTAAAAAGGCTCCCGCGTAGCAGGGCAGGTTGGAGAAAGTTATTATCCCGTAATTAAAAGTCGCAGGGGTTGAATTTAGGGAAATAAACAAGAGAATTACAACATCTCCTAAACGATTTGTTATAGCTGTTAGCATTCTCGCATTAAATCTTTTCTCCCTTCTGTAATAATTTACCAGTAAATAAGATGTCACCCCCAAACCATCTCAACCTAATAGTAGCCTTATAAGGTTAGGCCTAAAAATTAATAGTGCTATACTTACAATAAATGCTACAACAATGCCTGTAAATCGATTTGAGAAAGAATCCCCACCCATATACCTAGATCTAAATAAAAAAACTCTTCCTGCAATTAGAGACACAGTGCTAAAAAAAAAAAGCCTTATTGAATCAAAAATGATAAAAAAAGAGATTTTATTAGAGGAACAATTTAACACTTCTAGTTCTAAACACACTTCGTAACCCAAAAACATTATCTGGCTGAGCACTCATAGTAAAGATATAAATATTAACATTATTACTACTATCAACATGCTGAAAATTGAATTAAATTTTATTATTTTTTCTACGCGCTTTGTTTAAGCCAAAATATCCCCACCCCTTAAGACTAAAAAGGCGATTCAATTTTTTCAAAGGAGGTGTTATTAATTGCACGTTAATAAAAAATTATTTAACACAAGTAGAAAGAGTCTCTATTTTAGCAGGCTGGCCTCCAAATCCCTCGAGAGCGGTCGTATCTGCCATATTATTAAAATATAGTTTACTCGTCTGCAAGCAGGTATTTAAAAAAATAAGGAGCTCCTATAATATTTATTTAAGCAGGCGTTGAATTATTCAAGACCATGCATTAAAAAAACATATGAGTGAGGATTAGTAGTGCAAATTATTATCTAGTTGCCCTCAGAGTGATATTACAGGAAGTCAAGAGTAATACCCTTGTAACTTGCCAAAAATTATTAAGTAAAAAATTAATCACAATCAAATGTTAAATAGTTATATTCTTAAAACCCCCTTGAAAAAATAATTACCCACCACCCAACTTTTAGTAAAATGCTAATAATCTAAAGGCAAAAAAATTTTTTTCAGGCCGTTAATCTATAAAAAGCCTACTTTACTAAATTATTTAAATTATAACTTTTTACACTATGATTAATTCAGGCAACAGTCCTTTTATCTATAGAAAATTATTAATTTAGGGGTAATGCGGCCAATTAAATTCTTTGTAAACAAAAAGAGTCTCAACCCCTTTAGCTTAAATAGCATACAGTTAATATATATTAATTGCTTTCGCATTGGACTCTCTAATATACAGCCTTGATAAAATTGTAAAAACATATCCTTGAATACAAGCTACAGCACATTCTAAAATTAATAGCAGTGTTAGTCCGACTATTAATAAAGTGAGGCTAAAATACCCAGATAAATACCCCTGACCCCCTAATAGGGATAGTAAAAGATGCCCAGCAATTATATTAGCCCTGAGCCGCACTGCTAGTGTAAAAGGGCGGATTAGAAGTCTAATAGTTTCAATTACCACCATTAATGGTATAAGAGCCCCTGGCGTCCCCTCTGGTACAAGGTGTGCTATATTATCATTGAACTGATAAGTGATTCTCATAATTATATAGCCCACTCACAAGGGGAGTGATAGTGATAGCGTAAAAGATATGTGCCTTGAAGGCGTAAACACATAAGGCAGTAGCCCTAGAACATTAATTAATAGGACAAAAAAAAAAGCTTCTAATAAATATTAACTTTATGCCAGGGTTAGTAAATTTTCCCAAAACTGAGCTCAATTCCCCCTCAACATAGTTAATTACTAGCTCTACTAATTTACTGATTTTACTCTTCTGAATTCAGAAAGTTTGAGGTAGGAAGAATAATACTCCAATAGCCGAAATCCAGTTTATTCTAAGCACTCTATCAAAAACCACAACGCCTGGGTTAAATGAGGAGAAAAGATCAGACATATTAAAATTTATGAAAAAAAAATCGCGGACTGCAATTTCTTACTTGGGGTGTTAAACAGCCCTGATGTTGTCGGCTTGATGGAAAAAAATGCAATTTTCTTCTCAAGCAGAGTAAAAGCCCGTTAAAAAAAAATATTAGTATAAGCCAATTAGCAGGGTTTATTTGTGGAATAAAGGAAATTTTTGTGAAAATCCTTGAGCAAATACAGCCTAGGCTTCGTTAACTTACCCTCTTAAAATAGTAAAAATAAGACTATATTTAATATAGTCTTAAAATAGTAAAAATAAGACTATACTTATACCCATGAAGTGAAAAAGAAAAGGAAAAGATGAGAGAGGCTAGCATGTTTAAAGAATCACCCTATCCCCCCCACATGCTCGAGTATTACAAATGAGTAGCCCTATTCCCAAACTCGCCTCAATCACTATTATTGTAATATAGAAAAATATAATATTAGAATTTAACCACAATCTACCCCTCCTTATTATTTTAAACAATACCAGACCTATTATTTCTAGGATTAGTATTATTATAATGATGTGGAATCAGTTTTTTGTTATACAAAGTCTTAAAATAAATAGCTCTACTGCCCACAAAATTCCTAATAAATCAAAAATTAAGGTAGAGTTAGAGAGTATTATGAATATTACTAGTATTATTGGGAAAATTGTATTTACAAGCTTAGTCTGCCTTTTGGGTTATTAGATATATTTAAATACAGAAATTGACCCTAGGTACAATTTGATAATCATAAGTACTTAAAAATAAAGACATTTTTATATTAATCTTACAAACAATAGGCTTACCGTCTAACACTAACGCGAATTTTTTAAAAAAATCATTATGGGTTAATAATGAATAAACAAAAAAATTTGGGGTCTATTTTTGTAGTTCGGGCAAATTGCACTCAGAGAGTAGGCTTAAAATATTTATAGAGGGTTTAACTATGACAGCATACCCCAATTAGCGAGGGACTATCTCAAAAATAATTTTTATACTGAAGACACTCCCCCTGACCATAGAATTCACATCATTGGCTTTATGAAGAATAAAGTTTAACAGCTATTAATTAAAGACAATTTCTAAAAGGCATTACAGTGATATATATTTATATATGTATATTAGGTGTAGATGTTCACCCACTCTCTCAATAAATAGGAAGACCATAAATTAAACTGTAAATAGCTGATACTATAAAATTAATTAAAACACCCCATAATCAGAATTACTAGGCATAGCCAAAAAATATAATAAGTGTTGTTTTTATTTTCAATAAATACTGTGGAATATTAAACCTTTTTAAAAAGGGCTTAGCATTGTTTATTTAGGTATATTAACAGTAAAATAATAAGAAACGGGGAGTAATGTTAATCCCATATTTACAAACGCAGGGCTAAACTCTTTTAAAATAATTTTATTTTACCCTTAAAACACTTTCGGGCAAGACTATAACATTTTCAACAAAACACCCTCTTAAAATGAATTTTTAAATTACTCTAGCATTCACCTATAACATTTGTTTTATAAAAATATGTGCGGTGTTGGTTTAAACAAGAAAAGAAAGAGTATAGATAATTATTATTAAGGGGTACTCAAAAATAAATTACTATCTATTAGACAAAAACTTAAGGAACATTTAACCATAAAATGGTTAATTGTTTATGATTAAAAATAAAACCCTAAAAAGATTTAATCATCAAACAAAGGTGGTGCGCTTATGCCTGTACATAAAAAAGGATTGGCAAAAGACACTCTAATAAAAATCTTTTAAGTAAGGCTACTTAACAGTGGAAACTAACAAGTATTTTAATTACCCCCTCTTTTCTACACAG
>Ga0314709_10000037_pt1 | contig 10451 bp, 9 predicted proteins | sample Shad10_28May_sur_FD_206187 | JGI IMG/M metagenome (GOLD analysis project Ga0314709, IMG submission 206187) | Metatranscriptome of seawater microbial communities from Espelandsvegen Fjord, Bergen, Norway - Shad10_28May_surf (Eukaryote Community... | ecosystem: Environmental > Aquatic > Marine >... | reverse complement strand
TTTTTTTTTTTTTTTGCTTTTCATTCGTCAGCCAAGCCACAGAAAGAAAACCTTCCCCAACAATCGAACATAACCAAGAACGCCTGACGCCCCTGCAAATGACGAAAATCGAAAAAGGTGAAAAACTTTTCTCTGGCTTAGAAAGTGTCCTATCTGGCCACTACACGATAAGATATTAAGGTCTCTAGGAGCATCGATCCGGCATCGGCTTCAGTGACGACACTCACAGTATAGAACTCACCACTTGCAATGCCTGCAGACGGTAAACTCACTGCCAACATGCCACTGTCTCCGAATGACAACATGACCGTGCCCACTTTAGACTTGTCATGCGATTCAACAGCCTCCACAATTCTTTCTTCAGTAATTGTGTTCCCTTTTGTGACTGCTAAATGCACAAATCCAAAAGATTCCCCATTCTTTATCTTCACTTGACAAATCTTGAAGTCGATGAACTTACGTTGGCCCACTACAGACACAACTTCTGATTCTTCGATAAATTTCTGAAGGTGGCGAAGTTCCAGGATAGGCATTACCCTGTACTTACCAACCTCAGTTGCTCCTTCAAGATTGAAAGTGTTGTAATTTTCATAATCGATCCACTTTGACCCCGACGTAGTCAACTTATCTCTTTCGCTCTGACGGGCCCGACGCTGTGCTTCCGCTACAGTCATCGATTTGACATAACCCCCAACAGCACCAGCACTTCCCCTCTTTGGTTGTGCTTTCTGTTGTTGGCCTGCCATTGAACCAGACGGTTTTAACGCCTGTTTGTTCGCCCCTTTCTTTGCCGTTTTCTTTGTTGTTCCCTGCATCATAGAAACTTTTAAAGCCAGCGTCCTGGCTCCAGTTTTCTCCATCTTTGTGAATCTGTATCAACTGATGAAGAGGTTTGTGTTGCCCAATGACGCTGATCCATCGAGAATCATTAACAAATAACGGTTCGTAACGATTTAGCAGCTGCCTGGCCTTTGTTGTGGCCAAGAAATATATCTGTCGACATGCTGCGGTCTGACCACAATCATTCACTAAAACACCAGGAGCACATTCCAACCTGTAACTCTCTAGCCGCGATAACCGTGTGCAGACGTTTCCATCATCACGAAGAAAAAGCCCAGCGCGGAACTTTCCTATGTTGGCAGGAACTCCAAATGCGAAACCGTTCACTATGTGAAACGAACGGCTAAGAAAAGGGAGGTCGCTAACCTTCTTTGGTAAAGTATCCACCTCAAATGTCATGCCCAATTTGCCACTGAAATCCCGCAACACATCACCAGTAAACCATCCGATAAATTCCTCAGACACGGTAAAGGTGTTGTCGTCTCCATATAACGCCGCCACTACAGCTTGCGCAAATACTTCGAACGAACACCAACTTTTTTCCCCAGTAGTCACACACTTGTGCGCCCAAGAGGCCGAAAGAAGAATATACAAAATCAGAGTGTTCCTTGGTGTCGTGAACGGAGTCCCAGAGACATTACCTAAAAACTTGGTGACCAGGTCGCCCGTGACACAAAGCAGCAGAGACTGAATCTCATCCATTGTGAGACGCCAGTACCGCACTTCGTGTTCACGTAACACGCTACCTGTCCAACCAAACTTATTAGATAGAGCCTTCCAATGAGCCTGAGCTTCCAGAACCATGAGTAGCTTGATTTGACTACTATCGTATTCTTTGAAATCGCCATCATACCCCCTCGGATGAATTGACAACTTTCTGAACAACCTATTCCACCCCCCATGCACATGTGTCATTCCGACTGCAGAACTGGTCACTGTGTGTGACTCAAGTAAAGCATCGGAAAAACAGAGGCGATACGTATTCAGGGCAGCAGCAAAATGGCATGGCGCACCGTTAATTTGGCGCACTTTACCGTCTTGCAACTTACTCTTATCCCGCAATTCCTCTTTCATAGCAGACGTCATGATACAGGTCGGACTTTGAAGTGTCAACAAATCCTGGTAATATGTCTCATAATCTGTGAAACCTCGACTTTCGTGCAAGTCTTTCTTAGTAAAATACCCTAAACTGGTCCAAGGTAGGCCAGGAGAGGTGTTCTCATCAAGACGACTAATACACGCATCAAGTGGTTTCAAGCCAACTTTTTCATATGCGGCATGAAAATGAATCTCAGTCCACTCAACTCCGATAAACAAGGCTCTTGCGACCTCAGCATCAACATCCACGTTGGGCTTGTTGTACTTTAGAGTGCCTACAAAAGACGCTTTCTTATCGGGTTTAGCATTCCAATAATCAAAATCATCCAGACCCAGACCACATTGCGCCATCCCAGCCACGTCGCTATTGCGCGAGGCTTTCAAGTTGGGGTACATTGGGATGCACCCACAACATAGCATGTGTTCTGCGTGTCTATACCGCAATGAATTAGTCGGACTCCACTTGTAGTCAATAATTCCTTTGTTTCGATAATAAGATATTATGACGGGCTCGTTAACTTCAGCACTGCAAGCCGTGGTTGGCAGTGCTGATTCTAGTTTAAACGATTTGCCTCTTCCATTAATTTTTGTCCAAACGGAATGTAGCCATTTGGTGCTTTCCCTGATGTAGATTTGTCCGTAGATCCTCCATAACAGTGAAGCCCAATGGCTGAATTTGTTCCGCCACGAGACCAAATCACGACGCTACCGCAGCAGCCGCCCTGAGTGTCACAAGCGTGATCACCCCTTGCGTCAGCCACGTCAACTTTGTCATGACTTGGCGGTACAATGTCACCAGGTGAGAAATACTGAACCAGATCACCGTTTCCATTCATACGGTAACCTGTCACAGCACCTACACAATTATCCTCTGAAAGCTTGTCAATTGTTGTGACAAAGCCTTTCTTTGTTGAACTGATATTTGATCCAGAACACAGAGATTTTGGTAGATAAATGATCTCATCCACGACCTGTGATTGAACACAATCGCAATATCGGAACTCCCATCGTTTGGGTAGCCCGTTGCTGTCGAGAGTGTTAACCTGAAGGCCATACTCGTTCTCAAAATAATGCTTGAGGATCATGATACTCGTGCCGTAGCAAAAGCCATTTCCAACAAACGTGCCGTTGAGAGTGTGTATTGTGACAATTTTGTACTTGTCTAACTCTATCATGCTGCCTCCTACAGCTGATTCTTTCTTGGAAACAAGTTTCTTTAACCTGAAGCCAGGAGAGCAGAGTTTTGCTTTAAGTGACGGTGTGGTGGGTACCACGGGTCCATCATTTTTAAGGGCGCCGCCCTCAAGCCTGCTGGAGCCATAATCCATCGCAGCATCATGTCCATTCAAAACAAACTCAATATGGTTTTTGTACCAATCATGATGTTTGTCCCAATAATCCTTAAATTCTTCACCATTCAATCGCATCCAGTTGTTGTCAACGTTTGCGAATTCAATGTTTGCGTCATCGTAGATGTCTTGGAAAGAATATTTCTTAGCTGTTGAGTCTTGAGTCCTATGTTTTACAGAACGCATAGACCACCCACCTTTGGTTTTTCCTTTTTTCCCCTCTTTGGGTTTAGTGTCATTTGGATCCAGACCTAACTGAAACCAAATGGATGGTTTGTCCTTATCGGAGTCATCCGTTTTCACTCTCGCTTCAACGAGGAACGTACCATCACGCTGACGTCTGATATTGTCAACATAAGGGCACTCCTCCAACATTTCAGTGATAGTGGTTCTAGAGCTAAACTTCTTCTTCAATTTCTTCAATTGAGATTTGAAATTTTTCCTGGCCCTAGCGGACAAATTGTAAGAAGTTATCAAAGCACGACTCATGAGGTTGAAGAAACCGAAAACGGAAAGACCGCCCACGGCCCCAGCAACACAAATCATGGTTTTGCAATATTCCTCATCGAGAATCCACTCGGGAACATTGGGGTCGTCGACCCAAACAAAACCATCGCTTACATCAAACTCCAGAAACTCTTCCTCATCATCACCGTTATCATTAGCAGCACTGACGTCGACCAAAGCGTAATCCTCCATAACAGGGGAGACCACTCCAGGGCACTTCTCGCGAAACGCCTCTGAAACAGGCTCAACCACTATGAACTCATCACTTTGACTCCCAGAGCCACCCGCGTCGCTACTCCCGTCAGGTTCAACCACATCACAAGGAGGGTTAATCCCGCCAGGCAGAACACCCGCGGCACTGGAAACATCGACGTCAACATCCTGTTCACTCTGGTTTTGTTGCCCATGTGAAACAAGTGGATTCTCAACAGTGCCGTAAAAATATTGAAACCGGTTGGCGCTTTGCCACAGGTCCCAAATCAATCCAGCTGAGTAACAAGCTAGCACATTTGGACCCCTCGAAAAGGGAACAAAAATCCTGCCGAAACCCATTTTACTGCCGTACTTTCCAAACAAAGTTGCGCTATACAACAAGGCAGGCACACGTGTCAGCCACTTGAAAGCAAGGTTCCAATTGACCTTGTACTGACTAGTACTGTAACGTTTGTACCCACTCCCGAAGCTTGACACAAATTTTGTTGCTGACCAAACGTAAGGCTGATAAGTAAGTTCTCCGCAAGCATTAACAAAGTCGTCAATGCCTGGAACAGATAGTATCCTTGATGGTAGAAAAAGCAAACCACACAGAGTAACACACTCTTTTGCAGCATCCTCACATCCGGCCAACAAAGCCAACAAAGATAAAGCTACACCCCCGCACCCGATATTCTCGGCATACGTGACCGCACCCTCCTTCACTTCTTCACTGTCCGAAAGGATTTTGCCGCTAGCATTTCTCCATGTGGCAACTTTCCTTTGCACCAAATATACAACCACCGCGACAAGCACGGCACTAAGTACCCGTTTTCCCATTTTCTCAAGACATGTATTAAGATTGCACTGGACCTCATTCATCTTTTTATCAATGAAGTGGAAGCCAAACGCAGAACTCAAACACATGAGAGCAAATGAAAGAATGTAGGTAAGGGAGCTCCTGTCGAAAAGCAAACCAACAACAGAAACTACACAGCATGTAGTGCTGATCACCAAAAGCATGTACAAGAACCAACCCAAAGTTTTTAATTTTTGTCGTTGGGCCATTGCACATGTTATCTCAGTAATACACAGACATGCGCTCACAAGACTGAAAGTTTCGTCTTCCAATTGTGTGAGACTTTGATTGACACTCGAAAGCCCGACGAAAAGCGCATCCTTTAGTAAAGAGATACGAGAACGCCAGTCGACTTCAGAGAAATCTCAAGGGCAGTAGTAGCCTTGCAAGCAGTTTTGAGGTGTACCGTTGATGCAGTAAGAACCGGCTGGGCACTCTTTGCACTTGCCTTGGGCAGCCACATCCTGGTAGTAGCCAGAGTAGCACTGCAGAGCAGTGTAGGAACCCAGAGGACAGTACTCGTTGTTAGAGCTGCTGCACGTAACGTTCTCGAGAATACCGTCGGCGGTTCTGACGCCGGAGGAAACGGGGCCGGTTGGCTCTGCGAGACCTGCAGTTGCACACATGAAGCCAGGTGGGCAAATGAGACAGTAGTCGATGCTCGTTGCTCTCTCTTGATTCGAGAAGTAGCCTGCAGCGCAAGCAGTGGGAGTTGAGGTACCAGCTGCGCACCAGTGGCCAACGGGGCAAGGACCGTATTAACCAGTAACGAGGTCCTTGGGGTACCTGGTGGAAGCTCCTGAAGCACAGAAGAAGCCGGCAGCACAATCCTGAAGAGATGAAGCTGCAGTTCCGTCACCCTTGATCTCACAAGCTTTACCTGCCGGGCAAGCCAGACAGTCAGAATCACTGGTCATTGAGACACCAGCCTGGTAAGTACCAGCTGGGCACATCTTTCTGTGGTAAGGCTCTGACAAGGTCGTCGTGATGTAATCAAGTGAAGGGCAGTAGAAACCTGCAGGGCAGATAGCATCAGTGTCGGGGTCTGCGAGCGCGATCGTGCGACACCAGAAACCTTGCTCACAGTTGGTGCACGAGGATTGACCAGCTACTTTCGTGAAAGTACCAAGAGCGCAAGAAATGGCAGCCTCCTAACCAGCGATGTTGTAGTAACCTGCTGGGGGCTTCTGCGAGGTTTGATCGTAAAGAGCTGAACCTTCTGGGCAGAAGTAACCTGCTGGGCACGTCACTGCACCAGTGTTACCACCGAAACAGTAATAGCCCTTCTCACAAGCAGCACACGCACTTGAACTGTAAGCGCCCTAGAAGATACCAATGTTACCAGCAGTACAGTAATTGAGACCAGTGGCATCACAGTAGGCACCAGCTGGGCAAATATCACCTGTAGTCGTATCAGTTGGCTCGGGTCTGTAAGCGCCACCATAGCAGACGAAACCAGCATCGCACGCATTATTAGTCGTGTCGACGGCTGACATACCCAAAATGGGGCAGTAGTAGCCAGCATCGCAGAAAGTGCACTCGCGGGACTCTTTCCTGCCGGTTTGCGTGTTGTAAGTACCGAGGGGACAGTCAGAAGGAACTTCGACACCCTCGGGGCAGAACTTACCAGTGGGGCAGATAACTGGTGCCGAAGTGGCAACAGCGCCACAGTAGTAACCGGCGGGACATAGACCACAGTCGCTCACATCCATACCCATGGTGGTATCTCTGTAAGTTCCCTTGGGGCATGGGACTGCGTAGGTTGTCGAGCGTGTACCAGCAGGGCAATAGTAGCCAGCTGGGCACACGGTCATGTCTTGGCTGACGTAACCAGCAGGTGTCATAATACCGTCACTTGAGTAGCCAGCACCCTCAATGAGGATCGTGTCGTAGCCAAGAGTCGAGATGGCAATCTCGGTGGCAGTTCCCTCAGGACAGTAGTAGTACTGTCTGCAAGCGTTGCCGCCTGTAGTTGACTGAGAGTTCCTGTTGGGGTAGGTGGCGAGACCTCCCACAACTGAGTTGACAGTTGCAGAGCAGAAAGTACCTTGAGGACATTTCTGAGAAAGCATCTAGATCTTGGTCGTGCCTTTAACAGCACAGTAATGACCGAGAGGGCATCTAGTGCAGGTAGTGGTGGCTCCTCTATCTGAGTAATAGCCCTCTTCGCAAGGAACAGGATGCGCGTCAGTTTAGGCGCAAGTGTGGCCAGCGGGGCACATGTCACAATAGTAAGCGTTCACATTGTAGTCATTGTAGTATCCGGCGGCGCAGGTGGTGGGCGCACTCATAGCAGTGCTTGGGCAGTATTTGCCGACACCGCAAGCCGTGCATTGATTGACATCTGCAAGTCCGGTCGCAGTGCTGTAGGTACCTTGTGGGCAGGGGTACTGAGTGCCTGATCGGGTGCCGAGAGGACAGTAGTGACCAGCTGGGCAGGTAGATCTCTGCGAAGAAGCAGCCTTGATGCAGAAGTAGCCGGGTGTGCAGGGCAGACAGTCTTGCTCAGACATGGCCGTCGTGTATTGCGAGTAGGTTCCTGCGGGGCACTGAATGTCAGTTGACGCACTTGAAGAGCCAAGCTCACAAAATTCGCCAGTCGCACACACAACCATGTTGCCGTTGGAGCTGGATGAGCCAGCTGCGCACTTTTAACCCTTAGGGCAGGGCAGGCAGTGGAGAGGATCATGAACATCGACTCTGTCGGTGAAGGTTCCAGCGGGGCAGGGGTACTGCGTCTAAGTTGCAGTGCCAGCAGGGCAGTAGTGACCTTCAGCGCAATGGAAACCGAGGAAGTTTGTCATTGCAGTGTTAGGGCAGTAGAAGCCGGGTGGGCACAATTGAACACCGTCAAGTGAGTCAATACCTTGAAGTGGGTTGAAATATCCGACTGGGGTAACAGTGGGCAGTTCAGAACCTTCTGGGCAGTAGTTGCCGGGTGGGCAGGTCAAGCATTCACTTGGATCTGTCTTACCAGACTTGTAACCGCCGAATGTACCAGCTGGGCAGGGGAGACCTGGCGCAGCTACACCAGTTGGGCAGTAATAAGCCATTCCACAGGTAGTGGAAGTGGTGGCTCCAGTACCGCACGATTCACCTGATGGGCAAGTTTGACAATCATTCAAAGAAACACCGTAGAGTGCGTCACCAGTGGTTCCAGCGGGGCACTCAGCGTAAATACCGTCCTTGCAGTAAGCGCCAAGAGGGCATGGGTAAAGCTGGAAATGGACTGTGCCGGCGATACAATTGTAACCAGAGGGGCAGGTTGCACAGCCATCAGTTTAACTGGTTGCAGCCTCCTTGATACCGTAAGTACCGGCGGGGCAGAGAGTCTACACACCGGCGGCGCAGTAAGAGCCTTGAGGACACTTCAACTCCTGGGTGTAGAAACCAGTCTTTTCTGGGCATAAGTAGCCATCAGGACATGTAGAGCAAGTAGTTTCACCCCAATCAGAGTAAGTCTTGTGTGCACACACAGTCAAGCCATTTGATCCGGAGTTGATCTTGAAGCCTTGAGGCACAGGGGTACAGTACTGGTTACCTTCTTCGGAGTAGTAGTCAGTAGGGCATGTAGAGCATGAGGAAGCTCCGCCAAGCGAGTAAGTGCCGCCAGCACAAACAGTTGGGGTGGCCACCTGAGCCGCGCAGTAGTAACCGGGTGGGCAGGTGAGGCAAGTCATGTCCTGAGCCGAACTGTAGGTTCCAGCGGGACATGACTCCTTAATACCCTTGGTGCAGTCGTAGCCGTCAAGGCAAGGCATGCAATCTCCAGTGGTTGAGCTATCAGCATAATGCCAAATAGGGCAGGGAGCCAAAGTTTCTCCAAAGTTGCACTCATGGGCGTCCGGGCAAATAGTACACGCCATGTTTCCACCGATTTGGTAGTAACCATCAGCGCATATTGTGGATGGCTCAACAGCTTTGTTTGAGCAGTCATAGCCAGGTGGGCAAATTCTGCACTCGATTGAGCCAGCCACAGACCAGGTACCATCGGGGCACGCGATACCAGCAGTCCTGTGGCCAGATGACGAGTAGCCAATGGGTGAGAAGGTGCCAGCTTGTGACGCAGTGCAAAGGTAATTTCCCAAATAGTAGCCTGGCTTGCACAGAATTGTGTGTCTACCATCAGTTGTCTTCAACTGTCTGTTGGGGAATACACGCATCTAATAAGTCATACCAATTTCGGCGTAGTAACCAGTGGAGACGGTTGTGGGTGTAGTGATCGTCGTGGGAGAGTACTGGCCAGTCGAGGTAACTTGGCAGTAGTCCATGGTTGTGGTTGAGTAGAAGCCGGGGCCGCACTTTCTGATGCTTGCCATCAACTGCAGAGGGCAATCGTAACCGGCTGGGCATGCTTGACATGACTCGTGATGCTCAGTGGTGACCTCGTACTCCTGACAAGCGACGCTTGTGAGCGAGTCGTCATTACCAGCGGCATTGTTACAAACATGACCATCAGCACATTCATAGCACTAGTAGGATCCCTGAGGAGCCCACTGGCCTTGAGGGCAGATGCTTGGCTGAGCAGTCGTTTGAGGACAATAGTGACCTGAAGGGCAGATAGTACAGATCATTGCGCCGGGCTCAGCATAGTAACCAGATTCGCATTGTTGAGGTTCGTGATGCTTCTCAGGGCACTTGTAACCAGCAGGGCACTGAGTGCACTGAGACTAACCACTCAAACTGTACTCACCATCTTCACATCTGGCCAAGGCAGACTTCTTCTGACCGACGGCGGTCATACCTGCTGGAATGTCAGTGCAACGGTACTGACCAGCATCTGAGTATTAAGTCACAGGGCACGAAGTTGGCCAGCTCGATGCAGAGTCGCAGTAGAATCCTTCAGGGCAGGAGAGGCAGGTATCTAGACCCTGGATCGGGTTGTAAGTACCTCTCTCACAAGCGCGCTTGACGTAGCCGCTTGAGCCGCCAGGACATGCGTAGCCAACGGGACAGATCGTACAGGTGGCACCGTCGAGATTGCTACCATATTGATCCTAGTAGTAACCGCGGGGACATTGCACTGGAGGATGGTTAGACGCAACAAAACCGTAACCTGGAGGCACTGGCGTACAGATGGAAATACCGGATGTAGAGTACAACGAGTAGGTTCCTGTGGGGCACGCAACTTCATAAATACCTTCATAACAGTAGTAACCAGCCTGGCAAGTTCTAGGCAGTGATCTGATCGAGGAACTTTAAGTGCAAATCTTGCCAGCTGGGCAAGCATTAAGCTAACCAGTATTGTCACAGTAGTAGCCATTTTCACAGGCAGTGCACGACGTTGAACCAGCAAATGAGTAGTAGCCAGTGGCACAGGGAGAGACAGTACCCGCACCTTCCGTACACTCGTAACCCGCGGGACACACGGTACAAGTAGAGGATCCCCAGTAGGAGTAAGTACCTGGGGGACACATTTCCATGTTTGGTTTTCTTCCCTGTTTGCAGTAGTAACCTGGAGAACAAGTTGTGCAAGTTCGAAAGTCTTTCAAGTACTCGCCATTGCTACAAGTGGTATCATAAGCGGCCGAAACCTAAGTCATCATCAGGCCGAGAGCCACTAAGAGCGCGAGTCTCGAAGTGGCACTTGCATTGCTTTACTAACG
>Ga0314709_10000035_pt1 | contig 10476 bp, 14 predicted proteins | sample Shad10_28May_sur_FD_206187 | JGI IMG/M metagenome (GOLD analysis project Ga0314709, IMG submission 206187) | Metatranscriptome of seawater microbial communities from Espelandsvegen Fjord, Bergen, Norway - Shad10_28May_surf (Eukaryote Community... | ecosystem: Environmental > Aquatic > Marine >... | reverse complement strand
CGGGGGGGGGGGGGGGGGGGGGGGGGGGGGGCGGGGGAGGAGGGCGCGGGGGGGGGGGGGGGGGAGGGGGGGGGGCGGGGGGGGGGGGGGGGGGGGGGGGGCGGCCGCCCCCGCGCCTCGTAGCACGCGACCTGGGTCAACGTGCGCGAGCGACCCTCCACCACACAAGCACCCCACCCCCACCCCCCACCCCCACACCAGCATCCTATCACCCCTGTCGGTCTAACACAGGTTAGGTGATAGTCCGCATCCTTCTCCCCGCTACCTCTGACGCCGTGCATCACCGGCCTTGTCGAGACCTGCGCACGCTCTGCCATCATAAGTGGGAGCCAATCGGTGCCTTTCGCCTCCCGTGTCCATGGCCGCCATCATGGGTTTCATCCTGATACCAAACGTTCTCTAACCAACTGATCAACCGTAGAATCGCTTTCATCGATTCGCGCACGCCAGTCGCGCAAACCACACCACACAGCACAAAAATGACACCCCAAAGGGAGGACATGGTGCAGCACGTGCACAGAGAGAGTGTCCCCAAACGCATCACCTGTTTTAGCGCCTTCACTAGTAGCGCAAACCGGCTATGCGTGCTTCATTCTCCGATTGTGACGTTGTGCGTTCGCGTGCATGTAAAAGTGTCGACGGTTCGCCCCTTTCTGCAGTTCGGCAGTTCATGGCCTCCTCTGCGCTCTGGTTGTGCATGTAAGGTATTTTTACCTCTTTCATAATGCCATTGTGCATCGACAAGGAGAGGCGTTTTTTCCAAAGACTGCGAAGCTCACCGCCTCCAACCTTGTCAAGCGTTTTTGTTGCCGCGGAGAAGTGTGCTGCTGCTTGTTCGTGAAGTCTGCGCTGCTCTTTACTCATCATCGACGTTGCAGAACGAACCGCATGCTTGATAGTAGCATTGCTCTCACTGCTATCACTGTGCAGAGTCCTAGCGATTTTCACTTTCGCAGTTGGCGGCTTTAAGGGTACTTTTCGCTTCCTTTTGCAATTGGACGCGTCTACTGAAGCCACCACACCGGATGTTTTTTCGGTTTGGTTGCTTGGCGGCATGGGTGCCGGAACAACCATTCTCCTGGCTTCCTTTAGCAACTTGTCTCGTGATTTATACCGCTCGAATTGCGATTTCACGGAAGCGTTCAGTGTTTTCAAGTACGCATCGATTTCTGCATCCTCGCTCTCCTTTGTCATTTGATCGTTCCACTGCTTTCAGCACCCGTTTAGCCTAGCACGTTCGGATCCAGCTGCGCGTCTTTTTTCTACCGCCTTCACCTTCTGCACCCCTTCGTGGGGTGTGTCCGTTCCGGTGCGCCGAGCACCCCTCACGCCCCTCACGCCTGCTTGTTATTTACCTCTCGTGGGTTGTACTTAACCAGAGCGCGTACGCGTTCGCTTCGATGCGTCGCGTTTCGCAAGTACCGCCGATTCCATTTCACAAACAACATGGATCGGTAAACGACCTTGTAGATGCGTGGACTGCCTCAAAAATGGCAACGAAAGGCAAAGTGGCGACTGCTTGCGACGCATCGACGGAACCGGGGAAACCGCTCTCGATACGCGAAATGCGCGACAACGTGCGACTCTCAAAACAACATTCAGATCGCCTCCGTGTCGAACTCGAACGAGCAAAAAGTGAATCCGAACGTAGCGACATTCTTGTAAAGCGGATATCTGGCGCGCTGAACGAATTGACGCTACAGTATGAGGTTAAGCGGATGGGGTTGAATACTGTCGCCTCTTGAAGATATCATACGCCAATCGGGGGAATATTGTAAGAAAGGTCTCGGTGGGTGGGGGTAAAGCACATGGGTTCTATAAGCCCCGCCGTCGTATTTGCAGCTGCGTGGGCCGGTATTGTGGTGCTGTGCTGCGCCTTCAGGATTTGTGGAAGACGCGCAACCGACTGTGTCTGCTGTGACTGGTTTCCTTGGTCAATTTGCGACTGTTGGGGTAGAGAGCGCTCCAGGAGAGTCGATCTCAACACATATTTACAGCAACCACCACAGTCGCAACTGCCACCGATCGTTATTGTAAACAAATCCGACGATTCGCCGTCTGGTGACGAGGACGAAGACGATACCCGTAGCAAGTCCGTGTCGCTTCTTTTGTCCTCGTCCAAACGGGCTGACCCTAACAAACAGGACCCGGTCGTGGTGGTATAATACATACGAGGCGGCACTTGCACTCGTGAACCTTCTCAAAATAGACGTACCAATTTACAAAACAAGCAACACACACATACCACCTATCGTTCCACCTATCGTACCACGCCCACCCACGTCGTTTAGGCGCTTGCGCCGATGGCACCACGACGCGTCGCGTTGGGCGGGGGACAACTAACAAAACGTAACAACGGAAGATATCATCGCAGCGTGCTCTTTAATGTATCGGGTGTTCGCCTGATCGATGCGTTCATTGTACTCCTTGCCCAAAACGGTGTACATCGCCATTATTAAAACATTGTGGAGGTTTGGTGGTACTTCGCAGTCTATGTACATTGAACGAATCAATGCATGCAACCTTTGTACTGAAGGGAGCCACGCTTCCTTGTCCACCATCCAAGGGGCTTTTGGCTCGATGAAATCGGTTGGGTTCACGTTTTCTGGTCCACAAGAAACACCCGCTGCGGCAGTCCCAAGATTGATTGATTCGAGTTCGTCTTCCCCCAAATACTTGTACGGCATTCCGAAACAGATTGCAACATCGACTGGTGTGTCGAACGAGAAAGTTGTAGTAGAAATGAATTCGTTGAAAGACGGAAAGTGTCGTACAAACGCATACGGTATTGCTTCCGCATCCTGCGGGCAAAGCACAAAGGACTTCCGTTCGAATATCGACATGGCTTGCTTCGTCCGCATGATACTTTGCGTCGCGAATCGGTTTCCTGCAAGCACCGTTGCGAATTGCCACTTACCACTTAGAATCTCGTCGTCGGTCATTTCGGGGTGCATCCTCGAACTCGGGACAAAAATGAACGGCGTATTTCCAAACCGTTCATCCTTTGTTACAGACGCAAGTTTGTTGTCGCTCCGTTTCAATGCTAGATAGGGTTGAGCGGCGTACGTGTAGCGGCCTGCCTCTTCCACCAGCACAACGAGTTTGTACCCGCGAATTAGTCTCGATGTGTTTTCGGGGTGGCGGATCAGCTTGCGAAGTACGAGCGGAGTTTCGGGGAGGGGATTCTTCCCTGGAATAACATTACAAACCGGAAAGTCGTCACCTTTAGACCTGAGCAGTTTCATAATTTCGCGTTTGTTTGCGTTAAACTCAGAGATTCGCATTGGTCGGTTGATGTTCCCCTTCATTTCTTCGCGGACTTCATCGCCTGCCTCCATATCAGCACAGTCTTCAGAACTGGGATCTCTTGCCTGCGGAAAAGTTAGGGGCATAGCATTTTGACCATGCGCCTCGCGCCGCACATCTCGCCACCACGTTGATACACCGGTCCTGTAAGGGTTGAGGGGTCCGAGCTACACGAACATTCTTGTCAATTCACAACACAAACGCGTGTTTTATCAAAAACAAGAAGGCCGCAATCTGCACGAGCGTCGTGCAGTGCAGCGCCTGAATGCATATGCACCACCCATGCCAAACGTAGACAAGAGGGGGACCAGAATGCTCCCCTCACTGACCATAACCACGACGGGAGAGACGGCGGCGCGAGTCGCGCGGCTCAACCTTCGCGGTGGGCGGCCCGCCCCGCCGCCGCGAGCAAGACGGCTTGGAGTGGCGAGCCCCTTTCTTCCAGCGCCGACCGCGATCGAATTTGAGCGGAAGCGATTCGTTTGGAAGGACAATGATCTCCTTACAGATGCGGCCGAGGCGCTCCTCGCACAACGCCACCCTCGCGCGATGCCCGCCGTCTACTTTCTGTACGTGTACGTCTCCGAGCAAGGAGAGGCGCTCATTTTGGCAATCGAGGGCACGAACAAAACGATCTATTCCATCACTCGGGCGGTTACAAACGCATACTCCGAGTTCGAGGCCTCGGACGTGATCGATTCGTCTGCCATCCGCAACGATCTACAAGCAGAGCGTGAGCAGCGCACCGTGCGCATCGAAATGCTCCGCGCGGAGCTCCAATCAGAGGAGGCAGCGCTGAAGGAGGTGCTTGCGGAGTTGTCATCGCTCCCCGTGCTCGTGGCCACCGCGGAGGAGAGCGCCGAGGCGGAGCGCTTCCGACGCGAACCCGAACCGCCGCTCGCACTGCAGCCAACTATCCGCAAGGAGCGACGGCCACCAAAGCCGCCTCCGTCGTCGTCGACAGAGCCCGTTGTGCAAGAGTTGTCGGATGGAGAAGAGGAGTGATGAATGGCCCATGAATGTCCCTCAAGCAAACGCGGTCGCCACTCCGCGCAGTTCTTCGCCCGCGTGTGCTCGAATGACGGGTACTCAGAGCTCGCGCAGCACGTCCCCAATCGACTGCGAAGCACCATGCTTCTTAGTGGCAAGCCAGTCGCTCTCCCAAATGTACAACACACGGTAGCCAGCATCCTTAAATAACTGCATGCGGTCCACGGTCGCTTGGTAGAGGTCGGGGCCCCATTTGCCACGAAACACGCTCGTCTCATGCTTCGGGTGCCATGGTGGGTAACCATGATAGTAATCACCATGATACTCGTAGATTATGCCCTTGTGGCTGCCACCCTCGCACGCCACAAACCCATCCGGGTGGAGACGCGGGTGATCGGGGAGCAGACCGTACTTCTCAGCGCCAAGCCGGTTGCGATGCTCGTCGTAGCGCTCGCGCCACGTGATCTCATGGCCAAGGTGCTCCTCCAGTTCGTCAAAGCATTCACTGCACGCCATCGACGCACCCGCACGCGACTTGGAAAGGAGGCCGATGTTGCCAGCGCATACGGTAGGATCTCGGCCGTCGTCGAGCTACTAGCACCCGACGAGCTGCCGCTCCCCACCGCAACCCCTTCCACTGGATCGACGGGTCTGCGACTGAAGAAGGACGTGATCTGATGTCGTTTTGGCTCTTCAGCGCTTCCCGTCTGTGTTGACTGCAAGTCGGTGCAGCGACGGGAGCATCGTTGTCTTGTTAGACAGCCGTCTGCTTCCGGTAATATGCGTTTGATATACCGGTCTCCATTCCCCCCCTTCTTGAATATGTGCACCGACAGTGTGGAATCGTTTGATGCAAAGGTAGATGCAGTGGGCCACATGATGCAGGCGGCAAAGTCAGAGCGCCCAAAGCTGTCAATTCACGACACAAACGTGTTGCCGTAAAAGGGATTGTGTGAATTGACGAAAAAACTGGACCCGACCAAAACAGCGCGTTCGCCTCTCCCGGAGAGGGGTGTATGTTCGGCGAGTGTTCGTGTACTGCGCATGGTCCGAACATCCTCCGAACACGCACATTTTGGTCGCTCATAACCATACAGCACGAAAACTCAAATACGTTCACGCGATACAAAAAGCGATTACCACCATCCCAAATGGCTTCTGTGTCAATGCCTTCGACGCACCGAGTGTCGTCGTTGTCACTGGCATGAACGAGACCCAAACGCTTCATCTTTTTCCACCGGTCCGGTCCCTGCCATGTCTGAAGAAATATACAACCGCCTCTCCGTCGTACAGCAATTGTGTGTGGACACCTTCATTGAAGGTGAAGATGCAAGCGAAGAGTCAAAACAAATGCGGAAATGGGTGAAAAGGGTGTGGTGGGGAACCTCGAGTATCCGTGCCAAAGACGAAGTGAAACGGCTGTGTCGCGGAACAGTGGAAGGCAAGGCGGCAACTGCGTGGGACAATGCGAACAAGCGATGGGGAACACACCTGGTCGAAAACGTACCGTGTTTGATTGCATCTGGCCTTTGGTTACCGGATGGAATCGACCCAAAATTGGCGGACGTTGTCGCGATGCGAATCTCTGCGGCATTAAAACGCGACAAAGCGCATAAGATGCGAAACGAAACACAAAAGATGAAGCGTGGTGAAGCCAAACATAATGCAAAGGGGGTGGGAGGGGGAAACGTAAAATTGGCGATGTCTGAGGGCGCCGCAACAAAACCGGTACCACCATCCGAATCGAAGCTCGGCAAGACAAAACTTGATACTCCAACCCCCGCTCGGAGGCCACAAGAGTCGGATCCCGAGCCGAAACGCACAAAGTATGCCACTCCAGGCTCGTTTCTAGCGACCGAAGAAGAGATCCGCGAAGTGTGGCAGCGGTATGGCTTGGACGAGGCTATCTTTCGCCAAACCTCCGAGTGGTCCTGGCTTGGTCCCACTTGCAACTGTTCGATGACGCGCATCGAACGATGGTTTAACTTCTCGCACAACAAGGCGCGAGGCATTGAAACGGTACGTAATGAAGACTTCTACGCGTATGCACAAAAGGTCGCAGAGGAACGTACAAAAATGGGTCGCGAACCGGTTGTCTCTACCGAGCCAACAACAAACACGTCAGATGTCGACACGTTTGATCGGCTGAAGCGTAAAGAACAGGCTCGCGTCAAATCAAACCAAGCGGCTGCAGATGCGCGGAAGTGGGACGAAGAACACGGACCACACGCGTTGGCTTTGAAGGCACTTGCCGAGAACTGTGCAAAAATGCCTCCTATAAAACACACACTCGTCTTCATGTGCCCATTGTGTAACGTCAAGCCGTTAGAACAATTCATGGAATGCGGGTGCATGGACAACTCGTCTCGAGATTGGAAGCAGTGCTACGTGTGCAACGTTATTTTTCATCCAACTAAAATACCGTGCCACTGCGTGTAAATTACCTACTACATTACTCCCGCCCGCGTAAATTCGAACGTGTTGTGTTGATGGATGCAATTTGTCACAAGAGACGACAGCTGGTGGAGTTGCTCCTTGGTATCTTTCCACACCATAGAGACCACGCTAGCATGCGGATGCGATGCTAGCTGATCTGGGACACTCGCCTGCAGAGAATCTGAGCTTGTCGGTGAGAGAGAGAGACCCACCAGAACTTCGTTCACTGGAAGGTACATTGCATCTTCCGTTATCGAAGACATTGTTTCGTACAACTTTTCGATGTGTGACTGTATACTGTTAAACTCCAGTATAGAGTGTTTGTCTATGAGCTTGGCCACGTGAGCAAAATTGCTGTATAACCCGTGAACCAACAGCACTCTGCTTAGACTAGAGGCGTTTTCGTTGTCCAGAAACACTTCAATGTGTGCTTGCACGACACCGTCTTTGGTCAACAAAAACTTGTGTCCTGTCTGTCCATTGGACGAAATGAGTGGAAGCCAGAGTACTGCGTCGGAGACGACAACGCGAGGAACTACCGGGTTGCTGTTTGCCACACGGGTTCCACCAGGCGAATTCAGTATACAAACTCCAGCGTCTCGCTCGAAGTAAGCATACGCAAACACGGACGGAAGTTCATGGACGTGTATCACGCTGTCTAAGATGATTCCGCCACTCTCCCCGCCGCTTATGCTGAGTTCCGACATGTCTACTTCCATGTCGTTCACAGAATCTGAACGTTCAAAACAAAGCGAAGGCACCTCCGAAGGTGTCGTTGAGCGCAAAACAGGGCTGCCGGAAAGGCGGTCCCAAAGCTCCGTGCTGACAGGAGCACCCAACAGAGACCCAACTCCGGATATGTCCTGTACTTTGCGTGCGCGTTCGCTTTCCGACGAGCGAACCGACATACTGTTACTCGTGTTCAAGCGGCTCCGCACCACTTCCAACATACACTTTACTAGCGTATGCATTACATTATCGACGGTGGCCTGTGGGTGTCTGTGGCACCCGGAATATTTCAAGTCCCTGTCCATGGATTGTTCTACGAATGCTTGAAACGTGACAAAAACCGAACAGGTTGTGTGCGCAACCAACGGCGTCTTGCACAAGAACAGAAAGCTTTCGAGCGGTGAAGGACAATGGATGTGTCCGACAGTGAGCAAGAAACGCACCCTGTTGTGAGAGACGACGGCGACACCGTCTTGGCTAGAAAGCGACAAACCCCCGTTCTCTCTGACGCCGACTTTCTCCGTATGGCGTACGGAGACGACGTTGTTATTGCCCCTGATTGTCCCGATACGTTGCTCATCAGCGGCGTAAAGATTCCAAAAAAACGCCCTCTTGGACGTTCTGAAGACGAAATGGATGCGTGCTATGATAAGATGCACGAACACATTCTCAAAGCAGCCAAACGCATCTTTGAAAAAGATCAGCTAATCAACGCAGTGCGCCGCGCGCTTGGAAGCAACGGCGACCAGACGGGCAACCCCATCGCGACCAGTGGCACGTCTTGCATTGATATTGACGGCGCCGATGCAGACTCGGTTGCAAAGAATGCACATTTTCCCTCTCCACAAGCGCAAAATGGGCGCCTGTTGTTTACAATTGGAGCCGACCACCGCCACGCTCTTCTTGGAAAGGTTAGGCTGCACTGCGCATCGTGGGCAGAAAATGTGCAGATTGGAGGCGACGTTCGCATCGTGACGCGCAAAAAGTCACATTCCGGTTTTCCGCATGTTGTACGCATCGGTCGTAGCGGAGCAATGGAGAGCTATGTTGAACGCGGTCGATCATTCGACGTTTGCGCCGAAATCAGATACCTTCTCGGAGGGGTCTTTACGGATAGCACGGAACTTCTAAACCACGCAAACGAGTGGAAGCCGAGTGGCACGGACTCCGCGTTTCGTTTTCAAATGCACCTCATCTATGCGTGGGGAGATGGTTGGAATGGCGATTGTGAGAAACCATTCGCTTCGACGGACGAACGTTCCCACTTTCGTCCTGGAACGTGTCTGGGGAAAGCGAACAATGGCGCTATGTACACAAATCTATTTACGAAGGTCAATCCAAACACCAATGAAGTATTTTACGGTACTTGCACACAAGGCAAAGTCGTGTTCAAAAACGTAACGTTTCGACCGGACGCGCTTTCTTCTAATGTGCTGATTGGAGACGGTTCGTTTCGATTTGTCATCCGTGCCACACACCCGGCACTTCGTGGCATTGCAAACTACACCGCGCTTTCGGAAAAGTTTTATGTTGGTGCACGGGTTCGCTCTACGACTGCGGACAAAAAGCAGCCTGCGGTGACTGACGACAAGACGGCGGCAGACGATGGTTAGGTGTTTAACGCTGTTTGTACAGAGATTGGCGCGCACGGCACTACGATTCTTGGTGATGTGTCAACATTTGAAGTATCATCGAAAGAATCGTGGTCTCGTCGACGCCTTCTGTGCGTTGTGATCTTGAAGTCGTGGCGGTGGTGGGTATATCTGGAGCAGAGGGCGGTGTCGTTTGTGGCGCAAAACTTGGGGGTGCGTATTTTGTTCGTAGTTCGATGAACGGAGCACTCGTGCACGCGCGGACAAACCATGCCGCTGCCACGGAAAGTGATCCTAATAACATGATGGACCCAATTGTTGTATTTGACGAATCCGAAAATAACTTTCGGTATCCAAGGACAAAGAACACGCCAAGAAACACCGGGTCGTGTGCGAGTGTGTTGCTCGATTGGAATAGTGTCAGCGCAGTTCCCATTAACACTTCCAAACTCATTGTTCAGTGCATCGCTAACGTTTCGTTTGAGCGAACAAACGAGGTCAAATAGCGTGTTTTGGTGTAATGTCAGAAGACGCCTCGTTCGTGGCAGTGGTTGATTTAGAGACGCAAGGCACGATATCTGGGGCTCCAGGAACTCGCAGAGACGAAAAGATTGCATCGTTGCAAATGAGCTGTGGCTCGGTGCTCTCTATTCCGAGCGACTTTGTCATCGACCCTCGCATGGCTGAGCGGGCTGTAGAGATGTCGACAATGCAAACGTTTTGGAGAGACGGAAATACACATAACAACGTTGATGCAATGATTCGGGTTTTAGACAAGGCAGAACTCATCGTAGGATTCAATTTAGTTGGGTTTGACTGGCTCGTAATGAAAAAATATTACAGCGACAAGACGCAGTACGGAAGACACCGCGAAAAGACACATGATATTTTCTCGCGCGTGCGGGATGCTACTGGCATCTGGTTCAAACTGGATCGTCTATTGCAACTCAATAGACTCGACGGAAAAACTGCAGACGGACTCGAAGCCATCCGCATGTGGGAAGAAGGACGCAGAGACGAGCTGCAGCACTACTGTGAGTGCGACGTGCGCCAATGCACTCGTTTGGGCCTTTCAAAAAGCATCGACGTAGGCCTTGGCGCGCACTTGGAAAACTACTCGTTTGGCATAGCGTCTGCGATTGCATCCAAGCGGGTTTCGAACAAACTTAAATGTGAATCGCTCTAAACTCGCGCCTGCAACAAACCAGAACCGACTGCAGTTGTGTAGGTGGTAGAAGCTGTACTCGCAACCTCGGCCATTTCTACCGGGGTTCCAAAGAGGGCACGTGTGCCACTGCGCCTGCGCAGCAAGCTCCCAAACGACCAAGACACTTTCGTGTTCCTCGAAGGATGGGGGACGTTGTAGTAAAGGTTTTGCTCAAACTGTCGTAGCCTCAACAGCACCGACCTAAATTCGTTGACT
>Ga0314709_10000034_pt1 | contig 10761 bp, 10 predicted proteins | sample Shad10_28May_sur_FD_206187 | JGI IMG/M metagenome (GOLD analysis project Ga0314709, IMG submission 206187) | Metatranscriptome of seawater microbial communities from Espelandsvegen Fjord, Bergen, Norway - Shad10_28May_surf (Eukaryote Community... | ecosystem: Environmental > Aquatic > Marine >... | reverse complement strand
GTATACCTACCTTCAACTTGGATGCAGCAAGGCACAGGAGATTGCGATGCTCAAGTTTGCACGTTCTTGCGTCGGAAGGCCTTTCTCGACAAGCGGAATGGCGCGGTCGGTCGTATGGCCTAGACAAACCGACAGAAACTCATACTTCTGTGCAGAATTAGTTGCAGACATTCTTAGGCATGGTGGGCTGCTCGACAAACAGTCTAATCCCGGCGCGGCCACTCCAGAAGGGCTTCATAATCTTTACAAGTCTCGTGCTGCCACAACCGCAAATCCGTACTTGCTTCGACAGGCAAACTTACAACAGAATCTCTCAATTGATTCGGTTGTTACAAATCGCGTCTACACCCCTCCGCAGCTCAAGCAGAACCAAGAACGACACGGACAGGGTACACCCGCAGCAGCCACTGCGGGTGCCATGGCATCCGCTTTTCAAGTACACTCGCTGTTTCCCTTCAGGCAGAATGAGGCGCTGCCCTCCTCACACGTCGATCGCGGTGGTGGTACGAACGGCCTCGCAAGAGGTGCGCTTACTTCATATGAAGCACACAAAACGTTTCGAGCTGCCACCAAGTTGCGAGACGCGTCGCTGTGTGGTGGCTCTGTGAGATCGAACTCGGCGCTGCGCGTCTTAAACGCGGGAGACAAAACAATGCACCCAAACAGACCGCCATTGGGGCTTACCTTCAACTCCCTTGATTTTCGTAAACTGTAATGTGTATGGGTATCGTTTCCACAAATGGGAAATACTTGCTACATAGGAGCGAATAGACGACATTGGAACGCATGAATTTTACGCGTCGGCGCTGGCTTACCGTTTCTAAGAAACATCGCATGTTTTACATGTGGGGCGTGTTGCACTACTTCGATGGGTTCATGGACCACATCGAAGTATTGGTGCAGATCTTGCTTGCGCACGCTTTTCAAACACAAAACAATGGCATGGCGCTTCTACTGCGAGCGGTGTGCTCGACTGGGGATCGACTCTTCAAAGAATCGATATCGTCCCAGCCACCACCATGTTTGGGCGACGGCAACTGGCCGCTCCCGTTGTTTGCATGTTTTAAGGACAAACTTGCGTGGACCTTTGCACGGTGCCACTTCTGTCTACGAAAAGCTGCCCTCCATCGATGTGCGGGGTTAATAGCATTCGACGATGCGAAAGAGTACACGACTCTTGCCTGCGAAAACTGTGTCCCACGAGGATGTGTGCTGCTTCTCCGAACCCCTATTCATACGGCTTCTATGCGTGTGATGTTTTCGAAGAACTCGGAGCTAACGATTATGTACGTCAAAGATATTCTAGAATCGTCTAACGTATCTGCGCGTCACATTGGCAGCCACGTTTGGAGCGGACGCGTCCAAGGAAAGCTGGTTTCGCGGCGCGTACTGCTGACTGCTATTTCTATAGACCGCCAAGACGGCGGCAAACCACTTCAAATCCAAATACCGCTCCTCAAAGCGCACCACGACGCCGCATTCGGTAAAGGCGCAATTCGCAAATCCACCGTCAACAATTTTGGTCCCATCTTTACGAATGTGTTGCTCAAGGGGGGCGGGCACGCAATCGTTGATCGGGTGTTATCCTGGCCGACGTTTACATCGCCAAGAACAGGCCGAAAGCAAAAGGGAACCCCGATACGATTGCAATGCACGCACAGATATTGCAAGCCATTTCGTGGCGCCGTTTTGAAATCGTGCACGTTTTGCGGGTGTTAGAAATCCGACGACGGTCGTGGGTGCGATAACCACCACTCGATGCGTCACAATTGAGTCGTAGAGAGGGAGCGAGACATGACCGACCGCGCTCGAGTAGTAAGCGACAAGCTCCTGGGTGCGTCAGACTCCGAAAGCGCGCCATCCGCGTTTGGGGACACCAGCACGGCGCTCAAGGCTACGGCAGTGCTGGCATTCTGGACGCAGTGCATTCAACTGCGATGGTCGGGGTGGGACCAGGCGCGGGAAGAGGCGATCAAAGCATCTCGCATGACGGCTGCTCGCTAAAAACTGCGGTGATCGTGTGTGTACGGTGTACGGTTCTTTTGCACAGATTCGGTTATACGGGTAGCGAATGAAGCCGTGTAGCCAATCTAGAATAGAAACGCTGCTTGGAAACGAGTTGGTCGCAAAAGTAAAACGAACGCGTTCCCCCACCACAAAACCATCAAAAAGCGCGTGTGTGGCTGGGCGCTGCCGGCAGACGCGACTGGTTGATGCGACGTTTCCTCCGCCCAACGGACCTATTACGCGGGTGATAGTCGTCGATTTATTCTGCTGTGTAGGTGGATTCAGTTCCGGTGCCTCAACCGCTGGGCACACAATTGCTTTAGCCGTCGATTGCGACCAGGTTGCACTGGACATTCATGAAACAAATCATGCAGAAACGAGGCATGAACACATGGTGCTTGGAGAGAGCACGGAAGAGGACCTTATCCGTGCGATTAACGATGTAGTGCCGGCGCATACCCCTTGGCATCTCCACGGCAGCCCGCCGTGCACCAAGCTGAGTAACGCGAAAGTGATGTCGCAACGGAGCGAAGGAGTCATCGAAGACGGCATCGAAGACGGCCTCTCCTTGGTGAACTGGTATCTCGATTTTGTGGAACGAATTGCACCCACCACCTGGTCGATGGAGCAGGTCGACGTTAAGCAGGTGAGAGATACGCTTGATTCAAGAAAACGGAAACAGGGATGGCTTTACGACTTCCGCACATTCCAGTTCGCCGACTTTGGTGTGCCCCAGACGCGGAAACGGTTGATAGCAGGCACTCCATGGATGATCGGTCGACTAGCAAACGACGAGTCTTTGCGAGTTTCTAAATTCGCCACGATTCGCGACGCGGTGCCATTTCCACCAGAAGGCGCCATGTACGTACGGTCGAATTGGCATCGAAAGGCCGACCAAACGTTAACCGAAGAGGCTGCGGACGGACGATTTATTAACGCAGACGCCGAGTCGCGTTGCCGAATCCTCGACGAAGCTTGTTGGACTTGCATGTCTGGGCACGCGCTCGCGTGGTGGGACTCGAAATTTGAGCTTGTACGATGCCTAAACATCGAGGAGACCATGGCAATGCAGACGTTCCGTCCCGACTTCAAGTTTCCACCAAAGACAAAAGAATCCGACAAGCTTCGGGGAATTGGGAATGCCGTGCCACCGCTCTTCGCAAAAGTTTTCATGAGTGAGTATCGTGTCAACCAGATGTTTGTAAACTGAGAAGGGGCTAACTCACGACTGAATGACATGAACATTAGCGCCTGCGCACGCTACTTGTGTAACATAGCCTTACGTCACGTCTAACTCCTAATAGGTCGACAGGGGTGGTAGGATGCTGGCGTGGGGTGGGGTGCTTGGCGTGGCACGACAATAGGGCGTGTGTGAGGTAGTCAGAAGGTGTATCTGCAAACTATTGCGTCCTCGCCAACCCCGATCTCAGGAGACCGCAAGCATGAGCACTGAACGACTCGCTCACAGGGCGTGGGCGATCGAGGAATGGGCTCGTGTCCTCGAGGCAAGTCCCGATTGGGCGTCTCTCAAGTATCCAATCGGGTCTCGGGCCGGATGGATGGAAAGCAGAAGTGATCGAGGCGGTCCGGTTTACACCACACCCGGTGTCGGTCCAAACTACGGATACCATCCCGGCATCGGGATCCTGGATGGTTGGCAAACCCAGGGGGTGTTCACACATGGCAGATACTGCACTGGTCGCCTCCGCCGCGGAAAGTACCTGTGGAGCATGGTGCGCGCCAAGATCTTCCGCGAAGCTTTGGTAATGTACTGGTGGAAGGTGACGGTGGAGAACGGTTGCGCGGAGGGCGGATGTATCCGGAAGCGCGACCGCGAGGAGTTCGAGACCTCCGGCGTGTGTGTTTGAGGGCGGGCGACACCACGTAAGCGGTTGGCAGGGGAATCAAGCGGTCCCGATGTATCTCATAAAGACCGTTACACAATTACAGGACGGGTGTATCACATGTGATACAAAAGCTACCCACTACCCACTGTGTGTGTGTGTGTGGGTGTGTGTTACACCCCGTACCTTCGCGTTTGCATGTGACCAGAACCCCATTCGAATTCTGGTCCTGTACGGGTCAGTACATTGTAAACAAACTCTCACTACACGGACGCAAGACGAGTGGTCGACTTAATCGGCACAATGGGCATAATGTTGGCGCGACAAATTGGGCATGGCGTCTTGTTTTTCACAAATTCGTTGAAATGTTTGTGCTCGCAGACGTTGCACACGCCGTGTGCGCAAGTCCACATCATGCGAACTCCGTCGACAGACGACACGCCTTCCAAGCAGATAGGACACTCCCAATCCTCCAACATGGACGCCATGCTGGTACGTAGGTCGTTCTCGGAAAGTCTACTCCACGCCGCAAACGTTTCGTTTCCGAGCCACATGTGGCACAAACAAAACGTATTTGTAATATATCGCCCTATAATGCTGTGTTGCGCGATAAAGCCGATATAAGAAGCGGCTTCGAGGTTGTTCGCAGTGCCCTCGAAGTAGTACAGCGTGTCAAGGTTTTTGAGTGCCATGATCGATATGATGTTGAGAGCCTCCACCGTCTTCTCAGGGCTGCTATTGTGTTTTTGTTGAAACAGGGGCGTGATGTTTTTGAACTGCTTGCCATGCTCTCTGGCAAACCTTACGACGACATCCTCTTGATTATACTCGTGAAACTGTGGGTGTTCTGGCGGCTTTACAGCAGTCTTCATGACCTGAAACCACCCGTCTTTTGGGGCAAACACCTCCACTGCATGCTGTTCCTTGGGGTAGCGTTTCTTTTGGGACGGTGTCTTGCGCATAATTCCCTACTCGTTCAACTTCCGTGCGCGATGCCACTCGCCAGCACACTTAGAGCACTCCGTACGCCTCGCTCGTTTGTTCGAAAGCTGTTTCGGAGCCGTTTTATCACAACTCGTTTTTTTGGACAACAGCGCTCCAAGCCGTGTCGACGCTTCCGACCCACACGCACCCACACGCGCGCGCGCGCGCGCGCCCCGAACACTGGCCTTGTATGCCACTTTGGCAACTAAGCCGCAGCGCAGTGGACGGCTCGCCATATGGGCTGTAAACGTTCTCTTCAATCGGAAGAAGAACGGCAACAGCGCGCGCACTATCTTCTCGCTAACAAGACCGAGGGCCGACCTATCGTCACAACAGTCACCAAACAACCAAGTGCATACCACCCGCACCCATGGCCGCCGCACTCACTGCGAATCAGATGCCCCAACCCAACACGTTCACGCGCTCCAAGGACGACATCCTCAACGCGCTCTCCTTCTACTTCGGCCAGCCCGTGTCCCCTGAGAAGCTCAAGGACTACAACGAGCACCACGCCGCGACCTATCACTTTCCGGACGCGTACCTCGGCCAGAACACCCAGCTGCGTGACACCATCAACAACCTCGTCGAGAAGTCGCCACAGACTTGGCACACGACCATCGGGCTTCCCTTCCGCCGCATCGAGGGCACGGTCGTGGAGTGGGACGAGATCTCGTTCGATGTACGCCTGATGCAGCGTGTGCCATACGAGGGCGTCTCTCGCATGACCACGTCGATGAAGCGCAAGCAGCGCGACCGCATCGTGCGCCGCGGTCTGGCGATGATGATCGAGTCGGACTTCTACACCACGGCCGCCGGCCGCTCGCACTTCGCGAACCAGCTCCAAAGTATCAGATATTGTGTGCAGGAGACGTGCAACTACGACGTGCTCTTTTCGTACTTAACGTCGACAAACTACGATTTCCACTACGACAAGACCCACAACGTCCGCCATAAGCGCAACATCCGCATGGCGATGCAGCACGAGATCTCGATGTACGCCATTGCGCAGAAGGAGGGCAACGGCCTGGACAAGGCGGTCGAGGACTGCAAGTACCGTATGAAGCGCTACGGCGTCACGCCCAACCTGCTGATCATCGCCCCTCAGCTCGCCCTCTACATGGCGCTCGCGCCGGAGGAGAAGATCTCCTACAAGGAGGGCGGCCCGAGCGCGCTCGCCACCTTCGAGGCGGGCGCCGAGGGCTTCACCACGCGCTCGTTCCGCGGGTGCGGCGTCGTCACGTCCGACCCCTTCGAAGTCTCGGATGAGAGCGAGGCCGTGCAGATGCTCCAGCGCTTCACGCAGGTCGGCGAGTACTACGTCATGTCCAAGCCCGAAGGGGCGCTCGACGGTCAGGCAGGCGCCGCGAGCATCATGCTCTACGACGAAGAGTCGGACAAGTTCGTCAAGATCTCGTACTCGGACGCGCTCTACTCCACGGGCCTGGTCAAGCCCACAGATCCAAACGGTCGCAACTTCGATCCTGTCGACCGCACGATAGACACAAGCGGGGTAGGAGGCGAAGCAAGTCAGGCCGGTGCGTACAAAGTGGGCGGAAACGACATCATGCTCGAGGGCAACGTCACGCTCGAAGCGTGGGTCAAAGGTGCATGCGTGCTCGCCAAAGCCGACAAGACTGGCGCTGGAATGACCGCGGCTGGCAACTACCCCATCATCCTCGCGCGCCCCTTCATCGAGCACGCGATGCTCTCGGCCGTCCTCACCGTCTCCGGCCAGGACACGGGCGCCACGCTCTTCGGCCCGTCGGACATGCAGATCTCGGCCAACACCTCCGTCAAGACAATCGAAGGCCACTACACGGGCCACTTCAAGTCGGTCATCACCAAGCCGCAGAACGTGTTCGTGATGAAGGACATCATGTCTAACGGCTACCGCGCGGGTGGCAACGCCAAGTTCTTCGGCACCAACGGCGCGGACGTCGCCCGGGCGGTCTCGGACCGTCTCAACATGGAGGATGCGGAGGATGACGCGGCACACGCGTCCCTCCTGGCGTTCCCTGCTTCCGCCGCACAGGTCGACGCTCTTCAGAACGAGATCTCGATCTCGTCGCGTCTGCTCCCGTACGAGGTGCACTCGGTGCAGAAGCAAAAGTACTTCCCCGGGGGCGCGCAGATGTACACCCACTTCAGAGAAAAGTACGGCCTCGACGCCATCCACTTCGGCGAGGACCTCCGCGCGTCGGAGAACATGGAGTACATGTCCCAGGGCTCGGTCAACAACGCCCTCTGCTTCAAGGGCCCGTACCGCACGTTCGACCCGCTCGTCACCAAGGCGCACGTGATGCTCTCGCCCGGCATGGGTCACTGGGGCTCGGACGCACGGCCTGGGGACGCCCGCTGGCGCCGCGGCGAGGCCGTGTCGATGATGTCGGCGCGCGAGCAGATGCTTTCCTACGAGCAGCTGCAGTACATCCCCAAACCGAAGCTGTAAAGCGAGGCATGGCGTGGCTGGAGGCGGCTGGAGGCGGCCGGAGGCGGCCGGAGGCGTCCGGGATAGGAGGAACGAAGCGGCGGAGTTATGGAACCCGGCGAAGGCCGAACGAAGAAGGCACGGAGACGAAGTGGCAGAACGATTCGCCCAAATCGGAACGCTCGTGGAAGCAATATGCGTTCTATATACCTCTCACTCTTTCGTGTGTGGGTGTTTTGGGCGGCGCTGCACGTTTGAAACAACGAGCCTATGGAGAGGATGTGTCTAAACGGTGACCGTGTCTGCTTAGAGCGGTAGAATGAGGTAACAGGGGACGGGAGGGGAGTTAATCGCAACAACGCGTTCATTTTTGAACCACATGTCCGAAACACCATGTCTGTAGGTAGGAGTAGTGAAGTCGCCTGTGGTGTACATCATTACTCCCGCTCGCACACGATCACACGCCCCGCCGCGCCCAGAGGCGAGGCGTGAACTGGTACGACACTCAACGGACACCGTGCACGCGCCCAACACCGGGGGAGGGTACACGCGATTGCTGTGTGAACCATCGCACGCCGGCGTCGCGGCACGCTTGTTTGGCTCCCCACACCCCACACCGGCCACCTTGTGTAACCTATCAGGCACTTGCGCGCTGCCGCTGTGCTCACTGGCGTGGGAGTTGTGGAGACGAACGGGGTGCATGCGCCGTTCGTCTCCACAATTCTTACACGTGGAATTGTGGAGACGAACGGGTGGGTCACCGATCGAGGGCCACACGATGGAGGCCGGGGGCTCTGAAACGGGCGTGGTCGGTAGCATTTCTCCTTCAATAAAATGTCACGACAGACGCGAGAGTACACCCATTGACTAATAGCCTCGGTCGTGGCGCCGGACCATCGAGGCGCCGGCTCTACAACACGCTATTCAGCCCGACCTTTCGGGTGCTCTCTAGAGATGCATAGGAGTGATATGTTTCACTCACCACCAGAGGAATCAATGCTACAAATGCATTGCTCAACATCCGCCACAGCATCGTTGACATCCACGCCCCCTTCCGCGGCAGGAGCGCTCCCAAGCATTTGACGCACAACTTTCTCAATCAGGGTCAGACCTTTTTCGCAAACGACCAAACCAGAGCCACGCGTTTCGCGGCCGTGAAGGTATTGATCGACAGTTTGCATCTCCATCAGGACGTCCCCGATCTGCTCCTCAACTGCCAGATCCTTGGCGCGGGACGACACATAGGTGATCACGTCGGTAGCGTGGCGGGCGATGGCTGCGCAGAGTCGATTCTCAAATCCCTCGACGAAGAGCTGCGCACGGATCTCGCCGGAGGAGCGAAGGGTGCCGTTGTGCCTGGCAATCACCAGCTCAACGAGTCGGCGCGATAGGATTTTGGCCACTTTTGACCCTTGGGGTGACCCAATCGCGAGTGGGGCAGCGAGTGCGATCGGACGGCCGTCCGGAAGTTGCTCTGTGCTGATGAGTGCTTCGAGAAGCAAGCGGGCAGTCGTAGGCTTGACTGGGCACCACATCTGGGGTCCAGTGGGCACTGGGAGGCCAAGCATGCTGGGTTCGTCCGCTTTGGGCCCGGGGGTGAAGAATGACTCTCCGATGGCCTCGTCCAACTGGTCATGCCACCGTGCGATGGCCGTCGCGCTCAGCTCAGCTTTCATGACCTTGGCAATGGCACGCACAAGGGTCGCCGACGTTGGACGCTTGCGAGGACGCGAGGCGTGGGTCGAATAGAGGCTGCTTAGGGTCTGCATGGTCATGCGAAGCGGATGGGGTCTTCAGAGCTCGCGACGCCCGTGGCTATCTCCTTATCCGTGTGGCAATTCGCTTAGGTCCTAAGCGAATTTTGAGCCACACTTCATAGTCGATAAGGTGTGCGTGGGTATTCGCCCACGCAGGTTCGTCACTGCAATCGAGGCACATTGCTGATAGAGTCGGTGGTCCTTACCCAATACTGTTTGGTGGATGAGCGGCGCCTGACACCCGCGCTTTTATCCAGACTCGGGTGTTGATCCGTGAACGCTTGGTGGCCAGTTTCAATCGCTAGCCGTGGCTACAGTTCCGTATCTTGTCTACACCGATTTTGTGGCGTGCGCAACATGCAGATAGAGTACATTCACAGCGTATCTACGACGGGTCCAGAGCCTGTCGTGGTTGTAGAAAGCGTCAACCGAGCTACCAAGCGCCGCTTGAAACGATGCAGGAGGGTTGTCTCCGTGTTTATTACGGCGGCGCCATTCGTTTTTTGCTTCGTGTGTGGTGCCCTTACAGTCGAGCTAGCACGATACCAAGGGTTGATCCCTGCAAACAGCGACCATGGAAAGTCTGCGTCTGGTTCTAACGGCTTCACGCCAACGCACTCGAATATGCCAAATGTTGGTGCAGAGCACACATCCACCGCAAACGAAAGCAACTCAACCACCCACCGAACCGCTCCAACCCCGCCAGCGCCAACGGTGCCACGGTTAGTCGATCCGGCGACACCACCGCAAATGGCCAGATACCCGATGGGCGAGCTCGGGTTCCACTTCAGGGAACAGCTCATTTCGTGTCCATGGAAATGCTCACGGCGGACGTTTCATGAAGACGCCAGCCTGAGTAGTGTTGTGGTCACTTACGGCATCAGTAGAGTTGAGTCAGAGGCGGTCATTGCCCTGAAGCCACTCTTGGTAACGGTGTACCGCTTCCATCACGAGTCAAATTGTAGCTGTCAATCGAGTGACTTTTACCACGAAGTGGACGAATCGCCATCGCCGTCGCCGCCGCCGCCATCGCCACCGCCACCGCCACCACCACGGCCGCCATCGCCGCCACGCATTCCGCCAGAAATCGTGGATAACAATGGTGAATACGTGTTTCCAACCCCTCCAACGTCACCGCAACAACGTCAGGGTGACTTTTACCACGAAGTGGACGAATCGCCATCTCCGCCACGTATTCCGCCACAAATCGTGGATAACAATGATGAATACGTGTTTCCAACCCCTCCAAAGTCACCGCAAGAACGTCATGATAACTCTATTTACCGATCAGTCACTTATTTCAGTTGTGTGCAAGCGTGTCTGAACCAACACGAGGAGTTACTTTTTTGGGCGTGTGATCGGCGCTGCGTGGGCATTTGAAGGCCCGCAGTAGGTCGAGTGCGCAAATGAGGCGCTCGCGGGTGTTCTCGTCAAGGCCACGCCCCTACGCTCAATGACGCGGCAATTCACCCTCCGCAAGGGAACGAGTTACTACGCATCGTGGACGACCTGATATGCTAGTGGGAAGTGGCAGCCGCTCTTTTGAGGGGCCTAAGAGTCCGAGCGCTACGGACACCGCGTGTTTTGGACGACGCCGTTGCAGTCGAGAGCGTGGCGTTAAGGGGTAAGGTGCCCCGATGCATGGTGACAGGGGTGGGACCCAGTGCTCGCCCCATCTGTTCACGCTCCGGTGTTCACACCGGTTCTCTGTGAGACGTGGTTATGGTTTAATAGACACCTT
>Ga0314709_10000031_pt1 | contig 10982 bp, 9 predicted proteins | sample Shad10_28May_sur_FD_206187 | JGI IMG/M metagenome (GOLD analysis project Ga0314709, IMG submission 206187) | Metatranscriptome of seawater microbial communities from Espelandsvegen Fjord, Bergen, Norway - Shad10_28May_surf (Eukaryote Community... | ecosystem: Environmental > Aquatic > Marine >... | reverse complement strand
CTGGACAAATGTTCGACATCCTCGTCACGATGTAATTCTACGCCAGAAGGACGACGAAAACAACTTCGAAGCCCGGGCGCGTCTGTGGTGGGGGGAGCGGCGGGTGGTTGAACCATGTACGGCGGTGGTGACACACAATGCAGTGACTAGAGACATGTGTAGAGCACCGTTCGAGTAACGAATATTCCGATGGCCGCCCCGGCTTAAAGTCTTAAAGTAGTTATCACGTGTACAGTACGATGGCTACCGATTGAAACTGACTGGCGTGTCTCAGCTCTCCCTTCCGACTCGTTAACCGAACGAGCTAATACCGACCGGTCTCGCGCATGCTTGAATTAACACATTGGAGGCCGCATGCTTCCTTAAGCGCTTCCGAATCTTCTTTAATCACTTCCGCACGCGCAGGAGGTCGATCGCTCGCGCGTTTGCGTTTTTTCACTTGCTGCTTGGCACCTGCGTCGAATCGCTCTTTGCATACGGCGTACCCGGTGTTTTCCGGCCTCAGTGATACTTCTTCGTATGTCTTCAGAGCCCATGCTAGTATAGCTAGTTTCACACGCACTGCGCGTACGGGGCGCCAAAGTATCCACGAACGTAGCTCTTTGTCCGCGTGCCACTCGTCCCAAACTCGGGCAAATGTGGTTCGTACTCGGTAGTCGCCCCTTTTCCTGTTGGCAACACAAAACGTCACTTCTGCAAACATTGAAATGTCTCGCATCACTTCGGCGCATGTATCGTAGCGGTGGTGGTTGTTACGAAACCGAAAAACTATCCTTTGGGCAGCGCTGCGCACGATCTCGAACCAATCGTTGCCGAGTCCGTGGGTGATTGCGCGATAGACGTTTCTGTAGAGTTTTTCAAACGACAACGTCACCATTGTATCTACACCACCGGTGGTGAGATGATTCGTAAGCTCGGCGAAACCCAACTTCATCTCGTCGAGAGCGAATTCCTTTGCGCGTATTGTATCACCGTTGCTTCTTACTTCTCTCGCCATGTTGGTTACAAAACGTTGTATGGACAACGAGTTTTCAGAGTTGGTTTGTGTTGTTCACCGCCCGTTGCAAATTCGTGCAAACTCATTGCAAACCAATCTTCAAACGACAAAACACCTTCTGTACAGCACAGCAGTCAAGGATAGTAAACACGCATCGAAGCTAGCTAGCGTGACTGAAGTTTGAACAAAACTCAAACCGTCTCGAAAAAAACAACCAAAAAACAGCACCAACACGCAATGCCCCTCGCAAACAGCAACTACATCATTCGCAAGAAGACTTCCAAGCACCAGTCTGCAAAATGCCACGCGTGCAAGGTTGCATTCCTTCCGGGCGAGCTTCAGGCAGGAGTTTGGGGTCAGTATGTCGCCGGCGGCGGCTCCTTGTTGCAAAGAGCCAGACACGTCACGTGTATTGGCCCACGCACGGCTCGTGCAATGTGCGGTGGCTCCGACCGACTCGGGAGCAAGGTGTCCAACGGTGTCACATTCTTTTGCAGCGACGACGAGCGCAAGCAAGCATGCGATCAGATCAAGCGAATTGCGTGGGGGGTAAAGGGTGAGGAGTGAGATGCTTCTGGACACGGCCCTCTCCCTCTTGAATTGATGCGGTTGTTGAATTGCTATTATCACGTTGGTAGCGATAGATACGAGCTGATTCGCCAGAGGACCCGTGTATGTGAGTAGTCGAACAGAGCGCGACCAAGTGCCTTTTTTCGCACAGTCGAAAACACTACCCTTTGGCGCCCCGTACGCGCAGTGCGTGTGAAACTAGCTATACTAGCATGGGATCTTAAGACGTTGTCCCTTTCACCATATTCTCAGTGCGCACTCCACTCGAATGATCGGGTCCCGTGCACACCCGTTCTCTCTTGTCGACTACGCACGCGCTGCACTAACTCACTCGCGACATGGTAGGTAAGAACGCAGCCTTCGAAACGGTTTTAACGCTTGTCGCCTTGTTTCTGAAACGGGGGGACAGCCAACCAATAACGAATATTGATAGAATGGATACGGAAGCGAGTACAGTGATTAAGATTCCTACTTCCGTGCCTGTGCTCAGGTTTCCGCCAGACGACGAGCCGCTGTCGGAGGCCGTTTCTGTAACAGTCGCCACTACCTTCATAACGCACCACAACAGCACAACACGGAACACTATCCCCATATTGCGCTCACTTGTTACACCACAACAACCAGTTATCATTCAACGTTCATGCCTCTAACTCGGCAACTTTTTAAGAACGCGTTTGCGTGCGTTGCCTACAACCGGTTTGCGTGTTTGTAACGAGTTGCTTGCTATTATTACAAATGCTTTCGGTCACGGTAGCACGTTCGCGCTGCTCTCACGAGCACCCTACCACCTCCTACAAGAATACCACAATATGCAAAAAAACGCGACACACAACATCTCCACATGAGGCGTGTCCGTCTGCATACAACCAACGATATTGATCCCGGAACGATTCGTGCGGCTACGCGTCTACGCATCGTCGCCTTCTTCGCCACCCTCTTCGGCAGCTGGGTCTTCTTCGGTTTCGAGTGCAGGTTTTGTTCGTTTGTGCAAACGCAAATAGCATCGGTCTCCGATGACCTCAAACTTTGGGATGCCGCCGCACAGAGGAGCAACCATGTCCCACTCGACGCCCGGGAGCAATCTCTTGACCTGAAACGTGACTCCGTCCGGAATCGCATTTGCGTCAGCGCTTTCCTTCTCTGCCAACTTGCGCTTGCTTCCAGTCGTCTTAGGAGCGAATGCCTTCATCATCTCGTCGTGCATCTTCTTGACCGCAATCGGCGTGGGGCTCATGTCATTGGACTGTGGATTTGGGCGGCATGGTTTCATAGTTTTGCTCTTGTTGTTGTCACTCTGGCAGTCCGTGGGGACCCACTTGAGGGCGTCTATGCGCCCCTGGTTTTTCTTCGCCTTGGACTCGTCGACGCCAGTAAGCTTGAGGCCAAACTGTTCGGGATCCTTCTGTACCTCCGCAAGCAGCTTGGGGAAGATCTTCTGTGCCACTTCCATCGGGATTGGGTTACAAATGAGTTTGGCGTTCTCGTGACCATCGACGTCGAAGAACGCGTAGGGGTACTTGCCCTCATTCATCTCCAGGAGCAAAATGTTCGTGGGAAGCAAGTAGCTATTCCATTTTTGGTCGGAAGTAGAGTTCATGAAGCTGGTGTACTGCTCCGTTGTGACTTTCATGGGACTCTTGGCTCTGGAAATGACCTTCCCGCCATCGGCGACCATTTGGTCTTCGAGTTCCCAGTACTGGCGATTGAAAGGGATCACACATTTGAGATTCGTGCTATCTGCGACAACGAGTGCGTTGTTTGGCTGTGCGGATGGCATTTTCTTCAGGGTTGGAGCAGACGACTAGCTGTGCGTTTGTGCTCTATAACCTGCTCTATGCAGCGCGTATCACGCGGCTTAGCGTGGGACCGAACCGCTTTTGTGCGCATTGCACGTAGTTGAAAGCTTTTGTGTATGCGCGTGCGTCTGCTGGTCGTTCCGTGAAAAAAAACAAATGGTGCGTGGTCTTTAAAGGAATCTAACGCATTTTGGCAAACAAATCGTCGTAAACATGTAGGCTGAGCGCACACTTTGACGATTGTCGCATGATACAACAATGCACTCACTCGCCCGCGCACTGCCCTTCCCCTAATGCCGCTGTAACACCACGTTTCCCATACCCTCTGTCAGAATCCGCTCTACGTCGGGCATTCCAAACTCTGCCATTATCGCTCCAAAGCAGCTTGTCAGCGCCGGCGTCAACTCCACCTCGCCGTCGTGTTCCGAGGCGTTCTCGTTCTCATCCTCTCCGATGATTGTGAGAATCGCCGTGATTCCATGCGGACTGGGCCCCATGTTTCTTGCGTCCACGATCATGGCGCGCTCAAAGCTTGCGAGAATCGCTGGTGCCTCTTGGATCGTGTAAATGGTCGATAGGGAGTCGATATAGTTGCGGTTTGCCTCGTCCCACGACGACGGTGGGCAGAGGGTGAGTTTGAAGCTGGTAGCACCAGTTGAGCGCCCAAGGAGTTGGTGCACGGAGAGGTCGCTGCCGTCCACCATCGACGCGCGATTGTGGGTGATGGGTTTCACTCTTCGAGGGCCTGGAAGGCCGCGTTGGCTCGCCTTGTTTGAAGCACCCCGCGCTTGCACTCCGTGCTCGCACTCAGTGAATCTAATTTAAATATGCAGTGCGCAGCGGTGGGTCATACATAACATTCTACACCTAAAATCATAGTACACGAGAACACATGCTGGCGCCGTTTTGCGTGTTCGCCGCCGTGATTGCACACGTTCCAACGTACGACGGGTGCAGTTCGGGCTGCTGCAAGCCCCCGCACCATCACACAACGAGCCAAGTGGTATACATTCGGGGCACAGGGGGGCTCGAAGTCCACATCGATTCGTCCAGCAAACCGTTTGACATATTGGGTCATGAGGTGATCGACATCGATGCCGTGTTTAAGTACGAGTATGATCCATCTACATACTCGCTCTACGTTGGCTGTGGCGGTTGTATGCCCGGAGTCGATCCGATTGTCGTGGCACCAACAACGATTCCTGGGTACGAGCCTGGTGTACTTGAACCATTTACCCAGACTTCGTACCGATCCGTGTGGAAAAAAGAAGACCGCACGTTCAACACGTCTGTTTTATTGGAAAGTGGTTGCCCAGAACAGCACTTCACTATTCGGGTCGTCGACTATTCGAACCGAACAGACGGTTCACCCTTAATATGGGGAGCCATCATTGGTCTCAAAGAGTCGTTCACGTTTGTAGAATTGCTGTCATTTCCTATTTACATCGCAAAGAATCACGGCGACTCGTGGAATCTGGTGGGCTGGACACTTTACGTTCTGCTTCCATTTTCGGTGTTGGAATGGTGGGCGAAGCGATGGGCGATTAAACGATACATTTGGGGTGGAATGCCTTCCCCATTTGATGCCTCGATGCGCTACAGGCCACGCGCGTGGTTTTACGACCTTGCAATCATAGGTTTTGTGTGGTCGGCTTGGGAGATGTTTGTCCATTTGCTGATAGCACAGTCGAATGCCGAGTTTGGGCATGAGTTCTTCGTCACGCTGGGTGGTGTCATTGGTATTGGAATTGGGATCCCATTTCCGATTACACTGGCGTCATTTTGGAGTATGTACCACCCAACTTGGGTACTCGCCCAGTCGTGGTGGATACCGTTGGAAATGCTTGCAGCTTTCTGCTATCTATTTCTTTTTGGCGCAGGGTTCTACCTTGGGCCAGCTGCCGTCTTTTTAGCATCGGTAGCAAGAACAGTGGAGCACTTTTCCCAACTGCGCAACACGGTGTACGTCCCTCTCATGCAACAGGCAACGGTTGTTAACGAGTATCCAAACGATAAGACCGAAGTGGCGACGGAGGCAACGCTTCCGTATCTGTCGTTGAAGCAATAGACGGCTGTGATAAGCGCATGTGTTGGGAGCTAGACCAGCAAGACATTGGCGTGTGCCAGCATTGCACCATTCCGAGTAAATTGGGTGGCTTAGATAGGTCACCTACTTTCGCATACTTCCGGGCCCCATTTGTTCGGAAAATGCTCACGGATAGTTCACGGACGTTATCGAACACACACACCCTCCAAATGAACAAGTGCGCGGGGTGCACGAAGTTCAATGTGTCTCGAGAGCAATGCATTTGCTCTAATATGCGGCCAACTCTCTCAGCCCCGACGTCGGTGTTCATGCCGAGCCGTACATGTGTTCTTTTTACATCGACACGCACGATTGCTTTTCTGTGGCCAGAACTCGTTCAAGTTCTGGTCCTGTAGGGGTTAGATGAGTAAAGATCGGGTGAGCCCCCACATCCGTCGTTCCAAATCGAGCCTAGGCACGATAGAACTCGATGGCCATGATATGGACCCTATCGTGTTACCAGGGGTTCGCATAACCGACTGAACAAGTAGTTCGTTAGAGCACGTCAATTCGGTTTTGTCACATATAAGCTCTTCAGGTGCCACGGCTTTTATGTGTTTTATTTGGTCGAGAGAAAGGACGACTTCGTCTACGAGAACCTTTGAAATCATTTCTTCCAACAAAACCGGCGACTTTATGCCACTGGAGGTCGTGTGGAGTATACTTAGCATCGGCCGAGAGTGGCCAACTTGATGAACCACTTGTGCACAAGCCCTTTCTAGAAACGGAGGGGAGCATTCGGAAACAGACTCGTTTGAACTCGGTGCCACTTCATTTGAATCGTTGGTAGCACGATCTGTAGCAATGGAGGAGCAGCATTCATTCCGCGATGCGTGTTGGCACGACGCTACATTTCTTTGCAACCGCGTGTGTTGTTTCCATTGCCGTTCGACCGCCTTTACAACCGCTGTGTTTTTGGACCCGATGTTCTTTGCGACGTTAACATACACAAAGATTGTTGCCCATCCGCACAGCATTGGCGACTTTGTGTGCCTAAGCGCGTTCATTGTCCACGTGAACATCGCGATTTCTATGTCCTCGACACGATTCCACATCAAACGTTTCACGCCCCGCGTAATCTTCGCTCCACTCGCTTCTTCGATTGCCAAAACCACCACATTGTCCACGGACATGCGCATTTCTGCGGGGCTCCTAGTGCTCCTCGTCCACTCAACGCTGGTGTCGTGTATACCGCAGTCGTTGCTTACGACGCTGTGAGAACTTCCAGTGAGGAGAATATCCAATAGCTTGCGGGCAATCGGACTAAATACGACGGTCCAGAGAGAAGCCAATTCGGAGCTCTGTAACCGATACACCGAGATGTTACGTGGCGATACCCCAATGGTGTACTTGTCTATTCTTAGACTCATGCGCGACAGAAAACGGAGGAGTGCAATAGACCAAACAAACGGCAACGGTTTCACACTTGCTGACGTTTCCGGGTGGTGCATCGCCTGACACGTTGGTTGCAATTTGTCCAGATCAAGCGTGTGCGGCGGATCGACGAGTATGGGAATGTGTACGAGTTCCTGCGTCACCTGCATCTGCTTAGCTAGAGCAAGTACGGGGTCGTATCCAACCCGTACCTTACAATAATTGGCGCTCACGACACTGCTCAATTCTTTGACGAGGAGGCACCCCCCCCTACCTCGCCATGCGGCATTCTGGAGTTCATTACACTCCGCACTCTTTAGCGAATGGTTCTTATGTTATCACAAGCGCAGCCGTTTCGCCATACCACCCCCTCCCCTATTTTGTGTAACACGCCGTTTTACGTCTGATGAGAAGCTTCCCGACGGCGGACTTGAGCAGGCTTGCCTCGAGCCGTCACGCGATGCCTCTGGCGACGCAGGTCGAGTGCCGCTTTCTAAAACAAGCGGCGAGTTGAACGCGTGATGAACAAGCGCAGCGAATAGCCACGCGTTGGGTAGAATCTCCTTGACGCCCTTCTCCGTGCAGCACTTGAGAACAAACTCGAAGTGTTGCGAGCATGCGCACCAACCAAAGCTTGTTTTGAGGTCGGCAACACTTACCGCTGCACCACCAGAAGCACACTCTTCGATGACATGCCTAAAAATTTCGTCGCAAAACAACAAGAACGAAAGCTTTCTAACTTGGGGGTTATTTACCTCTACGATGGTTTCGTTCGTCATTTCTAGGGCGTACGTGAGCGCATGCCACCTTGTCCACCCGTTGAGCCACCCAGATACGGGGAACCAATGCTTGAGGGCCTCCGCAAACTGGGCGACCAAACAAGCTGCTCGCCTCAGGGACGCAATTCCCGACTGTATGACCTCTGGACTCAAATTCGTTGACAAGTCCGCGTAGCGTGCCACTGTGCACGCCGCCACGTTATATACGAGTCGTTGGAAGTTGCTCGTGTAACACGCACCTATGCGACTTGTAGACTTGCTTCCAAACGTGCACATCACAAAAAATCCAATCGACTCGCATATCTCGTCTTCGCTTACAGCAAAAGCCGACCTTCCAGCATCTGCGATGTCTTTGATTACTGCCGAAATGAGGTGGGGTAGTTCGACACCCGCGGTAAGCGCCAAGAAATGCGTCGGGCCATCTCGAAGCATAGCAACTACGTCGTGGCGCTCTTTGGACACCCCCAAAAGCACGTCTGTGATTGGACGCGCGAGTTGAAGTGTCGCTGGTCGAAGGCTGTGTGGCGGCACGGTGTGGAAAAATGAGCAAACCATCTATAGAACGTGTGGTTGCTTTCAGATCCCGTCGAGGAGCGGCGTGTTTTTGAATCTTTACTCGATACGCACACACCGGTCGTTATTTTTCGGTTACACCATGTACCTTAGCGCGAGGTGAAATCTGGGCACCCGGGTACCGACACCCCTCATCACATGTAAGATGCCCGTGTCGCACCCACCCGTTGTATTCAGGCGTCATCACCACTCGAAGGCGGATCCTCCAAAAGCAGCATCCCGTCGTAATAAATTGACTTCAGCGCGTCGATCTTCCGCTGTAGAATCGGTAACTGGTCGCCGACTTGACCCTCCTGTGTCAATTGTCCGGGATTGGATTGCAATTTCTCGACAAGTTGCAATAAGTGTCCTGCTTGCTTTTCGGCGTATTTGGCAATGCTGTGATAAACTATATTGGACAAAGCATCTTGCGTGCTTCCGGGTAGATCGCCAAATACAATACGGTCTATTGTATAGGGCACCGACTTTTCGTTTGAGACAGCCTCCGTTATGTCGTCGATTTTCAATATTGTAGTCGAAATCGCGTCACTCAGCAACTCCAGGAATTGATCGTTCCCTAAAAACTGCGACACAATGCTGATGTTGAAAGCACTTGCGAGTTTTTGTGGATCGACCGCGTCCAGTATTTTTGTCAGCATCTCTGCCTGTGTGTCCTTTACGAAGTTTTTAGTCTCTTTGGCAGCGTCATCGATTTGTTTCTTTAAGGCGGTTTGCATGCGGTCAAGGTCCGCCTGACTCGGCCCGGCGCTCGAAAACACCACGCCGGGGTTCTTGGCACTAAGCAGCGACTTTGAAACCGGGCTGAGAATCACAGCTTTGTGTGCAGCGTGCTTATTTGCGACGGGTGTGCCTCCGTGTCGTTCCGGCCTATTTGAGAACGTGTTCCATACATTGAGCGGCGCGGTATAAGAAGTCAAGACGCGCGCGCCGTTGGCGTTGTTCGTTTCCACCGATTCGCGAATCGTCGCTTCGTAAGGACGTATGTTTACGGAAACGACGATGCTTGGTGCTTTCGGATCGCCAAAGTTTGTGTCGACGACGCGCCCTAGCTGCGTTACTCGCAACACCACCTTCGCTGCCCTTTTGAACCCAATGCTGGACGTGAACCGCTTAAACGCGTGGTCTGTTTGGACGTTGCTCGACGTCACCAGTTCGTATCGAAACATCCACTCTTTAGAGGTAGTTGCATCGCCGACCCTCGCGGCAACCAGAACAACGTACACATGCGCCATGACGTCTACCGGCTTCAGAAAGTAGTTTGAAGGTATGACGCGTTCCTGTGGGTATGGCGCCACTGCCACAGGTCGCATCTTGTCGTTCGTTGTTCGGTGCGTCAGCACAGGAGCGGGTCCCTTTACAGCAACGTTGCACATGGGACTCGAGTGAATACCGCCCTCGTCGGAAGGCGTGCACACAACGCCGTCCAGGGCATACTGGCGCACGGGATGCACTTTGTTGCGACCGGGGGGTCTGAAAAACGCGTCTGCGTCGAAAACACGCGCCTGCTGTCGTTTCAAGTCTCCTGTAGTAGCATTGACGGAGAAGAGCGACTTTGCTGTGGTGCTCTTAAAGAATGGCAGCGACGACGTACCGTTTAGAGAGACGTGGTGGACTGGCTGCGCGAGCAGTTCGTTGAGATGTTCCAAACTCATAACGTGAGTTCCAACAAACGCCGGCGCGTTTTCGGGTACATCAAGAGAAGCGCGCACGGAACCAGCGCCACGTGACACGAACGCAACTTGGCCTGGGTAGAGAGGAGCGCCACATGCCCGTGCTACAGGAACCCTCACGTTTACTCGCTGGTCAGGACGCGCAGACGTGGCCGAAATTCGATCGATTCCACCAATAGACACTCCGGGAATACGAAGAGGGGTTACCCCACTCGTCGATGGCGCAAAAACATCCGTGATTCGAGAAAAGTCTCTCTTGTACCCCGAACTCCCAAACAGCTCTACATGGGCCGCGAGGGAAACTGCAGACATGACCACTTCGCGCGTCTTTAACACTATGATACCAACCACACCCTTATCGAAATCTCTAGCGGTACGCCATTTACATTCATTTACTACCCTTACAGTGCCAGAACTCGAACGAGTTCTGGCCATACAAAAGCTAAGGTACGAGGGGTAAGGGTTAAACAACATTATCGCGGAACGCATTCGAATCGAAGGGGTATTCGTATGATTGCGGAATCGTGTCAGCACCGGCGCGCAGTTTGTCTACATGTGCAGAGCCATGTTTTTCGTCTTCGTCAGTTGTTGTACTGACCTCGTCGTACGGTGCCCTTTTGGAAATTGTGCAATTGGGACGGAGACGGCTCATCGCGTACTGGAAAACCGCCGTAAAAATGCCAGTCGGTGGCGCCGTTTTTAATAGGTGGTCGTCTATGGCGTCCTTCGCCGCTCCTTGAGTTTCTAAGAGCTGACTGCTGCCCATGTGTCCGTTTAGAAGCGTTGGGAGCGGAACTGCCGGTTCGGTGGGTCCGTATGGGCCTGCGTATCTATTAGGCTTGCAGTCCACCAACAACGACCGCCTGGCTCTGCGCTTCAATCCTCCTGGAAGAGGTGGTTTCTTGCCGGAGGGCGCTCCCAATCCAGTACGCACCGCTTCCACTGCAGACTGCCCCAAAGCGTCCGATTCTGGACCCCTACTCGCTTTCGTGCCGTCTTTGTAATTTTCGGTCGTTGCTGCAAGCAGCACGCCAACGTCAAATGCAACCCCCACGAGGATGTTGAGCATCTGAATCAGGGGTAATGCAATCGTGAGTATTACGAGAACAACCATCACGTATATTACGCCACCAAGCT
>Ga0314709_10000028_pt1 | contig 11394 bp, 12 predicted proteins | sample Shad10_28May_sur_FD_206187 | JGI IMG/M metagenome (GOLD analysis project Ga0314709, IMG submission 206187) | Metatranscriptome of seawater microbial communities from Espelandsvegen Fjord, Bergen, Norway - Shad10_28May_surf (Eukaryote Community... | ecosystem: Environmental > Aquatic > Marine >... | reverse complement strand
GGTTGTGGCTATTTTCACGCCAGGTGTTAGACTGAGATTGAAAGAGAATGGTTTGGATCGCTTAACTTCCTTAGACGCTGTCGCATTACTGCTCTTGAGGGCTTATTTTTATTATTCTCAACTCTTGTGTGTTGGCGGGCATTTTGGGCGCCCTTCTAGGGCTTAGCCTTAATAATTTGTTGAAGGGCTAGGTTGTTTATATTTGGGGTCTTATTGATGAGCAGGCGTGCCGCGACTCGTTGATAAAATGGGATTAAAGCTTTAGTAGTTTAAATAAAACATTATGCTGAAGATATAATATTGGCTGTGCCCTAAAGCAGACCCTGGGTTTTGAGAGAGGGTTAAGTTAACACAAACTATAATACTTCAAATATTAATATGGCTTTCGCCACTCTCTACCAACATAGTAGCAGGCAACTTGGGGGTGGGGCTTCCGGGGTCATTTAATATCTTGTGAGCTTAGGGGTTCTTCCTTTATTTGGAGAAAGGTCTGGGAGGGTGAGGAAAGCGTGGGGCGTTTATTTACTAGAACCCCTGGGGCTTGTTGGGCCATCTTAGGCCGGGGGCCCATTGTTTTACTGGCGAGTTGAGGGTTTTGGTTTCGGCATTTGTTCAAGGGCTGGGCTTTATGTGTGTCTTATGTTTTGGTCAAGCCTCGCCTAGTTTAGGGTTGACCCTCGAGTGCCCTTGAAAAGGAGCTCTTATTTGGGGCGCCTTTGGTTTACAAAGGCCCATTTAGGGGTTTGGGTGCTTTATTAGATAAGTTTGGGGTGGGGTGGGCTTGGTGCGACACCCTTGAGGGCGAGGCTTTAAGGGTTAAGACCAGGGGCGCCATATTGGGGCGGGGCACCCTTCTATGTTTTCTTGATTATGTGGGCGTACGGGCTGTGACTCCGTGTCTAAGGCGCGCTAGACTATTTAATTTATATCATTTATAGGGTTAGCCTCTTGAGTTTTAGGGCGCCCGCCTGACATTGGCGCGGAGTATTTACTAAACCTAGTGATTTGGGCTTCGTTAGCCCTTAAAGGGGTCAATTTGTGGCGCCAGGGCCTGAGACCATAGTTAAATATTACTTCTGGTTTAGGTTTTACTTCTTTATACTCTTAAAGGTAAACTAGCAAAACTTTAGGGCGCTTGTCTGTTTTCATTTAATAGGGGTCGGGGCTGTCTTGTAGTATAGCCTTTAGGGGGCTGGGGTCTCTGTTTTATGCTTTTATGGCCTTAGTGTGTGCCCCAGGGGTTTAAGGTTGAGGGGTTGCACGCCTCGTTTAATCAATTAAAGTCAAATAAAGTACCCGAGTTTAATTAGCCACGCGCGGCTTGCGTAAGGGTTGTTACTATAAGACGGGGCGCCCCGCTTAAAGCCTATTAGTTGTAGTTAGGGCTGTGCGGGGGGTTAGACATGGTGATTTGGCTTTGAAATTATACGCCAATAGGGGTGGCACTTTGATCGTGTCTGAGGCAATGTCTCGCCACTAGGTCTCGAGCCTACGCACGGGGTCTAAATAGCTTATTAGTTCCAGTGGGGATTGTGACACCCCTGCGTGTTTTGAGGGGTTGCGGGGTGATATTAGGGTCACGTGCGCCACTAAGACTAAGTATTTAAATTAAGGCTGGAGGGTTGTTAAAAGCTTTAAGAAGCGTTTTGTTGTTACCAAAAAGAAGGGGCGGCCCTTAGCAATCAGGATTCGGGGTTTCTTCAGCCGGGCGTGCGGGTTTACCTTCTGGGGGGCAAAATGCCTGAAAAAGGGGTATTTTGATAGAATATTTTATGTGAGCTTCACTTTTGTTAACATGCCGCTGACCCAAAGCTGAATAAGTTGGATGCCTGTTAAAAACAGGTGTTACGCACGGGGGTTTTTGAGGCCTCAAGGCTCAAGTAATATTTGGGGTTTTTAAGTGAAAGGGTTAGCTACAATATTGTGTTTAAGGGGTGTTCTATCGGGGGTGGTTTTGGGTGCAGGGTCCTCCCTGTCAAAAAAGGAGGCGGAGGACCGGGAAAAAGGGAGGCCCTTTGAGTGCGGGTTTACTGTAAAAGACCTGCCTCGACTCCCTATCTCGCTTCGGTTTTTCTTAGTGTCAGTGGTGTTTTTAATCTTTGATGTAGAGCTGGTGCTGCTTTTCCCGGCTGCCGTTAGGGGTTTGCAGTCGGGGGGTTTGGTGGGGCCTGTAGTACTTTTGGTGTTTGTTTTGGTTTTGCTGGGGGGGCTAGGTCACGAGATTAACCAGGGGAGCTTAGGTTGGGCCAGATAGGTTGGCCTGATTACAGGTAAATGATTCCAGCTTCTAAGTTATCTCCCGCGGTGTCCATCGTGCGGGGCTCATTGGTAGATTTAGCCACTCCGGCAAGGATTAGAACCATGTGAAATTTCGGTTCGTTGCTCGGTTTGTGTTTAGGCGTCCAGATTAGGACAGGCCTGTTTTTAGCTTTCCACTACTGCCCTGATACCAGTCTTGCATTTCAAAGAGTGAGACATATTGGGCGGGATGTAAACTATGGTTGACTTCTGCGAATATTTCATGCCAATGGGGCAAGGTTTTTTTTTATCTGTCTTTACCTTCACATTGGTCGAGGGCTTTATTATAGGTCTTACTACTTCAGAGGGGTTTGATTAGTGGGGGTTTTGATTTTGTTCGCTGTGATAGCCGCTGCGTTTTTAGGGTATGTGCTCCCTTGGGGGCAGATGTCTTTTTGGGGGGCGACAGTTATTACAAATTTATTTTCGGCCATCCCATTTGTGGGCGAGGATTTAGTAAAGTGAATGTGGGGGGGTTTTGCCGTAGGTAATCCCACTTTGAGGCGATTTTTTTCTTTGCATTTTCTAATCCCCTTTGCCGCTGCCGCCCTGAGGGCGGTTCACTTGCTTTTTCTTCATCAGAGGGGCAGGGGAAACCCTTTAGGCCTAGTTAGAGATTATGACAAGTTAAAGTTTCACCCTTACTTTTCAACTAAAGATGTTTTTGGGTTTTTTGTATTGGTATCTATCCTAAGGGCGGTCTGCCTTATTTATCCTTGAGATTTAGGGGATCCGGAGAATTTTATTCCTGCCAACCCGTTAGTCACCCCTGTTCATATTCAGCCCGAGTGGTATTTCTTAATAGCTTACGCAATTTTGCGGTCTATCCCTAATAAATTAGGGGGTGTGGTTGCACTGGCGTTGTCAATTGCTATTCTGGCCGTGTGCCCATTTTTACCTAAGAGAAAGTTTCGAGGTTTATCTTTCTACCCTGTCAGCAAAGTATACTTCTGGCTTCATATCAATGTAGTGGCCCTGTTGACGTGGATTGGAGCTCGCCCGGTAGAGGAGCCATACATTCTAATTGGTCAGGTGTTTTCGGGGGTCTACTTTCTTTATTATTTTTTTGACAGAGCTTTAAAGACGTTTTGAGATGTCTTACTAGATGCCTAGTGGCGTATAATATAAGCTAATTTAAGCTAAAGGGCTCATAACTCTTTGATAGGCCACGCCTTATTATAATTAAGATTTAAGAAGTTATTTATAATGTTGATTTGTGGTGTCAGAGAAGTGGGTTCCACCTTAAATATGAAGTTGTAAAAAAAAATACTCCTGTGTGTGGGGGGGTCAGGGTTGGGCGAGGTGGGGAAGGAATAATAAAAGCGAACGCGTGGTTTTTCACAGGGGTGGGCGTTAGTCTGCTGGGGCTGTCCGCTTGTGCAAGTGCAGGGGCGTTGTGGAGCTCTAGCGGGTATGAGGTGGCGGTACAGTGGGCAGGATTAGAAGTACTGGGTGTGGAGTGAGGGCTGCTCATTCTCCTTGATCAAGTTAGGTTGATCTTTTCAAGGACAGTCTTGATAATCTCTGGGGGTGTGATACTTTACAGTAAGAGGTATATACAACAGGACGCCCTGTCCGCTCGGTTTGGGTGTTTAGTCCTGAGATTTGTGTCTTGCATGCTTCTTCTCATTGTGAGACCAAACCTCCTCAGTTTAATGCTGGGTTGAGACGGCTTAGGGGTCTCCTCGTACTTACTAGTGTGCTACTACTCAAGAGAGAAGTCTTTTAATGCCAGAATGCTCACCGCCCTAAGCAATCGAGTTGGAGATGTGGCGTTGCTGGTGGCCATCTCCCTGTGGGTGGGGGGGGCTTTTTTAAATTACGGTTTAGTCTCATTTAGGGGGGTAGAGGAGGTAAGGTGGGGGGCGGGGTTGATTGTGGTGGCGAGTATAACAAAGAGAGCACAGGTGCCTTTTTCTGCGTGGCTCCCTGCGGCAATAGCCGCCCCCACTCCGGTTTCAGCTCTAGTGCACTCTTCGACTTTGGTGACCGCCGGGGTGTATCTTCTGTTGCGCTTCAATTACGCTTGGGTGTCTTCAGGCTGGAGAGATACCCTTTTAAACTTAGGCCTAATTACTATGAGGTTTGCAGGGGCAGCTGCCCTGTTAGAATTAGATATAAAAAAGGTTGTAGCCCTTTCTACTTTGAGGCAGCTAGGTGTAATATTCTTCAGTTTGGGGTTGGGTAAGCCTTTTATAGCATTCTTCCATTTAATCTCTCATGCCTACTTTAAAGCCATATTGTTTATAGCTGCAGGGGCTATGATTCATATGGTCAAGGATTACCAAAACCTTCGTAAAATAGGGGGGGCGTGTTTCACATTTCCCTTGATCTCCGCGGTAATTTTAGTTGGAAGCTTAAGCTTATGTGGTGCCCCGTTTATAGCAGGGTTTTACTCAAAGGATGCTATTTTAGAGTTGTTTATCATGGGAGAGATTGGGGGGTTTACGGGGCTGTGGGCGGCGGCGGCCACTGCCATGACCGTGGCCTACTCTGTGCGTCTTGGGTTCAGGCTTTTTGGGAGCCCGAGAAGTCGAGAAGCTTTTGCTTGTGAGGGGGACTCTGATAAAACTATAGCGGGGGCTATGTTTGTGCTTTTAGGGCCCTCAATAGTTGGAGGGTGGGCTATGTCTGGGGTGGCGGCCTTTAACCCTCTAGTGTATGTTAGCAGGCCGGACAAAGGTCTTATTTTGGTGCTGGTCGTGGCTGCAGGGTTGGTTTGCTTAACACTAGGTGTTCAGTTTAATAGGGTTTCGAATGTGGGAGAGCTTTTACATCAGATGTGGTTTTTCCCTTACTTGTTTAGGCCGCTATTGGTCTTCAGGGGGCTGCGGGTGGGGGGTTTAGGTGGGGTGTTAGACGCGGGGTGGACTCCGTTGCTCAGGTGGGGCTGGGGGCGAGGGGTTGCCGGCGGAGCGGTGTATCTTTTTAGATTCACGCGTCTGCGCTTGTTAGGCAGGCTAATTTTAGGTGCGAGCTTGGCGGTAGTAGTATAAAGCTCTTATGCCTGTTAGGCGTGCGGTTCGGAGCTTGGTAAATTATTATATTGGGTTGCAAACTCAATGGTGCCTATGGCAGGTCCGTACTAGGTCTAAATTAGGTATCAGGGGTGTAGGGTTTAAGCTGGCTGGGTTTGGCCTTTAAAGGGGGCCGAAGGTGGTAATTCGAGGGGGAGGGTTAAATGGCTGTGGTCGTGTAACCATAAGGATATTGGTACTTTATATTTATTAGCGGGTGCTTGGGCGGGGATGGTGGGCACAGGGTTGAGTATGATTATTCGTATAGAGTTAGGCCAACCTGGTAGCCTGATCGGGGACGATCAGATTTATAATGTGGTGGTAACGGCTCATGCCTTTGTGATAATTTTTTTTATGGTAATGCCTATTTTAATTGGGGGGTTCGGGAACTGGCTAGTTCCTTTAATGTTAGGGGCAGCAGATATGGCGTTTCCTCGAATGAATAATATAAGGTTCTGATTCCTTATACCTGCTCTGCTAATATTGCTTATAAGTTCAATGGTAGAGAGTGGAGCAGGTACGGGGTGAACTGTTTACCCCCCTTTGTCAAGTAACGTGGCCCATTCTGGGGGTTCAGTAGACTTTGCCATTTTTTCTCTTCATCTGGCGGGGGTGAGGTCTATCCTGGGCGCAGTAAACTTTATTAGCACTTTGGGTAATTTGCGGGTGTTTGGGATGGTGCTAGATCGTCTGCCTTTGTTTGCGTGGGCCGTTTTAATTACTGCTGTTCTACTACTACTCTCTCTCCCGGTGTTGGCGGGAGCTATTACAATATTGCTGACAGACCGAAACCTAAACTCTTCTTTCTACGATACGGGGGGGGGAGGGGATCCTATTTTATACCAGCACTTGTTTTGGTTTTTTGGTCACCCTGAGGTATATATTTTAATCTTGCCTGGGTTTGGTCTGATTTCTCATATTGTGGCGCAAGAAAGAGGCAAGCCTGAGACTTTCGGCGTTTTGGGTATAATCTACGCTATACTCGCGATCGGCGTGCTAGGGTTTGTTGTGTGGGCTCATCATATATTTACGGTGGGGATAGACGCGGATACTCGAGCTTACTTCACCTCCGCCACCATAATTATTGCAGTTCCCACTGGAATTAAAGTTTTTAGTTGGCTGGGCACGCTCCATGGGGTTCGGGTGTCATTTAGGCCTGCCATGGTTTGAGCCCTAGGGTTCATTTTCCTTTTCACTGTTGGGGGGTTGACGGGGGTTGTTTTGGCTAACTCTTCAATTGATGTGGTGCTACATGATACTTACTATGTAGTAGCCCACTTTCATTATGTGTTAAGAATGGGGGCGGTATTCGCCCTAATGGGGGCCTTTGTTAACTGATTTCCTTTAATAACTGGGCTTACCATAAACGCTAAGTGGTTAAAAATTCAGTTTGGTGTGATGTTTATCGGGGTTAATTTAACATTTTTCCCGATACACTTTTTAGGGTTGGCGGGAATGCCTCGGCGGTACTCTGATTACCCTGACTCTTATACTACGTGAAATGTGGTGGCTAGGGGGGGCTCTATTATCTCTGTAGTAGCCGTGCTTTTATTTCTATTTATCCTATGAGAGGCTTTCGCGTCCCACCGTCCCGCAGTGTCCGGCAACTATGTCGCTACGTCCTTGGAGATGTCTCACACTTTCCCGCCTCTTAACCACAGGTATCCGTCTATTCCTGTAAGGGTTTTAGTTTGGGCTAATTAGCGGGTGTTTTGAAGGCGCCTCGAAGGGGGGCCCCTGTAGCCCTGTGAGGTTTTTAGCGGTAAATTTGGGGTATCTTAGGGTTCTTAGGGTGTGCGTGGGGGTGTCTGCCAGGGTTGATTCTTTAATTCTTCAGTGGGTGGTATTAGAAGTAAATATGCTAAGCGTCATCCCCGTTTTAATGGGGGGTCAGAGGGGTAGAGGGGCTTATACTAGGGCAGGGTATTTTATTAGGCAAAGATGTGCGTCTTTAGTGTTCATTTTTAGGTTGGTACTTGGATTAGAAAAGTCAGGAGCCTTAGCGCTGACTATGTTCAGGCTTTTGTTTAAGCTAGGCATACCCCCTTTTCATTCTTGGGTGATGAATGTTCTTCCCGGGTTAAGCTTATCCTCTGCGGTTGTCGTTTTTACGGTGCAAAAGTTTACGCCCTTGGTGGTCCTAAGCCATACAGGGCTGGGGTTGGGGTGGTTGGCTGTTGTAATGGTCGCCTCGTTAGTGGTATTACTTGTCAGGGCCGAGCGGGTGGTTTCAGTGTATACTGTTTTGTTTTTATCCTCCGTTAGGAATGGGATGTGGTTATTAAGGCTAGTGTCGTTTGGGGGGGGGTGGGTAATATACTTGTGGGTTTACTCGTTTATGGTGGCTAGCTTAGTATTTACCTTAAAAAGTATAGGGTTGTTCTCAATTGGGCATATAAGAGGTTTGCCCGTTTGAGGGGGTCTGGCTTTGGCCCTGCAATTATTAAACTTGGGAGGCCTCCCTCCGTTTTTAGGGTTCTTTGTAAAGGTTGTTGCTTTAAAAAGGCTTGTTGTTGCTGGGTGAGTTGGGGCTGTGGTGTTGCTGTTGAGTGCTTTTATAGTTCTTATTGTGTACACATTGCTAGTGTTTACATGGGGGTGCCTGCCCCCAGCAGGTCGCAACTTAAGGCTGAGCCTGGCGAGAGGTTGGGGGGCGTTACTGGTTGGGACTTTTACTGCTGGGGTTAGGGGCGGGGTTTGGTTTATAGCGTAGCGGATAATATAATGTCAGGATCTCTAACTCTCGGCCAGAGCTTGGTGTTTTTTTACTCTGATTTAGGGGGCAAGAGGCCACGCCAGCTTTAGATGCTGAGCACAAAGAATAATCTCCCCTTGGCTGCCGCAGGGCTATGCTGTGGGCCTTCAAACGGAGGTAGCTTAGGCTTAGGGCCTAGGGGTTTGTCGGCCGCAAATGGTTCCTGGGGGGCACTCAAGCATGGTCGTCGATTTGCATTGGGTTGGCACCTAAGCCTCGCTTACGTGTAACACTGTGGTTATGCTTATTGGGGCTGTCGCGGTTGGGAGAGGTTGGGGTTCGGTTTATAGCGTAGCGGGTAATATAGTGCCAGGATTTCTAACCCTCGGTCAAAGCTTAGTGTTTTTACTCTGATTTAGGGGTTAGAGGCCCCGTTAGCTTTGGGCGCGTGCTATAAAGAGTGGCCTCTCTTTGGTGGTCGCAGGGCTGTATTGTGGGCCCTCAAACGGGGTAACTTAGACTTGGAGTGCGGGGTTTTTCGGCTGCGAAGAGTTCTTGGGGCGGGGTTCAAGTATGGCCGTCGATTTGCATTAGGCTGGCTCCTAAGGCCCACCTGGATATAGTACTGTGTTTGTGCCTCTTGGGGTTATTGTGGGTGGAAGAGGTTGGGGGTTTACTGGTAGGGTCTATGGGTTCTTCTATGCCGGGGGCGGGAAGGTTAAACCCTCTGGAGGAGTAGCTCCTCGGGGTGCGGGCATCGGAGGCGTGAACCTGTGAATAAGTTTAAGTTTACGGGCTCAGCTCGGGCTCGATCTTAAACCTGTTATTATATAGGTTGGAGCAGTAACCAGCTTTGGTTCGTTTGTACAAATAGGTATGTAAAGTAGAGACCGAAGGCCGTCCGGGAGCTAAGGATAGGATTACTATGCTGGGGTTTGTAGTTTAGTGTTATGCCAGGGTCTAACTCTGTACTATTAGAATAAGTATGACTTGAACGTGCCAACGGTAAGTGGGGTATTCTGGGCCTTCAGCTAACCCTATTGGGAGGGACAGATCTTTAAGTTTATATTATAAATACTAGACGTGCGGGGCTCATGTGGCAATATGTTGTGCTGACTAGGTACAAGGTTCATAGAGAGGCGGACTTGTCAAGCCCGCGCCTCCGGGTATAGGGGTTGGGCACCTCAGTGCTCGTTGATTAAGTGGGGTGCAGGGGGTCTCGTTTAGGTGCTCAGAGGTCACGTTAGCTTTAGGCGCGTAGCATGAATAACAGTCTCTCCTTGAGCCGCAGGGCTATGCTGTACGATCTCAAACGGGGTGATTCAGGCTTGAAGTCCGGGGTTTGTTGGTCGCAAGGGGCTCTTAAAGCGTTACTCGAGCGTGGTCGTCGATTTGCATTAGGCTGAGGCCCAGGGCTCGCTTACGTGCCGCATTCTGGTGGCGTTTACTGAGGTTATTATTTACCGGTAGAAGTTGGGGCTTTTAATAAGCACGTTAACGGCGGTGTTAGATTTCTAGTGTAGCGGGTGATATGGTGTTAGAATTTATAGCCCCCGGCTAAAGCTTAATGTCTTTACTTTGATTTAGGGGTCTTTAAGTTTATAATATAAATATTAGGCGCAAAGCACTCCTTGTAGGGGGTGTTAGGCTCGTAGAGAGGCGGGCTTATTAGCCCGTTCCTGCGCCTGGGGCACAGGGGTTAGATATTTAAGTGCCCCTTGGTTAAGTGGGATGCAAAGGTCCTCATTTGGGCAGCCAAAGGTCGCGTTAACCTTAGGCGCGTAATATAAATAATAGTCTCTCCTTGGCTGCCGCAGGGCTATATTATGGCCCCTAAGTGGGACAATTTAGGCTTGAAGCTCTCAAAGGGTTCTTAGGGCGGTATCCGAACGGGGTGATAGGTTTGCATTCGGCTGAGCCCTAAGGCCTGCTTACGTGTCGTATTGTGGTGGTGTTTATTAGGGTTATTATTAGTGGGGGAAGTCGGGGCTTTAAATAGGCACGTTAGCGGCGGTGTTTGGCTTATAGTGTAGTGGGTAGGGTAGTGCCAGAATTTATAACCCTTAGCTAAAGCTTAGTGCTATACTCTGATTTAGGGGGCAGCTCTTAAAGTTTGTAACATAAATATTAGGCATAAAGGGTTCGTTGGGGGTGTTGTGCTGGCCAGGTGTGAGGTTCGTAGAGAGGCGGGCTTATTAGCCCGCGCCTGCGCTTTGGGGCATAAAGGCTAGTTACTTAAGGGCTCCTTGATTGAGCAGGACGTAAGAGATCTCATTTGGGCAGGTAGGGGCCGCGTTAGCCTTAGGCGCGCGGCATAAAGAGTGGTCCCTCCTTGGGTGAAGCAGGGCTATATCATGGGCCCTCAAACGGGGTAATTTAGGTTTGGGACCCATAAGGGGTTTTTGGGGTAGTACTCGAGTGTGGTCGTCGATTTACATTCGGCTGAGACCTAGGGCTCGCTTACGTGTCATATTCTGGGGGCGTTTGTTGGGGTTATTATTAGTGGGAGAAGTTGGGGCTTTTAATAGGCACGTCAGAGGGGTGTTTGGTTTTTAATATAGTTCAGAATTATAGCCATCGGCTAAAGCTCAGTGCTTTTATTCTGACTTAGGGGGCAGGTCTTTAAGTTTATAATATAAATATTAGGCGTAAAGGGCTTATTGTGGGGGGTGTAACGAGGCAGGGTGTTGTGCTGACCAGGCACAAGGTTCGTAGAGAGGCGGGCTTATCAGCCCGCCTTTGCGACTGAGGGCACAGGGGTTGGGTGCTTAAGTGTCCTTTATTAAGCGGGACGCAAAGGACTTCGCTTAGGCAGCCAAGGGTTGCGTTAGCTTTAGGCACTACATAAAGAACAATCTCTCCTTGACTGCCGCAGGGCAATATTATGGACTTTCAAAGGGGCAACTTAGGCTTGAGTCCGGGGTTTGTCGGCCGCAAAAGGTTCTTGGGGCGGCACTCGAGTGTGGTCATCGATTTACATTCGGCTGGGGTCTAAGGATCGCTTACGTGTCATATTCTGGTGGCGTTTATTGGGGTTATTATTAGTGGGGTAAGTCGGGGCCTTTAACGGGCACGTTGGCGGCGGTGTTTGGTTAGTAGTGTAGCGGATAGCATAGTGTCAGAATTTATTATCCTCGGCTAAGGCCTAGTACTTTACTCTGATTTAGGGATATTAAAGTTTATAATATAAATATTAAGCGTAAAGGGTTCATTTAGAGAGGTGTAATGAGTCAGGATGTTCTGCTGGCCGAGTATAAGGTACTTAGATAGGCGGTCTTATTAGCCCGCGCCTGCGCCTGGGCCATAAGGGGTAAATATTTAAGTGCCCCTTGATTAAGTGGGGCGCAAGGGGTCTTATTTGGGCAGTCAGAGGGGGCGCTAGCC
>Ga0314709_10000026_pt1 | contig 11444 bp, 9 predicted proteins | sample Shad10_28May_sur_FD_206187 | JGI IMG/M metagenome (GOLD analysis project Ga0314709, IMG submission 206187) | Metatranscriptome of seawater microbial communities from Espelandsvegen Fjord, Bergen, Norway - Shad10_28May_surf (Eukaryote Community... | ecosystem: Environmental > Aquatic > Marine >... | reverse complement strand
CTGGCACCGAGGCTGGCACCGAGGCTGGCACCGAGGCTGGCACCGAGGCTGGCACCGAGGCTAACACGAGACATACAAAGGTGATTGTGATGCACCGCCCTAAAGAATTCAAATCGGAGAGTAAAAGTCTCACAGACGCCAAAATGTCAAGGGTTGCTTCCGTATTATCCTCCATTGGAATTGTGCATTTGCGGCTCACATCAAACGCATTTTTGTCAAACTACAGTGGCAAATTGATCGTAAGCAGGCACATGCAACAGGATTGCATATTCATGCCAGAGGCGTCGGCGATTTGGATAGAGTATGTCATGCTGACGTTCATGCTTGCCGACCTTCTTGCCACCCTCGATGAAAATGAGTTCAAGTCCAGGAAAGACCTTTACTTTCGCACCCGGACGCTTTCGACTATGCCGAACGGGTTGCTAAACAACCTGACACTCAAACTGATAGAAACCCTAATGGTCAATTGGAAGTCAGATACCAGTCTTCCACAGCCTGTAGCTCCGCCCCAGGGTCCGCCCCCGGCTCCGCCCCCACCACCTTTGCCTACTACTCATAATACAGTGCGACAACCTAATCCAGAAGGTGATCCGCTCCCCGAACTTATATTATTCCAAATTCCTGTTCTTAAAGGCGTAAATGCACAAAATGCTCCATTTTGGGATTATGACGCCTCAAGCGATTCCAAGTGGAAACTTATTGCCGAATTTAAACAACTGGTCGACAATTCATTTACCAAAGAAACAAAGAATGTCGCAACGACAAAAAAAACGACAGCGCCTAAAACTAATCCTACACTCTTTGATCCGCAAACAATGCAAAACGCTGAGATTAATTTCAAAGCAGTAGAAGTAGAGTTAAAAAAGATGTTAGGCGAGGACGTGTCTAAACCGTGGGAATACATCCAATACATGATCGATAAGCTTCCAATGAAGGTCAATGCAAACGTTACTACTGATGAAGAGCGTCAAGCCCAAGACGCAAACTTTATGGTTGTGGTGCAATTCATAATACTTTACACGGGAGACGACGCAAAATCCAAATTAATCGATACATGGGCACAGGAAATAGAAAGCAAAGGGTTGCATTCACAGCTGGCACCATTTGAGCAATTCATTTATGGGTGTTGGGATTACGGCAACGGGGACACCGTAGAAGGGCCTCGCGCCCGCAAGGTCCCCATTCACAGATGGGCAGATTTAATCAATTCCGTTCTACAATTAGTTGATACAAAGGCGACTTACTGTAAACAGTACAATCGAGTGAGGAAAGCATTTACCCTTGTAAAGGACGACCGCGACCTGCACGACGTGTTGCTCATCTTACGCAATTACATGAGCTATTACAAAACAGGAAACAGAAATGCAACACTTTTCAAACCCGATATCCTTCAAATCGCATCGGTACTAGAAAGGAAAAACAAGGAGGACACCACCCTTGCAGAAATCTTTGTGCGCTCTCAAGAAAATGATTCATCCGAGGTCGTCGCGCTTTCCGTAAAAGTTGTTGCTATACTCAAAGAAGCGATCGATATAGACATGAAAGAGTTGGACTCGAACTTTGAATTAATTGTGAATCAAATTGAACAACTGATCGATATGATAGGGGAGCTTGAATTCAATGCCCCAGACGCAATGCGTGAACGATTGTGCTTTATGGTCCCGACTTTGACCAGTAAGGTTCGTGAAATTGTGGGGTTCAAAGGCACGGTGAAAGGCATCAGTGATCAAGCTGCAGCATATTTTGGGTATGGCAACACAACCGAAAGACAAACCCAGTTCTCAAAACAAGCGCTTCCCGCGGTATTATCGATATTTAAGCAACTCGAGAAGGCAGTACAAACGCAACAAGATGACAACCAACGAGTGTTAAGACAAAGCCGCAAGGGGAGTCATTCTTTGCCAAGAGGAGACGGATTCAAAGTCGAGTATGCATTTGTCGATGAACAATTTAAACTGCTAGAGCAAAGAAGACAAATTGACACCAAACAACGCACAAACGAAGCAAAGGTGCTTGTAGAGTCATTTATAGCACAACAGCTACCCACCTGGCTACACAGCGAGAAATTAAAAGTGGAAGAAATGTATGAGCTGTCAAACAACTCCACAGATTACAATCAGACAAACGCTTTAATGATGCAAGCACGTGATAAAGTAGAATACATCAAAAGTATTCAAAATCTGATTCAAAAGAAGGATGCATACGAAACAAACTACGAGCGTTACAAACAGCGTCTAGAGAAAACGAGCGATCTTGAAAAAACGAGCGATCTTGAAAAAATGAGAGATTGGTTGGAGGCTGCAGCGCAGGCAATAATCGAAGAAAATGTGACGGATTTCGAAGCCGCAATAAAGCAAATATACGGGCATGACTTATCACTTTCACGTGCGGAAAAGGAACAGGTCGAACAGAATGCTAAGGCCATAACTACTCAAGTGCCGCAGCAGCAGAGCAGTAGTCGGGCCCAAGGGCTCGAATTAATTGGTAAACTGCAACAGCTACGCGGGGCCATGGCTAATGATAGTGAGAATGAAAGTGACAGTGACGAAGAATGGGGGGAATCAGCGCCTCTGCCTGAACAACGTGGAGGATCACAGCTATTAGTACACGTCCAAAGTGGAGATAGAGCTTTAAAGATGATGCAAGAAGCGCAAGACGACGAAGACCCAACAGATTTTGACGATGTCAGACTAAAACTGCAAAGTAAGTTAAATTTCAAGCCTCCAAGCTTTCGTGCCACCTCGTCCGCATTTGCACATTCAATGCGCACAAGTCTGTCGATCCCCGGGCGCCCCGATCCAACACTACATTCTATCATAGGGGTTTCGACGTATATTGGCTCCAACGTCAGCGACGTATCACACGACAATGAATTCTACAACAGCTTCTGCGCAGTACTGCACAACTGTTTGGCTAAGTCTTTAAATGCAAGTAACCGTCTTGAGGCTGTCAAAGAGTATGTGCAACGCAGTGGCGGAGAGATGAATGTGCTCGACGCAGTTGGGTTTACGGCATCCACCGTGTTTGAAGCCTAAATGTCTACTCTGACTTTGTTCGGTGTGTACACCTTCGTTTCGCTCTTGCGGACAAGGGTGCTGCAACCTTGTATCGCGGAGGACGGACAAAACCCATTTAGTCAGCGGACTTGTATTGTAATGTTTGTGTTGTCACCCAACTCTTCAAACAGTCGCTCATACACACTCATGTCTCGAGACGCGACGTATTCATGGACGTAATCATCACTTTTGTGCATTTGCTCCAATTTCCACATGTAATCATACTGCTCAAAATCGGTCCAATCGATCTGTGGGTGCTGGCCCAACGGAAGTGGCCAGCACTTCATCGACAAAAGTAACATAATTAGAAGTATTTTCATACAAGTACACCAACTAAATTAGTTTAGTCCGTACTTATCGACACAAAGATACAAGGGCCAGCATCTCTCCTGAGAGGCCTAAGAGTCCGAGCGCTGCGGGCGCCGGGTCTCCTCAGACTTGCAACATTCGACGCACGTGTTCAATCGGTGAAACTCCACTGCACTTTACTTGGCGGTGAACTTTGTCACCGCCCTTGTCCCCTCCGATGTAGCGTGATTTGCGAGTTCATCAGGGAACACAAGTTTCGTCGCGCTCTGGACGTGGCGGGCTGAAAGTGTGCTCTTTTTCGACGTCATTGCGATCTTGGCACCATTCTTGGTCAGGTCTTCCAACAGAGCATCGATCAGCGCGTTTGTTGCCATGACGGCCCTGGACGAGATCTGGAGGTCGGGGTGAACCTGCTTCATCACCTTATGGATGTAGGACGCGTACGTAGGCTCAGATCGACGGCGGGTCTTCGGCATTGTATTTGGGGGACTTGCAAATGCTCTTGTTGTGGTTTTGGAGGCAGTGTATCTTATGCATTGATTAGCGAAGTGTGGCCAATAAAAGTGCGTGGACGAAAAGAGTTACAAGTACAATGTTTTGCAACGCGACCCGCTCACCCCAAGCAACTGTTGGTCCTTGTTACGCCTCTTTTGGTCTCTGGCGGCGCCACGTTGGCTTCAGCCATGAAAGCCGTCTTTACAATGTACAACATACTGGGCTACACTCTCAGCCATGTTTACAACGCCGGCGCCGCATCCGACTCCCACAACTCCGGACGACCGAGTCGTCCGATACGACTCTAGAGAAGCACTCTGGCACGGCGTCCAGAACGCCGTCATAATCAGCGAAGACCTCGACGAGAAGTTTCGCCTGCTCTTTGGACACAAGCCAACACCGAGAGAGCCGCCCATGTCACCAACCTCAGGAAAGTCGCCTCAGCGGCTGCGCAACGCGGTCGCCTCCTGCTCTCAAAGAAACGAAAATCCCCCGCCCTTCCAACAACAGAAGCGGCCAAGGCGGCCGTTCCCGGTGGACGTGGCGCTCAACGGAGTCTGCACCGACGTCGTGGTCGCAACCATGGGGCGCGAGATCGCCGCACTCGAGGAGGAGAACTACAAGCTGGATCAGCAGAACCGCGCCCTACAACCTCTTCAGAGGCAAGTTGCCATACTGAATTCCCTCGTCAACGGATTCTGCAAGATCCGAGTGCACGAAATGGAACGCGGAAAGGAAAACGCGTAGCTGATACCACATTCCTAATTACTTCTGAGTTTTTGAGCCAGGCGCTCTAAGTCTGTGTCACTAAGCATTGCGTCTTCTTTCGGATAAACGTGGGTGTCGTGTTCGCTGTCTTCCTGATCCTCTTTTCTGGTGTCACCGCCACAACAGGCTTGACCGCACATAAAAAAGCAGCACGGAATGTCCCATATAACCAGCTTGATGACATACCAGATTGCCATGAAGAAGTCAACGCAGCCGTTGCTTTTGCTCTTTCGCCTCACTCGAGGGGCTTTGCGTTTCCTAGACCGCCACCGAACGGCTTGCTTACCAACGTCAACACCTTCTGCAAGCTCCAGATCGATGGGCGTGTACATCAATTCGGGGTGGGGGGCTGACACTTCCAAATGATCACTTACATCCTCAGGTATTTTAGACACCTCTGCACATTTCGCACTAAGGCCTATGAGAGGCAGGTTGCTGGTCGACATTACACCACGCAATGTCTTTTACCTTTTACATTACCGGTATATCATATGTTCTGGTTTATGAAACAAGAGGCAAGCTTACGAAATTCGCATGCGTTTGTACGTTTCTGGAACAAATACAAACTTGAGAAACGGATTGTTCTGGTCCAGAAGAGGGTCGACAAAGTCGATATCGGTCGGCCTGGGCTTCCGCACCCTTTTGGGCTTCGAGTCCGCTGTCTCTGGGGCAGCTCTGGCCGCCTGAATTGCAGCGTGACGCGCCGCCCACAGCTGGTCCTGTCGCTCCCTTTCCTCGTGAAGACTCTTGGTAGTATGGCATGAGCAGCACAAGACTTGTGCGTTGTTTTCGATGTTGTTTGATCCTCCTTTCCAAAGCGGTACCACGTGGTCAAGATGGTGCATTGCAGGAAGTATCTCGCCACACCCATTGCACTTCCACCCTTGTCGTGCGCCGACAATGCGCGACTCGCACGCCCCCCATGTCCTCAACAATGGCTTGATTCCATGCATATCCTTTGTGTGATAATGTTCTGCAGAATGGCGAGTGGCTTACAGTACGACGACTAGCGGTGAAAACGACTGGCGCGTCTCAGCCAACCAGCTTCGAAGAACGCACAAGAAACCGATGCCGTATCTGTTCTTGCACAACTTTCACTCATCATCGACGGTCGTGGAGCTTTTCTTGAGGTCTGCTGCGATTGCAGTTGCCATTGCCTGCATACCTTCAACTGCTTTGACGGCATCGCGCATGCGAGTGTGTAACTCGTCCAGCAAAGGCACCATGTTAATGAGGGCTGACGTGGTGGACACTGCTAAGCGACGTGACGTTTGAGCGTCGCTGCTGCGCTGCTCGGGCGTCATGTTTGCGGTGGCAACCCTGTGCAGTGCCATTGTAAGCTTTGCGTGCTGGTTGTGGAGCTTGTAAGTCTTCTTGATTGGGAACTTTTCCAACTCATATGCCTTGAACCCGTCTCGAAGTTCAGTCACAAGCGAGTCGATGTTCTCTGTCATACTCAGAGGAATTGCAACACTTCCCTCAACTGCGTCTAGCATGAGGTTAATGTTAGCAGCAACCCCTTCGCGATTTTCGCGAGCGGGGGCGTTGCGAAGCATCGACTTTTTCTTCGTCCCAATCGAGTCGTCCACTTCTTTAATCACTCCATCTTCATGGACAGTCTGTGTGTCCATCGGTGCGCAAACAATCTTGCGAGTCGTCTGCGTCACCTCCGTCCCCTTTTCGACGTCTGACGACTTTACCAATCTCTTCTTCTTTGGTGCCGGTTGTTCTTGTTCGGATGGAGTGGCAGACTCCTCTTCAGAAGACGACGCTCCGTCCTCGTCCGAGTTCTCGTCAGAGTCCTCATCGTCATCGTCCGAGTAGTCATCTGACATCTCACTCTCTGAATCAGAGATCTGCTTGCGACGACGCTTTTTGCGCTTCTCGACAGAGTCGCTGTCCGATGATGAGTTGTCTGTGTCATTGTACTTCTCCAACGTCTTTAAGAATCCGTGTTCAGCCACTTCTTCGCGATCCTCGTCTTTTGTTGCCACGCCGGGAGACTCTGCGGCATCTGCGATAAAATTGGACTCTACCTTGCGCTTGTGGCGACTGTTGCCCTCGTCTTTGTTAGGTTTTGCAGCCTTCTTACACGACGCATCTTTGGCTTCACCCGCTTTGGCGGTGGCAGGGACAGAGACTTGCACGTCGACCGACTTTTTCTGCTGCTTGGAGGAAACGGCGTCCACAGTGTCATCGTTGTCGCCATCTTTGATTGCGGGAGTGCTCTTGGAATCAGCAGCCTTAGTAGCGCCAGACTTTGCAATTGCCGTGAGCTTTGGGTTGCACGGCGCAAACATCTTCAACTGCCTGGTGATGTCATTAAACAAGTTGAACATGGACATGTAGTGTTGCTTCTTAGGATTCGTTTGCACACAAACTTCTGTACTCAACCACATATCCTCGTGCTCCTTACGCTTTGTGTCCGTCATGGCGGCAGGCGCCGCGTCGATGGCGAGATTGTGGTACACGAGCTCAACTTCGACTGAACAAGGAAGCACAAGTGCGATGATGATGCGGTTATTTTCGATAGCATTTCTGACACCAGTCTTGACGTGATCCCCATATACGACATTAAGCTTGCATTCATCCGAAAACGACGAGAGGATTGACGAGTACCACGGATGAAAATTGCATGGCGCGGCGGGGTGCACGACAAACACCGACTGTTTGACCGCTTCCATGTGCTCATCATCAACCTCCACGAAGCATGTGTTACTAAGCTTCCTGTTGCCACGGAGTGCAAGCACAACCACCCCCGAGTCCTTGGTTGTGTCACCGTCGTCAAACATGTAGAAAGCAGCAATTGGCTTCTTTTTCCGCGTCATCAGATAGAGCGGCAATGCGTATGCGGGAAAGCTGAGTAGCGCAGGTGTTACCTTGAAGCCTACGTGCTGTTGCGTTGGGTCTGAAAAGAACATATCCACTTGTTGCATTTGAACTTCAGTCGGCGGTGATGCCACGTCCCTGGGAATCCCCATGGCAGTTGATATGTTTAGCTTTAGTGTCTTTTCGACCCCTTGAGGGGGCTTCCGGACTTGCACTGGTGCAGCGGGTTGCGTGGCGCCGGGAACTGTTGCCATCGGTACTTTCTACACGTTTTTGTGATGACTTTGTGTCAATCTTGTACACACAATCGCCCATTACGTGTAAATGGGTGCACACGTTTGGCGCCGGTCCACGCCTATGCAAGGACTGTTTCGCTTTGGGGCGGCACAGCTGGCATTCGGCAACGGCAACCGCCTTCGCTGCTGCAGTTCCAAGGCCCTTGCAGTTGGTCGCTGCGACAGGACAACATTGAGGTGGCGGTGCAAGCGGCGGAAGCGATCGGCAGGATGACGTGCCAGGACAAGGCAATCTTGCATACGCTGGGGGCCAGTGGGCCGGAAGGTGAGCGGGAGCTGTTGCAGGATCTTCAAGAAAGAGAGTGAGGTGGCTTCCACTCTGATACGCCGCGCACTGTGTGTCCTTGCGGTTCATGCCTACTACATACCTTACGGGTACACTGGACTCTATGGACACTTTCGTTTCGCTCTTGCGGACAAGGGTGCTGCACCCTTGTATCGCGGAGGACGCACGAAACCCATTTAGTCGGTGTACTTGTACACCAGAATCGATTGTGGCTCATGGTGTGCGAATGCAAATGAGCTTCGACCCACCGTCTATGTATAGAGGGTCTGTTTGAACTATTTCAAGGACCCTTTTGGCAACACATACCTCTTGACCAGCATGAAGAAGTTTGTCATTCATTTCAATGCGTTCAACACTATTTAACGCTTTTCGTACCTTTCCGTCATCCTCTTCGTACAAGTCAGAGGCAACTAATTGACAAAGTAGGTCATTGTACCTCTTTGCGCGCTCAATTGCTAAATACGCATCGCGCACATTTTCAAGTGCACGCTTTTTACCGTCTTGCAATTCAGAAAGTAGCGCATTAGACTTCTCAACAGCGGCCACACTTTTCCAGATAGCATCTTGTCCATTTTCAGCAAATAGTTTTGATCCACTGTCAATGCCGCCCTCAGCAGATTCCATTCGTAATCCTTACAGGACCAGAACTCAAGCGAGTTCTGGGAATACAAGAAGATAAGGTACTGGGTGGTGTTTGTCACCACCGGCTAGCGCACTCCACGTAGAAGCGCGCAAACCCCAGCGCGCGCTTCAAAAGGGCAGCATATGCGATGTCATCTGCTCAAAAAGTGTCTGCATAGTGTGTCCGTGATCGATGTCGTGGTACGAAGACGCCTCGTGTGCCAGCTCGTGCAGCATAGTGCCGATGATGCCACCTGCCTCGGTCTTGAACGCGAGGTTGATTATACACATGCCGTCGTTTCTGTGGAATCCCGCCCATCTCTCTAACGGGGCGTAAGATGGAAAGAACTGGCAGCGACCAACGTCGACCTGCGCGCGCACCAAGTCGACGCTGCGACAGAACTTCTCTATAGTGCGCGGCAAGTTAGACGGTATGTCACCAAGTGAACCACTGCTTGGCATGAAGACGTTGTGGGCCGCATTCCATTCAAGTGAGCACATTTCGGAGTCGCCCACGTCCGGAGCAGGGCGGCTACCATCGCCTCCAACTCCACACATGTTCTTAGGGAGCGTCTTGATTGTGGGAACCTTGTCCCTTGGCAGGTTTGACATGGGTGAACGCGACGAAGAGGCCTTGCCCTTCCCCTTGCCAGCCACAGACTCGACCTTGAAGCGCTGCTTGGCAAAAGCAAGCGGGTCGTCGGATTCGCTGTCTGAATCGGAGGAAGACTCCTCTCGAGCACGCTTGAGCGTCAACTTTTCGTCGCCGAGGTCGTACGGGGCGATATTCTTGGCGCAGCTGATTGCGTGCTTCACGCGATCTTTGAGGCACATACGGCGAGCCAAGTTGCCAAAGAAGTGCATACAAAACTCATGTGCCCGCGAACACTCAAGATCGGTGTCGTGCATGTGTGGCTGAATTGACTTGACGGTGTGCTCGGGGTCGTCTTCGGATTGGTAGATGACGATGATGCTTTTGTCCATATTGGCACGAAAGTTGTAGGCTGGAATGCCGTCTCCGGCAGCCTTGGTGACGCGGACCACCTGGACAGGTTCCCCGCTGGAAATGTACTTGATCGCGGGGCGGAGCTCTGTCTCAAGAAGCTCTGAGATGCGTTGCTTCTTCTTGGCGTCGCACAGAACGTCTTTGGCAGCATCGGCCTCCATGCGATTCAAGTCAACCGGTGAGAAGAGTTGGTAGTTGGCCTTGTAAGGGTCTATTACGACAACGTTGCCGCTCTTGCCGCGCAAGTACTGGTACCACCTTACGCGATCGGAATTGGTGTCATGGCAGAGGACCGCATCATTGACGCGCTGCCAGACAACCTTGCGCTCGGCCTTCTCGGACACGCCCCAGCAACGAGGCGAGAGAAAGCGAAAGAGCAGCATATTACGGATGGTCTTGCAAATATCGGGGGAGTACAGCATCTGCTGCACTACGTTGTGTATGTTGCGCATGACCAAGAACGAAGAACCACCATATAGAAGCGGCAAGAAGGCGTTGGTGATGCGCTCGTGGTTCTCCTTGATCTTGTGAAACTCGATAAACTGGATCCGAAACACGGAAGAGAGGTGCGCAATGCTAATGACGCGCATCTGGCTTGTGAAGACCTGCATCGGAGACTTGGGGATACCGTTGCCAAAGACTTCGATCACCAGAGTCTGGGGCATGTAAATGCACTCGGCCTGGTAAAAGATACCACCAACCAGCACCAAGCAGCAGTTAGGCTTGCACGGAAGCTCGATGGGATACTTGCCGAGGTGGTCAAACTTGGGAACGTAAGTGCAAGCGTGCCTCCACGCCCCAAACCCCGGGGCAGAGATGGCTACGGTGCAGACCGGCCTCACGTCGTACATGAGCCGCTGAAAGCGAGACAAGGCGCGCACGAACGCTGTCTGCACAGACTCCACATCATTGCCTGGCTCGTTTGCGGACACGCGCGTGATCATGGTGGGGGTGGTGAATTTGCGCTCGTCGTCCGTGCGGCGGCGAGCGACAACTTCTATGGCCATGTGAGGATCAGTGAAGCCCTTGAAAACCCTAGAGATGCACCTCCATTCGATGACGCGGTCCATGTCGTTGGAGTCAAAGCAGTAGAACACGTACGTGCTGTTGTATCCGTAGTATAGGAGTGCGTGGAAGGCAGTCTTGGAACCGTCGCCAAAACCACCGGCCGTGCATGCTTGTTCGCCGCCGGCGAAGGCTGCAGGGTCAATCGTCGAGTTCCTCTTGGAGCCGGTGCCGGTGCCAATGCAGTTCAGTGAGAGGGGCAGACCGACTTGCGTGATGTCAAAGCCGCGGTCGGTCAAGCAGAGAGACAGTACGCACACGCCATCGATGCACCAGCTTATGGTTCTGCCGTCGTCGGTGTGCGTTCCCGTGCACTCATTGTCAATCAATGCAGGCTTCATGAAGTCCGAAGGGTTCTGGAGAAACTCGCCACAAGCAAACTCTTTAGCATGCCAAGAGGACGAAAAGTTAGCCGGCTCGAAGAGAACTACGCGTGTGGTGTTGACCACGGTCGTCTCTTCCTCGTAGAATGCGATGGCGGCCTGTTGATCAAGATGAGGAGCCATGATTCGCATTACCTTTGAGTTGTCGTTAGGGTAGGTCACTGGATTTTTGGTGGACTCGCTGGAGTGATCGGACATCCTTGAGTTGCTGCAAGAACAGGCGCAGCACGCAGTGTGTGGGGTATGGCGTCTGCGCGTCTGGCGCCAGAAATTCCGGCGCCAGAAATACCGGCGCCAGAATGCTTCGGAAGTGGCTTGCAAGGCGTAACG
>Ga0314709_10000017_pt1 | contig 12374 bp, 8 predicted proteins | sample Shad10_28May_sur_FD_206187 | JGI IMG/M metagenome (GOLD analysis project Ga0314709, IMG submission 206187) | Metatranscriptome of seawater microbial communities from Espelandsvegen Fjord, Bergen, Norway - Shad10_28May_surf (Eukaryote Community... | ecosystem: Environmental > Aquatic > Marine >... | reverse complement strand
TACTGCGATGAATGGACTCGTTAGATTGGCTTTAGCAGCTGTGGAGGGCTTCTTCAGGGGTCTTGTGTTGTGGATGCTGATTGGCGTGGCAGTGTCGTACACGTTCATCTTACTTGATGGCGAGATATCTGCCGACTCGATAAACGAAACGCTTGTCTCTTTCACACACGGCGCACTTTCACTTCTGGTTAGCTTCTTGGTAGCAAACAACATAAACACTGCGTTGGCCGTGACGACCACCATAAGCGACATCGAAGGGGCATGCATAGAGTTGGCGTGCCTATCTCACTCTCTCTTTACTTCAACAAAAGTCGACCGTTGTGTTAAGCAATCTGCCAAATTGGAAACTATCGCCGTCTCTGTCATAGACGCTGTATTAACAGATGGCAAGTCGTTGATGACAGGGAACTCCATTCATTATATTTTACTTGATGGTTTCAACGGCGTCACAAACGCCAAGATTCAAGGATTTCTAGAGCCACCTATTGTGGGGATCTTCTACCAAGCTCTCAGCAAGATCGCCAGCAAGTACAACACTCTGGACAATTTGCGTAAAAATGGCACACCGCCTGCAATACGTGGCACAGTTTACATCATGGGCATTATAACCGTTGCACAATATGTGCTATTGATGCAAGGTGATGCAACGACGACAAGACTCACGGTTGGTGCATTTGTTTCAGCGGGAACGCTTGGTGTGCTCGACGTCTCCGCTGTCTGCAGCGACCCACTCAATTCCATTTTTATTTCGGGGACATTACATCAATCGTTGAAAGAAACAAAGGAATTGATAAGAGGATTTGGCAAAGCGTGCAAGCCTTCCATTCAAACGGCCTTGGCCATTGCACGCCCCCCGGATGAGGAATTTAATTGGCTGCTTCCGGCGCCAGCGCTGAAATACCATACAAGGCCCTAGGCCATGTACCGTGTTAATTTTTGCGGTGAATGTGCGAATTCGCCACCTCGCGAGTAGATAAACAATTTGGTTGCATAAAGTATCATAGTAAATACCATATGGCGTACCCGAACCTTTCGTTTATGACGATCAACACGTCGGATTTAGAGCACTTTGAAGTAATTGGAAAAGGCAGCTACGGTGTCATATTTTTAGACCCAGGCCAAAAGTTTGTAGTCAAGGCACTTTACGACAGCAACTTGAGATCACACGAATGCGAATCCGCAGCACATGAGCTCAACATACAGCGTACAATCTTTCAGTCGTTTGAAAAGCTCAAAGCGCTGAACACCAATGCACTGAACAAAGCGGAATCTTCCATTGTCAACCACGTTCGCCGCTTACTTCGCGTGAGCGAGCCATTATTCTCTTACAACTCTCCTATGATCATACAGGGTGAAGCGTTCAAGTGTTTTTTCGTCATGGAATATGTTCCTGGCGTTCCTACTGATGAAATTGCGCATGTCAGTTCTCACCCGCGGGCCATCATTGATGGTGTTGCCCAGGATCGATTACAAGTTCACGTTGCTTTCAATGGTATTGCAAGGGGATTGGTTGGGTCAGGAATGGACAAACCGGTTTCTGTTTCTAACCCACCCAGGGGCTACTACGCAAGCAAAGACGAGGTCTTCCAACTTCTTGTCCCATACAATGTTACAGTCGAAGAAATCGAATCTGTGATGCGTTTGCTATACATGTGGGTCGTATTTGACGCGGACCTGATACCGTACGACATCGAAATCACGCTAGGCGTCGATTTCAACGGCGGCCTTAGCATCAATTTGATGGATTTTGGAATGGTGGCACAACGCACTGACTCAAACATAGACACGATCCTTGGTATGGTACAATCTGAACCATACGTGGACATGCTCAGTTGGCATTCAGTAAACGACACCATCGATACCATAGAATTGTGCGCAAAGCTTACTGGAAAGAATCTGGTTCACTCTCTGATTCGACACGAACTTCCACGTCCTGTAGACCTACGTACGGTTCCTGAGTGGGCGGATGCAGAAGTGTACAACCGACTCGTTGTACTTCTTGGGCACAAACCGACACGTGAAGAATACGTAGAGTTTAAAGAGTATTTGTAAACCGTACTCAGACACTCGCATGTCCTAGGATGACTGTTTCCGGCGCCAGAACGATGCGATTATAATATTGTGCAGCCAACTGCCTTTGCTCGTTCGGGTAATTGACTTTGTTTGAGCACGTAGAAGACACGTACGGATAGACGTTTTGTCACCTGAGATACTGGCGCCGGTAAGACTTTCTCAAACGCAACGCCAAGTAATCGCACAGCAGTGTAGAATGTTTTTCAGCATGGACTACATGTTCCACTCATTTGTCCTGCCTGATGTCTTCGTCAATGAGCTGGACTATTCAAGGTCCACACCCATCGATGCTCAGCAGGCGAAGGAGATCAGCGTTCATTTGCAGCACACAGTCAATGCAACAAAAGAGCACATTCGCAAACTGAACATCAGATTTGTTCGTTTTGATTTGATGGACGACGTGTCGTTCAATGCAGTGGTGGCTTCCATTGCGAGGATGGAGCACCTGTGTTCCATCCGTGTTCAGCAGTCCGAACTGTCTGAACCCCGCATCATCGCACTGCTCTACACTGTGCTCAATCTTCCGCACATGCAAGGACACTGCACTGAGTACACAACAATGCCTTCGAAGCATACCCATTCTAGCAATGTTGAGATGCCGCTTGGGTCGGAAGTTATCTTGAAAGGACTCGAGATTACAGACGAACTTCTTACAAAGCTGTCCACATGCATCCAAGACCCATATGACCGCAAGATTGTCGCAGTGGCGCATATGCAACGCAAGCAGCACCCCAATGGTCGCCTGGTCGAACACCCTGCCAAGGGCGTGCGCAAGCTCGTGCTTTCTGACAACAAGCTTACGGACAAGGGTATAAAGGTAGTCGTGAACCTGTTCCCACACCTCACTGAACTTCACATGGCAGGTAATCGGTCAGTTTCTGGATTGTACTACCATTGCATGATCACAAAGCGCTTGCCAATGATGCATTTTCTGAATGCAGATTGCACCGGCATTGATGATACAGGAGTACACGGAATTCACCAAGGCATGCGTGATAGACTGACTACAGGCAGCGCACAGGACGTGGTCCCCTTGCAGGTTTGCTTACGGGGCATGCAGTGTAATGAGTCATGGGTACCACTGCTAGACTTTTGTGCTGAAGCCAGATCAGCGTACGATCGGCTCGATAAGAGATTCTTGGTGAAACACGACCTGATCAGGGGACCGGAGCATATGAATTGCAATCTTTGTGTGTTGCACGACGAAATCAATGTCGCGGTGTTCATTCACGGAGTTCCACGTTTTGACGTTAAGCACTGCGACACCGTTTCCACCAAGTCGGTCAAGAACATTGCGGAGCTCTGCATGCTTCATATCAACACGATCATTATAGAGGAATGCACCGGCATCACAGGCAGGAGCAACCGCAGTGCCACCAATCTGAGGCACAGATACCGAACGGCCATGCTTCCTCTGCTGCAGGCCGACAAGCTTATTGGACGCGTTTACCGCATTGACTCGGTCAGGCTCAAAGCAAAGAACAAGTTTACCGGAGAGCTTATAACCGAGGACGGTATGACCACTAAAGTGGTCGGCATTCCTCTACCAGGATGGGAGCTCTCCGTGGAGGTTGCCGTAGAAGAGGAGGAGGGTGGCATGGAGTGCCTGGCAAAGATGCGTCGTCGCTAAGTGCGGTCAGCAACGCACCAGAATGCGTACGCACACCCAGCGAGTGGAAGCAAATTGCGCATATCGATATCCAAACAGATGCTGCGCGAATTCTTTGTGGACGGGAATATGAGACAGCGGTGGTGTGCTGTAGGGGGTCTGGTTGCAATCATAGCACACGCTCTGATGAGAGCGTGGATAAAGTACTTGATGAACGATTGGATGGGTCGCTTCTACGACGTCGGGGGGAGCGCGGGTGAAGTAGGCTCGGGTGACGAAAGTGAGCTACAAGAAGGATCACAGCGTATAATGGGTCTTTTGGTCGAATTTTCATTTCTCTGCTTGCCTAGTGTGCTGATACACCCATTGTTCCGGTGGCTTACAAACAGGTGGGTGCTATCGTGGAGAATTGCACTTATTCGATCGTACCTGTCCAGATGGAATCAAACGCATGCAAACGTAGAGAACGTAGCTCAGCGCATACACGAGGATACGCAGAGGTTTGCGCGAGGCATACATACGTGCTGCGTGGTTCTGCTGGATTCGATATTGACAGTTGGTGTGTTCTCTCCCATACTGATCAAACTAGGATCCCAGGTGCAGCCATTGCCGTTGCCAGGCTCTTGGATGTTGCTCACTTGCATTGCCGTAGCTTTTGTGGGCTTGTGGGTATCGGTAGTGCTCGGGTGGTCTCTGATTGCGCTTGAAGTTAAGAACCAGAACGTGGAAGCCGACCTTAGAAAGAAGCTCGTGTTGAACGAGGAGCGCGCTTTAATAGGAGTGCCTGTGCAACACGCAGCGACAGCAGAAACATCGACAGTGTACGTGGACGCCGAAGCACTTGACGTGGTCGATGTGTTGGAGAAGCAGCAAGGAACACGTGTGGACCTCAGTCACACATTTTCATCCGTGATTTCTTCAATCATCTTTAACTACAGGCGTCTGTACTACAGCTTTGCAGTGTTCTCTTTGTGGCTGGGGGCTTACGAGCAATTTGTTGTGATTCTTCCGTATGTGATCACAGGACCATTGCTGTTTGCGTCCGACAGGCGTATAACCCTCGGGAAAGTAACGCAGGTGTCGCACGCATTTGGCAACGTGTTCGATGCGCTCAATATACTTTCGGACCGATGGATAGACGTGACGGATTGGGTGTCCGTCGTACGGCGACTGCGGGAGTTTGAGGGTGCTGTAGGGAGTTGCACAGCCGCTTGCTCGTCGCTTCTTCCATCCACAGAACTCGCAAGCAGCTCCGCGCTATACATTGAAAGGTGCTAACCATTATGAAGGGTGGCAAAGCAAGCATTGCACAATAAATAGAACACAGAAATACATTCATGTAAGATACAGGGTAGCGGCTAACGTAATGTCAATGCGACCACGCAAACCGAAGAACGCGGAGAAGCCTCAGTTTGGGTCTATCCACTCCGCTCCTGTCGATTTCAATAGTAGATTCGCTCAGCAAACTGCAGTGGGTGTTACTCTCATAGACGAGCGAAACACGTTCTTTGTGGAAATGTATTTCGGTGATGTCAAAAAGGACACCATTATGCTTCCGAACCGGCCCGAATCTGGTATGTACCTGCGCTTCAAGATCGGCTTCTTGAATCGTAGAAGTGATCGTAAATCGATTGCCAAACATATCATCGAAGAAGTATCCAAAAAAATCAATGATTTTTTTTATACAACCCCCATCGAGAATGATTCATACGTTTGCGGCAATCCAGCAGACAGCTTCTACGCGATCGGGTTTATACCAAAAGAAGAAAGCACAGACTATGTGAACAACTTCTACGAGCTGGGCCAAGCTATTGCCGGCGTGCCACAAGACACATCATTTAAACTCGAAGGCGATAAACATAACTACGTGTATACGATCGATACAGATGGTGATGATAAGGCCGAAATGACAATCAGGCGCGTGTGAGGACTGGAACTCAAACGAGCTCTAGTCATACAAAAGCTAAGGTACGACTCTGGGTCCGTCGGTGAGTGTTGTGGACTCTTGTCACCGGCGCCGAGAGTGTGTTGGGTAAAGTCTACCAGGGGGGGGGGGCGCGTCTGGCAGTGTTTTCTTTAGAAAGAACGCGATGGGACGCAAAAGAAATAAACACAAGGCGCCGGTTGCTCAGCCCACCCCCACGTCCGCCAAGGACTTGTCAAAGTCGGTAGAAAAGCTCAAGATAGCCGACGCGGCGCTTGATAGAGTTGAGGGCTTGTCGGGGTTTGCACTGGCGAAGGAGCTACACATGCTATCCCTCGAGATCTGCAAGTCTGGAAACGCCAAGTTTGAAAACCCGGATGATAAATGGGCATTTGACATCTTGTTGAAGTACAAGCTTGATGAGTCGGAAGATTCATCACCTGTCGTCATTATTCCCGCAGCCGTAGAGAACTTACTATTGAAGCATGGCCTTGGGGGTGGATGCATTGACGTGCAGAGACAATTCGATGTGCATTCCATGGGCAAAATGATGAAAGATTTTGCAAACAGTGTGCTCAATCAGCTGAGAGATGATGGCGCGCTGCTGCTTACTTTGGCACATGGAGCTCTCTTGAAACCATTCGAGGACGTCCGTGGGCTAAAGCAGATCCTTCCATATGCAACCAAAACAGAGATGATCATGATCAGCATACTGATCAAGAACATAGTGCCACAAGGCCTTAACAATGCTTGTGTCAAGTCGTCTCCAATCCACGGCAATGGTGTGTTTGCGCGTCGCAAAATTAAGAAAGGCGATATAATCACGATGTACCCGTGCGATGGCTTCATATTGAACATTCCGGGCAATGGTGACCTACACGCCAAGGCAAACGGCGACGCCATGTTGTACACCGAGGCCGCTCTCCTGTCGGCCTACAGCGCAACCGTTGGGCTTACGGGTGTGTCAATCTGTGGAGACCCCGACAAGCACACCAATGCGGCTTGTGGGCACATCATAAACGACGGCTCATCTCTTCTGAAAGACGACTTTGAACCCGAAGACGTGGTCAAGTACATGGAAGAGTCCACTGCCACCTGCAACTGCTATTTCGTCTCACTCTCAGGTGTCGTGCTTGCGGTGGTCGCTTGCAAGGATATCAATAAAGGGGAAGAGGTGCTCACATCGTACGGCGCCGCTTTCTGGGCAAAGTACGCGCGCATGGAGTTTACGAGTCCATGATCTCCGCTCGTGACAGAACAACGTGACAGACCCGCTTACACACACCACGCACTACAGGACAAAACTAGACAAGTCTAGCGGAGATGACGTGGGACGAGTTCTGGTCAAACAAAAGCTAAGGTACAAAAACATGTTGGCTTTGAAACTCATTTAGTCAGCAGACTTGTATGCTGAGAGTGTTGTTGCTCCACTGTGTCATGTTAAGGACTCAAATCTTGTAAAGCCTTTTGCATGGCGGCTGGAGTAGTCTCGGCATCACTTACCGTGACCAGAGGTTTTGGTAACACAGCCTGTTGCCGCATCTGTGTGTGCTTCTCTGTTTCACGCTCTTCCTCGTCGAACGTCTCCTTTGACTTGTTGCTGATAAGGGTCAAGCGTCCCTCATGGTGCGCTTGCTTTACATATTTTGCCGATCCTCTGCTGTACCTGAAAGTTGTCATAGTTCTTAGTGGACCTGGAATTGGGACTGCAGTCTTTAGGGGCTGGATAATACCGTGTCCTTGTGAGTTGGTGGTCAGTGGAAATCGCATGTAGTTGTCTTCTCCAAGCTGCGCGTCAGTAGTGTGTTGCGCCACAACTAGCTTCCCCACAGTCTGAAGCTTTGCTTGAAGTTCCATCGGTGCCGTTTTAAACGGCGTTGCATTAGTCGTGTACTCTCCCCAGCCCTTACTGGAAAAGTCCCGTGGTGGTGCATAGTAAGGTCGCTCTACAAGCACCCACTGCAAGGGATCACGACCGGTGCCACGCCATGTCTTGTTGTTATGGGCTGCCGTTTGCACCGCGACTTTGTCATTCGCCTCCAAAAGCTTGTAAGTAACGATGTCTCCATAGCGCCATCTAGAAGTGTAACTGAGTGGCCAAATGTGGGCGCCACTCAGATACACAATGACGGGGGTTGATCCAGTCACCGCATCTTGAAAGTTGGTTTGCAGTGAGTAAATGTAGCGATCCACCTGTTCGTCTCCATTGGGCCGCTTGGACAGGATGCGTGCAACGTGCCCTTGGAGTTGAACTGTACCGGGAGACTCTTTGATCACGGCATTTCCATTATCTATCAAGTTTGTCATCACAACAAGCTGATTGACCAACCCGATTCCGTTTTCATTAAGGCCTTTGTAGACCTCGTAAAACCACTGTCGAAACCAGTCTGCGGCAAATGCACTGCCCTCCTCAAACTGATCTCCCTCGATATTGAGGGGCGCAACCTGCTTTACGATCTCGGATGTGTAGATCCTTTCACCTGCATTATACACGCTTATGGTGCAGCGCTGGAGTTGCTCTTGAGCCCACGTCAACGCAATGGGTGCCGATGCGTCGGCACTCGTTCGCTTCGAAGTAATGTTACTGGCATATGGCGCCCACGTCACACTGGCTGTTGCAGCGTCGTCAACGATGTGTTTCAAACTGTCTATTCTCTCGGCCAACTCCACCTCTTTAAGGTAGATCTCGGCCTCGCTCGTCTGGATCGTTTCGATGCTGAGTGATTTACGCTCATTTGGTTTGAAGTATGACGTTTCAACCTTAATGAAATCTTGCATTAACAAGCCTTGGATTCCAAACCTGTGCCACTCCTCTTGTGTAAAGCTAGCCTTTTGAGTTAGAGCCGATTTCAACAATGGGTTTGTAAGCTCAGTGCCTCCGCTTTCGTCTGGCTTTTCGGTGCCAACATTTTGCCACTTCAAACCGGATGCACCGTGTTCAAATATTCTCGTCTGCAAATTAATAACATCTCTGAGATTTTGAATTTGTGTTGTTAATTGTGTCTGCGTATCATTTGCTGCGGCCACCGAGTCCTTTTCAACCAGATCATTACACAGATAGGCGTGTGCCCAGAATGGCATCGATTGAATCATGTCATCTGCGATCTGCATCAACGCCTCAAATATGTACATCTTATCGTCCACCACATTTAACAGCTCTCTAGTCGGTGATTCCCACAGTTGGTCGTAGTCGACAGTGATCTTCTCACATTTCTCTCCAAATAGCTCGCTCAGTAGAGTAAATGTCTGTTTGTTTTTTGTGATGATCCCGGATGTGAAATTGCCATCTACATCTTGTGCTTCGCTGGTCCATGAAAGCCAAGCACTTGTTTTAGCAGGAGTGATCAAGGGCCATAAGTGGCACTCGACTCGCTGTACAGGTTGAACAATATCTTTCTCGACTCCTTTGATCTGCGTAAAGTCGGTGTCCTTCACCACATCGAGCTTGAACAGCGTGTTGCCATTCGGATCGGTTTCCTCTATATATTTGGGATAGATCGACCCCGGGTGGAGTGCGCCCAAAAGCCCTTTTTCAATTACGGCCAGCACCATTCGTGGGCGTGTATCATCGTAAAGATCTGCCCATCCTTCCGGGTACGCTTCGCCGAAACGCCTTTCGTCGAGTGCAATTCCACCTTCCTTAAGGATTGCGTACCGCACTTGGTCCTGTTGATTTGAAAACAGTTTCCACCACAGGCGCATCACTTCAAATCGATAACGGTTGGCTCGGTGGAAGCGCTTCATGTTCTCGGGGTCATTGACAGCTAGTCCAAAATGGTCCCGATCTAATTTCCGACCGTCGAGGGCATCGTACTTTGTATTGTGGATGAAAGCAGACCCCGGGAACAATGGGTATCCCAGCTCTCTATCTTGCTTGTGCAATGCTTTGGAAGACAGCTCCATGTATGCACCCTCGTACAGATTACTGCTAGAAAGCCCCGAGCGTGCAGAGAAATCGCCTCCTCCACTACCGTACCTAAAAAGGTTTGCTCGGCGGAGGTCACGAAGTGCGACGGCATCAGTCCGCGTTTCACTCGGAATGTCCACACTGCCTTCTCCGAATAGAAACTTAATGTCTCTCCTGGCAGTCAGTGTCTTTTTCTCATCAGAAAATACAACGAAGTTGAGCTTCACATTGCCGTGCTTTTGCAGCAACGAATCGGTTGCGCCTTCACTAAGCTGCTGAACTGCCACGGGCTCCATGGGGTACAGCATCCTCAGTGCCATGCAGCGGTTTAAGGGTAATGACATTTCAATGTCTCTCTTCGCCTCAGGGGGCACGTATTCCGGATTGCCCTTTCTATCCAATTTGATACTACCATCGGCGGCGTACACTGGTTCGTTTGGTGGGACCACTTTGGATTTGATAACTGCTCCTGTTTCTCTATTTGTGACTTCCATGCGCTCACGCGTGGATATGTTAATGGCATGTTCGCCTTGGACTAACAATGCGTAGTAGATGTCCGGGTCACTGAAAGCGGCAGCGTCGAACGTCTCTCTTGCATTTAAGAGCACTAGCCTGCGTTGGTTCACGAGCTTTGTCTTTTGGATTTCGAGCGTATTTGTGAGCTCTGCCTCGTCCTGATCAGGTGGTGGAGGTGGTGCAGGTTGTTGAGGTGATGGATCCTGTATACCGCTTGTCTGTGCATTATTCGTCTTCTGTATCTTACCCAACACAGTAACCTCACCGCGGTCACCACCTTCTTGCTCAGGCGCTGTAGGATCTGTTCTATCAACAATTGTTTTACTCGGCTGGCTTTTGCGCTTTTGCACTCCTATATCCATGTGCTTGAAATTTTCGAGCAATGTGTTTCCCATTGCCGATCCTCGCAGTGTTGTACCGTTTCCATACCAAGAAGCACTCATGGCGTGCGCCACTTTCTACCAAAGTAGCATACAGACATACATATTATGTGACGACACCGAGTTGAAGAGCACAAGCGAGCCAAGCGTGAACGGTCACACACACCCCGATCACGAATGGGTGTACAACATCGGCACCAACTTTACACCTGAACTGTCGCTCTACCGTAAATGGTTCAGGCCCTAACTGATATCGATCGCATTGGCACGGCCTTCATCATCGCGCTGTTTGCGAGTTTTTGAGGCAACGAACACGGGCTCATCGTCGCTGTCGTCGCCCGCGGTAGAGGAGCGGCGCGCCTCCACGTCGCCCAGTGGCTTCAGGCTTGACTCGTCCATTTGCTCCTTGTCGTGCTTATTAGACAGCGACATGGGTGGCGTGCACGTGTTCAAGATGCCGCGCAGACCGGGCTGCTTTTGGATAGCATTGCAGGTCTTCTGGACAGCAGCGCTGTGGTAGGATTCAAAAAACATAAGCCGATGTCCGGCACCCCAGGCTGTTGTTCTTGCTGATGTTTTGTAACAATCGTACAGGATACGCAAATTGTCTTCAGTGCAGAAGCCGTCAAAGAATGACTGCACATTAAGGCCGGTGATAACGGTCGATTGCGACTTCATAGTATCCAGGGAGACGTGGCAACGGGTCCAACCGACTAGTGTCTTCGGAATGGGATCGGAAAGTACCTCAAAGTAGATGTCGGTGCGCTTAAAAGAAGTATCGTAGTGAATGTCTCCAACCTTTGGCTGCTCCGAGTACATGACCAAAGACTTGCCGCCATGGGGCCAGGTCATGCACGCAAGTGCGCCGATGTGTGCACCAAGCCCGGTGATGATGTCGTCGTACTCCATGAGCTCGGGATTGAGCTTCTTGTTAGTGATCTTATCGTACTGGTCGTTAATCTCGTTGACTTTCTCTATGCCACCTAAAGATTCCAAAAAGGAATGGGCCATTCTGCACCGCTTCACGTGCTCAATGCTGTCGAACACGCCCATCGCGACGGACGCCAGGCTGCGCTTCATGACGGTCTGTGTCCCAAGCTTGTCTTCGGTAGCCTTTTGCGTGATGTGGCCATTCTCCCACGAGGTCTTCGCCAGCTGCTCACAGTCAATGGCCGACTGTAGAGCCTCGTCGCACAGCCCTTGCTTTTTGTCAAATGAGGCCGTGAGAGACGCAAGCGTCGCTTGGACTTCCGCACGCACGGTTGCGAGATGAACACGTGAAATGGGTTGCTCTTCCGGTGCTGCGTTGTGTGCCGATGAGCCCGATGAGCGCGACGCTGAAGACGGCACGTTATTCATGTCCGGCGCCGGGTTGCGTGCTACTTTGTTGCTGTGCACTGCAGCAGAGGCGACGCTAACCGCACCGTTGGGGGTTGGTGTCCGCAGCACACGTGAGCGCGCAAACAGTTTACCCAAACCAAATCGCGACACTATGGCGCCGTGCATGTGTTGAACGCCGATTCCGGCGCCAGCCATGCTTGGGTGCATTTGTGCGCCCAACTGTGAACATTGGCCCGCAGTCGTTACGCATTGAAAGCCGCTGCCGATGCAGTCTGGCGCCGGAAGCCCAATGCGGTGCCATCTTCCCCCCATCGTGCGCCCAACTTTGAACCTTGGCCAGCAGCCGTTACGCCTTGAAAGCCACTGCCGGAGCATTCTGGCACCGGAAGCCGATTGCGGTGTTGCAAACACAATCTTGTGCGCCCAGGTGGTGCAAATGATGTCGCTCTCGCCCCGCGACGACGTGCTTCATTTTCTCAAGCGGGGGTGCGCCGAGCTCAGGCACCAGGCACCTGCGCTTCGGGCGGACCGCGAAGTTGTGATTGCAGCCGTCGAGTGGGACGGCTGTGCGCTCCAGTACGCGGCACCTGCGCTCCGGGAAGACCGCGACGTCGTGCTTGCGGC
>Ga0314709_10000014_pt1 | contig 12592 bp, 2 predicted proteins | sample Shad10_28May_sur_FD_206187 | JGI IMG/M metagenome (GOLD analysis project Ga0314709, IMG submission 206187) | Metatranscriptome of seawater microbial communities from Espelandsvegen Fjord, Bergen, Norway - Shad10_28May_surf (Eukaryote Community... | ecosystem: Environmental > Aquatic > Marine >... | reverse complement strand
GTGGGACGCATGCTGCTCGAGCCCGTCAAGAAGGTCAAGTTCGACCAGATCCCGGGCGTCTCGGGCGAGATCCCGACGCCGCGCAAGCGCACGCAGCTCGAGGTGACCAAGGATGCGGTCTTCCTCTACGGCGGCGTCAACGGGCAGGGCGATACCTTCGACGAGCTCTACAAGCTCGAGCTGCCCTCGCTCGTCTTCACGCGCCTCCACGTGGGCGAGATGATGAACAAGCTCACGACGGCGGCCAGGCAGTCGACCTTCGTCGGCGGCAAGCTCGTCTCGATCTCGACGGGCGAGAAGGGCGCGCTCGACGTGGTGCAGGAGATCGACATCCTCGGCGAGAAGGGCCTGGCCGACAAGACCGACTACTTCGCGCTCGCGATGATCGCCGACCTCAAGGTGCGCGTCGCCGAAGTCGAGAAGCAGGTCAAGGTGGTCGCCGAGGGAATGGACATCATGCCCGAGCCCGGCGACTTCGAGGCGCTCCGCCACGCGATGGCGTGCATCTTCGACGTCAAGACGAAGGCGGACGCGATCGAGTTCGAGCTCGACACGCTGCAGGACGTGGGCGGCTACCTCGCCAACATGGGCGAGGCCGGCCCCGTCACGCTCGCCAACCAGAAGATCGCCCAGCTGCAGGAGAGCTGGGCGGGCGCCAAGAAGAAGACGCCCGCTCTCAAGAAAGCCATCAAGCCGCTCATCGACGCGCAGGGCACGCGCATCTCCGACGAGATCAAGGCCTTCGAGAAGGAGGTCACCGAGGCGGTCAAGACCTTCGAGTCCGAGCCCGTCTTCATGTACGACACGGGCCCCGACGACTCGTACGTGCGCATCGACGAGATGCACATCGACCTGTGCGCGCTCGAGAAGCAGACGCTCGAGCTCTTCGAGCTCGCGACCCTCTTCGAGTTCCCCGACCAGATCAAGAAGACGGACACAATGGTCAAGAAGATGCGCGACGACCTCATCCTCATCAAGAAGCTGTGGGACGTCGTCAGGGTCACCACGACGACGCTCGCCGAGTGGCAGAAGACGCTGTGGAACGACATCAACACGGGCGCCATGGAGGAGGAGTCGAAGACGATGGCCAAGACCATCAAGGCCGGCCTCAACAAGCGCGTGCGCGACTTCGACGCGTACAACGGCGTCGACACGCTGCTCAAGAACTTCATGGTGACGCTGCCCGCCGTCTCCGACCTGCGCTCGCCCTCGATGCGCCCGCGCCATTGGGAGCTGCTCATGTCGATCACGGGGCAGACGTTCGACATGGGTCCGACGTTTGCGCTGAGCGACCTGATCGCGCTCGAGCTGCACCGCTTCGTAGACGACGTCGGCGAGGTCGTCGACCGCGCGCAGAAGGAGGACAAGATGGAGCAGACGCTCGCCAAGCTCGAGGTGACGTGGGCGACCGTCGAGTTCGTCTTCACGCAGCACCGCGACTCGCCCGTGCACCTGATCTCGATGAAGGAGGAGGACTTCGAGACGCTCGAGGACAACCAGCTCGTTGTGCAGGGCATGATGGCCTCCAAGTACCTCGCCACGTTCGAGACGGAGGTGACGGGCTGGCAGAAGAAGCTCGGCAACATCTCCGACGTGCTCGCGCAGATGTCGGAGGTGCAGCGCAAGTGGGCGTACCTCGAGACGCTCTTCATCGGCTCAGAGGAGGTGAAGAAGGAGCTGCCCGAGTCGACGAAACGCTTCGAGGGCATCGACAAGAGCTTCAAGGTCACGCTCGGCGCCATCCACGAGGCCAAGAATGCGGTGCACGCCACCTCAGGGCCCACCTCGGAGGGGCAGATGAAGATGCTCGAGGTGCTCGCCACCGACCTCGAGCTCTGCGAGAAGGACCTCGCCGCCTTCCTCGAGTCGAAGCGGCGCATCTTCCCGCGCTTCTACTTCCTCGCGACCAACTACCTGCTCGACATCCTCTCGAACGGCAACCGGCCGTGGGTCGTCATGGGCCACATCAACAACCTGCTGCAGGCGTCAAGTCGATGACCATGGTGGGCGAGCCCAAGGACACGTGGGAGGCGTGCGTCTCCAACGAGGGCGAGGTGCTGCAGCTCAAGCACACGGGCGCGCTCAAGTTGACGGGCAAGGTCGAGTACTACCTCGGCGATGTCATCAAGCGCGTGCGCGACGAGATGCTCGCGCAAGTGGGCGCGTCGATCAAGGACTATGAAACGCCCGGCCGCAAGCGCAAGGACTGGCTCTTCGACCACATCGGCCAGCTGTGCATCGTCGTCACGCAGTGGGCGTGGACCAAGGACGTCGAGATCGCCTTCGACAACATGGGCCTCGGCCAGCGCGAGGCGATGAAGGAGTACAGCGGCGTGCAGATCGAGATGATGAACGACCTCATCATGCTCGTGCAGGGCCAGCTCGAGAAGCTCGTCCGCCGCACGGCGATGAACCTGATCACGATGGAGACGCACTCGCGCGACATCGTCATTGGCCTGATCGAGGACGGCTACGACGTCAAGGACTGCTTCAAGTGGATGGGCCAGATGAAGACGCGCTTCGAGAAGCGCGAGGGCTTTGACGAGACCGACATCTGGGCCGACATCTGTGACGCCACCTTCCAGTACTCGTTCGAGTACCTCGGCAACCCCGGCCGCCTCGTGATCACGCCGCTCACCGACCGCATCTACATCACCGCCACGCAGGCGAGCCACCTGATGCTCGGCTGCGCGCCCGCCGGCCCCGCCGGCACGGGCAAGACCGAGTCGACCAAGGACCTTTCGGCGGCCCTCGGCAAGGCCGTGTACGTCTTCAACTGCGGCCCCGAGATGGACTATCGCACGATGGGCGACATCTTCAAGGGCCTCGGCTCGAGCGGCTCGTGGGGCTGCTTCGACGAGTTCAACCGGCTGCTGCCCGAGGTGCTCTCGGTGTGCTCGGTGCAGTACAAGGCCGTGCTCGACGCCATGCGTGGCGGCCTCAACGAGTTCATCTACGAGGGCGTCTCCTACTTCATGCACCCGCAGGGCTGCATGTCGTTCATCACGATGAACCCGGGCTACCTCGGCCGCGCCGAGCTGCCCGAGTCGCTCAAGGTGCTCTTCCGCCCGGTGACCGTCATGGTGCCCGACTTCGGCATGATCATGGAGAACATGCTCATGGCCGAGGGCTACTTGACCGCCAAGTACCTCGCCCAGAAGTTTTTCACCCTGTATAAGCTCTCGGGCGACCTGCTCGGCGGCAACCCCTCGCCGCCCGGCAAGCAGCTGCACTACGACTGGGGCCTGCGCGCCATCGGCTCGGTGCTCAAGGTGGCCGGCACCTTCCTGCGCGCCGAGATGGACCGCGAGATCGCGCCCGAGGCGGGCCTGCTCATGCGCGCGCTGCGCGACTTCAACCTGCCCAAGATCGCGGGCGACGACCTCGTTGTCTTCATGGGCTTGATGAAGGATCTCTTCCCCGACGTCTTCTCCAAGATGCCGAAGGCGCGCGACCTCGAGTTCGAGAAGCTCATCGTCGAGCAGGCCATCGACAAGGGGCTGCAGCCCGCCGACTACTTCGTGCAGAACGTCGTCGACATGCAGGACCTGCTCGCCATCCGCCACTCCGTCTTCGCCATCGGCACGTCGGGCAACAACAAGTCGCAGTCGTGGAAGACGCTCGCCGACTGCTGGACCTTCCAGGGCAAGAAGACCAAGTACTACGACGTCAACCCGAAGGCGTTCACGTCCAACGAGCTCTACGGCTTCGTCAACCTGGCGACGCGCGACTGGAAGGACGGGCTGCTCTCATGCACGATGCGCGAGATGGCGCAGGCCGACCCCGAGCAGGGTCCCAAGTGGCTCATCCTCGACGGCGACCTCGACGCCAACTGGATCGAGAACATGAACTCCGTCATGGACGACAACAAGACGCTCACGCTGCCCTCCAACGAGCGCATCAAGGTGCTCGCGCACATGCGCCTCATCTTCGAGATCCGCGACCTCGCTTACGCCTCGCCCGCGACCGTCACGCGCGCCGGCGTGCTCTTCATTAGCGAGATGGACCAGTGGAAGAACTTTGTCAAGTCGTGGATCGAGGAGCGCGCGAAAAACGAGATCGCCGCGATGACGCCCGAGGTGCGCAAGGTGCGCGCCGACAAGCTGCAGGAGCTCTTCGACAAGTACTTGCCGCCGACGATCCTCGAGATCAAGAAGAACTTCCCGACGCTCGTGCCCATCCTCGACTTCAACATGGCGCAGACGCTCTGCTTCTTCCTCGAGGGGCTGCTCTCCAACGAGAACGTGGGCACCAAGGATGCCAACTCCTTCGAGATCTACTTTGTGCTCGCCTGCCTGTGGGCGTGCGGCTCCGCTATGTCGATCACGAGCGGCGTCGACGTGCGCAAGGAGTTCTCCAAATGGTGGAAGGACACGTGGAAGTCGGTCAAGTTCCCGCACCGCGGCGAAATCTGGGACTACTACGTCGACAAGAAGAAGCTCGAGTTTGTGCCGTGGGCCGAGTCCGTCGCCGAGCTCTCGTACGACTCGTCGGTGCCCATGTCGATGGTGACCGTGCCCACGGGCGAGACGGCGTCGATCAACTTCTGGATGGACAACCTGATGGTGCGCAAGCACGGCGCTATGCTCCTCGGCTCGGCGGGCGTCGGCAAGACGGCCGTCATCATGGGCAAGCTGCGCTCGCTCGGCGAGGACTGGATGTTCTCGGTGATCAACGTCAACTACTACACCAACTTCAACTCGCTCATGAAGCAGCTTGAGGGCCCGCTCGAGAAGAAGGCGGGCAAGAACTTCGGCCCGCCAGGCAACAAGAAGCTCATCTACTTTGTCGACGACCTCAACATGGCGGCGCTCGACAAGTACAACACGGCGACCAACATCTCGCTCATGCGCCAGCACATGGGCTACGGCCACATCTACGACCTCAACAAGCTTTCGCAGAAGGTGCTCATGAACACGCAGTACTTTGCGGCGATGAACCCGACGGCGGGCTCGTTCGTCATCAACCCGCGCCTGCAACGCCTCTTCGGCGCCTTCGCGATCGGCTTCCCCTCGGCCGAGTCGCTCAACACGATCTACTCGACCTTCCTCGCGGGCCACCTCAAGACCTTCTCGGCCGAGTGCATCGACCAGGGCAAGAAGATCGTGCAGGCCGCACTCATGCTGCACAAGCGCGTCGCGGGCACCTTCCGCAAGACCGCCTTCAACTTCCACTACGAGTTCAACATCCGGCACATGGCGGGCGTCTTCCAGGGCATGCTCATGGCCAAGGCCGAGCAGGCGCCCGACTCGCTGCGCCTCGTGCAGCTCTGGCTGCATGAGTCCGAGCGCGTCTACTGCGACCGCCTCGTCAACCTGATGGACCAGAAGAAGTACAAGGAGATTGCGCTCGAGCAGGCCAAGAAGTACTTCAAGGAGCTCTCACCGACGGCCCTCACCGCCGAGCCGCTCATCTGGTGCCACTTCGCGCAGGGCGTCGGCGATAAGATCTACGACCGCATCAACACCTTCGCCGACCTCTCGGGCCTGCTGACGGGCGCCCTCGGCGAGTACAATGAGATCAACGCCGTCATGGACCTCGTCCTCTTCGAGGACGCCATGCGTCACGTCTCGCGCATCTCGCGCATCATCGAGTCGCCCGGCGGCCACGCGCTGCTCGTCGGCGTCGGCGGCATGGGCAAGCAGTCCCTTTCGAAGCTCGCCACCTTCGTCGCGGGCTTCACCGTCTTCCAGATCGTCATCTCGGCGACCTATGGCGTCAACGACCTGCGCAACGACCTGCAGATCATGTACAAGCGCGCGGGCATCAAGTGCGAAGGGATTTCGTTCCTCTTCACCGATTCTCAAATCACCGACGAGCGCTTCCTCGTCTTCATGAACGACCTGCTCTCGTCGGGCAACATCCCCGGCCTCTTCCCGCCCGAGGACATGGACGACATCATCAACGCTGTCCGCCCCGGCGTCAAGCGCTCGGGCATCCCCGACACGCGTGACAACTGCTGGGACTTTTTCATCAACCAGGTGCGCGCCAACCTGCACGTCATCCTCTGCTTCTCGCCGATCGGCGACCCGATCCGCGTGCGCGCGCGCCGCTTCCCGTCGCTCGTCAACTGCGTCGTCATCGACTGGTTCCAGCCGTGGCCCGAGGAGGCGCTCGCCTCCGTGTCCAAGCGCTTCCTCGACGGCGACGACCTCGGCCCTGACGAGGTCAAGCTCTCGGTCATCGGCTTCATGCCGTACTCGTTCACCGCCGTTGAGAAGGTCTCCGAAAAGTACCTCTCCGCCGAGGGCCGCTACAACTACACGACGCCAAAGTCGTTCCTCGAGCTCATCTCACTCTACCGCACGATGCTCAACGCGCGCCGCGACGAGACGAACGCGCTGATCACGCGCTACGTCAACGGCGTGGAGAAGCTGAAGACGACGGCGGCGTCGGTCGGCCTGCTCGAGGAGGAGCTCAAGGTGAAGGCCGTCGAGGTCGAGGAGAAGATCGCCTCGGTCAACGTGATGGTGCCCAAGCTCGAGGCCGAGAAGGAGAAGGCGGGCGCTGAGGCCGCGAGCGCGAACGCCATCGCTGACTCGGCCACGAAGAAGGAGGCCGAGGTGATGGCGATGAAGGCCTCCATCCAAAAGGATCTCGAGGCGGCAGAGCCCGCGCTCATCGCCGCCGCGGCCGCGCTCGACTCGATCAATAAGAAGGACCTGGGCGAGCTCAAGAATCTGAAGTCGCCGCCCGCGGGCATCGACGACGTGACGGGCGCGTGCATCTATCTGCTGCACGACGGCGGCAAGGGCAAGATCGACGTGACGTGGAAGGCGTCGCAGCAGATGATGAAGGACGTCAACGGCTTCCTCGAGACGCTGCTCAAGTACAAGGACCGCATCGACGGCGGCTCCGTGCCCAAGGCCAACTTCAAGAACATCCGGCCGCTGCTCGCGCTCGAGCACTTCAACGTCGCGACGATGACCAAGAAGTCGTCGGCGGCCGCCGGCTTGACCGACTTTGTGATCAACATCACCGTCTACTGGGACATCAACGAGGACGTCGAGCCCAAGCGCCTCGCCGCCGAGTCGGCGACGCAGCAGCTCGACGAGGCCGTCGCCGCCAAGAACGCCGCGCTCGAGAAGAAGGCCGTCGCCGAGGCGACCGTCGCGGAGCTCATGGAGGCGTACGATGCCGCCGTCAAGGAGAAGGAGGACACGATCGCCGCGGCCGAGCTCTACGAAAAGAAGCTCGGGCTCGCCAAGCGCTTGATGTCTGCGCTCGGCTCCGAGGGCACGCGCTGGGAGGCCGCCATCATCTCGCTCAACGCGCAGCTCGAGATTCTGCCCGGCGACGTGCTGCTCGCCGCGGCCTTTGTCTCCTACTCGGGTTGCTTCTCGAAAAAGTTCCGCACGACGCTGCAGGACGGCACGTACATCCCGTACCTGTCGGGCAACATCGGCGTCGCAAAGGGCGGCGTGCCCATGTCCGAGTCGGGCCTCGACCCGCTCAACATGCTCACGACCGAGGCGCAGCGCGCGGGCTGGGCGTCGGAGAACCTGCCGTCGGACCGCGTCTCCATCGAGAACGGCGCGATCGTGACGAGCTGCGCGCGCTGGCCGCTCATGATCGACCCGCAGCTGCAGGGCATCACGTGGATCAAGAAGAAGGAAGAGAAGAACGGCGTCAAGATCACGCGCCTCGGCCAGAAGACGCTCATGGCGCAGCTCGAGGCGGCGCTCTCGGGCGGCCTGCCCTTTGTCATCGAGAACCTCGGCTTGTCGTACGACGCCGTGCTCGCGCCCGTCGTCGGCCGCCAGGTCATGCGCCGCGGCCGCGCGACCTTTGTGAAGCTCGGCGACAAAGAGGTCGACTACGAGGCGACCTTCAAGCTCTACCTGCAGACGAAGCTCTCCAACCCGCACTACCCGCCCGAGGTGCAGGCCGAGACGACGCTCGTCAACTTCATGGTGACCGAGGACGGCCTCGAGGACCAGCTGCTCGCGCTCGTCGTGTCCAAGGAGCGCCCCGACCTCGAGGAGCAGAAGGCCGAGATCATCGCGTCCAACAACGAGAACAAGATCAAGATGAAGTCGCTCGAGGACGGCATCCTCAAGCAGCTCGCCGAGGCCGAGGGCGACGTGACCGAGAACATCGTGCTCATCGAGAACCTCGAGGACTCGAAGCGCGTCTCGACCGAGATCGCCGAGAAGATGGCCATCGCCGTCGAGACCGAGAAGAAGATCAACATCTCGCGCGAGTCGTACCGCAAGGTCGCGGGCCGCGGCGCGCTCATGTTCTTCCTGCTGTCGGAGCTCAACAAGATGCACACCTTCCACCACTACTCGCTCAACTCGTTCACGATCGTCTTCACAATGTCGGTCACGGGCAAGCGGCAGCGCGTCACCTGGAACACGACGGGCAACGCGCTGCTCGACATGATCCTGCCCAAGAAGCGCAAGGGCCTCTTCGGCCGGATCAACCTCAAGAAGGTGATCGCCTCCAACCAGTCGCCCGAGGAGCTGCAGAAGCGCCTCGACTACCTGCTCGAGAACATCACCTACCAAGTCTTCAACTTCTCGCGCCGCGGCCTCTTCGACCGCCACAAGCTCATCCTCGCGACGCAGCTCACGCTCAAGGTGCTCATGCGCGAGGGCAAGCTCAAGGACCAGGAGGTCGCCTTCTTCCTCGCGGGTCCCAACGTGAAGGCCTCGTCGCCGCCGATGACGACGCAGGTCTCGCTCTACATTAGTGAGGCGCAGTGGTCGGGCGCCTTTGCGCTGGTCGCCTTCGTCGAGCCGCTCAAGGCGCTCATCGAGGACCTCGAGCAAAACTTCGAGGCGTGGAAGGAGTGGGTCGAGTGCGAGCTGCCCGAGGACAAGAACGAGGGCTCGCTGCCCGGCGAGTGGGAGACCAAGATCACGCTCTTCCAGCGGCTGCTGCTCATCCGGGTGATGCGCCCCGACCGCGTGACGGCGGCGATGGCGGGCTACGTCAAGGCGATGATGGGCGCGCGCTACATCGACCAGCCCACGTTCAACATGAAGGACACGTTCGAAGACTCGTCGGCGCCGACGCCCCTCTTCTTCGTCCTCTTCCCCGGCGTCGACCCGGGCGGCGAGATCGAGAAGCTCGGCAAGGAGCTCGGCTTCACCGAGTCCAACGGCCGCTACAAGTCGATCTCGATGGGGCAAGGCCAAGAGGCCAACGCCGAGAACGCGCTCGTCAAGTACGCTGAGGAGGGCGGCTGGCTCTTCTTGCAGAACATCCACCTGATGGAGACGTGGCTGCCCAAGCTCGAGCGCGCGCTCGAGATCGCCGCCGAGACGGGCCACGACGACTTCCGCTGCTACCTCTCCGCCGAGGCGCCGCCGCTGCCCACGCAGCAGTCGGTGCCCGAGGGCATCCTGCAGGCCTCCATCAAGGTCTCCAACGAGCCGCCCTCCGACCTCAAGTCCAATCTGCGTGGCGCCTACGCCCTCTTCTCCCAGGAGACGCTCGACCACTCGACCAAGCCGCACTCGCACCGGCCGATGCTCTTCGGCCTCTGCATGTTCCACTCGCTCGCGCTCGGCCGGCGCAAGTTTGGCTTCCAGGGCTTCTCGCGCTCCTACCCCTTCAACAACGGCGACCTCACCGTCTGCGCGCAGGTGCTGCACAATTACTTGCGCGACAACGACGAGGTGCCGTGGGCGGACATCCGGTACAACTTTGGCGAGATCATGTACGGTGGCCACATTACCGACCCCTTTGACCGGCGCATCACCAACACGTACCTCGACGTGCTGCTCGACCCGGAGATTCTGGTCAAGGACTCGAAGCACGAGCTCGCGCCCAACTACAAAGCGCCGCTCGAGGGCGAGTGGGCCGACTACGCCGCGTACATCGAGGAGAAGCTGCCGCCGGAGACGCCCATCCAATTCGGCCTGCACCCGAACTCGCAGATCTCGCTGCTGCAGCAGCAGGCCGCGATGCTCTACGAGCAGGTGACGCTCCTCTCGGGCGGCGCGGGCGGCGGCGGCGGCGGCGGCGGCGGCAAAGAGTCGAAGGCGAGCGATATGCTCACTTTCATCAAGGACCGGCTGCCACAGCCCTTCCAGATGCTCGACGTGCGCGCGAAGATCACCGACTTCACGCCGTACATCATCTGCGGCCTGCAGGAGATCGAGAAGATCAACGCGGTGCTCATTGAGATGGACCGCGCCCTGTCGGAGCTCGAGCTCGGCCTTGCGGGCTCGCTCAACATCTCCGACGTGATGGACGCCATGATCATCGCCCTCGCCGCCAACTCGGTGCCGCCGCTGTGGCTCAAGATGTGCGCGCAGATCGGCCCGACCGGCACGTACAACAAGAAGACGCTTGCCTCGTGGTTTGCCGACCTCGTGCTGCGCCACAAGCAGTTTGCGACTTGGTCGGAGGCGGCGATGCAGCTGCCGCCCTCGATGTGGCTGCCGGGACTCTACAACCCGATGGGCTACGTGACGGCGTGCCTGCAGACGACGGCGCGCGCAAAGTCGCTCGCGCTTGACGCGATGCGCATCCACACCGAGACTACGGCCTTCAAGATGGAGCAGATCACCGCGCAGCCTGCCGAGGGCACGTACGTGCACGGCATGTTCGTCGAGGGCGCGCGCTGGGAGGTCTCGACCAACTCGTTCGCCGAGTCGCGCCCCAAGGAGCTGCACACCGTGCTGCCCGTCATGCACATCATGGGCGTCACCGCCGACCAGCTCGTCACCAAGGGCGTCTACCAGTGCCCCATCTACTCGACGACCATCCGCGGGCCGACGTTCACCTTCTGCGCGCCCATGCGCACCGACCACCCGCCGCACAAGTGGATCCTCGCCGCCGTCTGCCTCCTCTTCCAGCCAGACTCGTAGAGCGCGCGCGAGCAGTGAGCATGCCAGGAGAGAGAGGCCGCTGAGTGACGAACTTTGGGATGAGCCACCCGAGGGCTCCGGGAGAGGGGCGGGCGTGTATCCTCGCACACGGTGTTGAGGCTCAAAGACCGACAGCTTTAGTCCGTACACGGGAATCATGCTCGATCATGCAGTATCGTTTGACGCTTGAGTAACATCTGACAAAGCTCAAGCTGACGACGCGCGCAAGGCGCCCCCTGCGGCACGCTGCGCCCAGGGCGCAGGGGACGGGCCCGGCCGCCCAGGATAGCAGGAACCAGGATGGCGATTGGCGACGGGCCGCCCGTTTCCCATCATGCACACCGCAAATCACGGCCCATTCCCCACGCCTTACGATGATTCGCGCTGAGCCTGTGCCACCGCCATGCTAAGCAGCGCGGCCGCCGAGCCATGCGCCGAGCTTGGCCCTCCACGCCCCCTGGGTGGCACATTCTCCCGCTCGAGCTGCTCAAAGGCCTTGACCGCCGCAGCTGCTGTCTCACTGCGGAAGCACCTTGTGAGATGGGCGACCGCGAAGCTCGCGGCGGCGTCCGCCGGCACGCCGGCGCGGGAGAAACCATCAGCGTCGATGAAGTGCGCAAGGAGCTCGATGGACGAGGTCGTGCCTCGTGGCCCCGCGGCCCAGTTGGCACCAACATGCCGGTCGGGCTGCGAGCCATCACCGAGGATGCACAGCTTGGAGCCGTGCCCGAGACGCGTCGTGAGCAGCTTGAGCTGCCCCAGTGACGCATTCTGGACCTCGTCGGCGATGACGAAGGCGTCGTCGTGGTTGCGGCCGCGCATGTACGCGAACGACTGCATCTCGAGCAGGTGCGCCCGCTGCAGCGCCGCCCACGCCCCCGGACCCATGATCTTGTCGATGGCGTCGAGCATGGGCGCGAGCAGTGGCGTGATCTTGTCCTTCTCACTGCCCGGGAGAAAGCCGAGGTCCTCGTCCGCCGTCACCGCGGGGCGGCCGAGGATCAGCTTACGCACACGGCCCTCCCGGAGCCGATGCAGCCCCTCTTGGACGGCGAGGAGTGTCTTGCCCGTTCCCGCTACCCCCAGGCCGACGACCACGGTGACGGCTGTGCTTGCGAGGAGCTGCTGGTAGCGCCGTTGTCCTTCGTCCTCGTCGCCATCGAAGCTCCGCCACGAGTGCGCATAGCGCGACCAGTCGAAGGGTGCTGCGGGATGCGATGGGGCGCCATCCAGCAGGCTGGCGCCACCCGCGCCCGGAATGGGTGTGCCGAAGCGGAAGCTGCGTCCGTAGCGACGCAACTGTTCCTCGTCCGCGTCGTCGGGCATAGCGTGCGCCGGAAGGGGGTCCATCGACGCGGACCCGGCCCGAGTGCGTTGCCGCCGTCGCGCTGGCTGCTCGTGCTCCACGCTTTCATCTTCGCGGCCTCGACGACGTGCTTGCGACGACGTCGTGATGACGACGGAGCGAGCACCGGGCGCGCGCGGAGCAGGCGAGCGACCGCGCGTACCAGGCGCACGCCCACTGGCGGCGGCGCGGCCGCGGCCGCGGTGTGCGTTTGGTAAAGTCACGTGGGTCCCATCTGATTCGAAGCCGCAATGGGAGAGCGCAGCACCGAAGGTTACCTTACCGCGCAGGTGCGGGGGGATCTGCGCGGCGCCACCGAGACTGACATATGGGACTGAATCTCCATGCTGCGCGAGATACGCACGGACGCGCGGTGCCCACATGCGCTGGAGCTCGTTGACCAACCACATGTCCTTTGTCGAGC
>Ga0314709_10000012_pt1 | contig 12882 bp, 9 predicted proteins | sample Shad10_28May_sur_FD_206187 | JGI IMG/M metagenome (GOLD analysis project Ga0314709, IMG submission 206187) | Metatranscriptome of seawater microbial communities from Espelandsvegen Fjord, Bergen, Norway - Shad10_28May_surf (Eukaryote Community... | ecosystem: Environmental > Aquatic > Marine >... | reverse complement strand
GGGGGGGGGGGGGGGGGGGGCCCGCGCCCCGGTGGCCCCCGGGGGGGGGCACCGGGGGCCCCCCCCCCCCCCCCCCCCGCGCGCCACACCTGGTGGCCCAGCTGGCCGGGGACTCCGAGTGGGCCACCTCGGAAGCGGAGCTTGTGAACAAGGGCAACAAACGCAAGCGCGAGGACGGCGAGTCCTCGAATGCGGCATGGGCATGCACTTGTTGACACAGCCGTCCATCATAAGTAGTCTTCTGGCTGTAATCATTTGAAGAGCCGTCCATAATGTCTTCGTCGTCTGTTGTGGACACCTTGGTTTCCGCGTTTTTAAAGAAGGGATTTATTACCCAAACGATCAAGCGGAAGACGCCACCGGTTGGTGGCGAGGACGACGCAATAGGCGGCGATGGTGGAGAGGAAGACGCGATGGACGGCAATGGTGACGTGTCCAGCGACGGGTTTAGTGTCGTCGATGGTGCGTCCGTTGCCAGTGACACTCGTGACGATTCGGGCGGGAACGGTAGAGGCACTTATGGCGGTGGCTCGTCGCCTGATACCGTAGCATCGACGACCGTACTGTCCGCGATACAAAAGAACTTGTATGCAACAAATCTAGACGAATTTGCGCATTACTACCGGCGTCCATTAAATGAATTCGAACGTATTGTGCTTGGTTTGGAGGCGGCGATGGTGGCGGAACAGCCTGTCGGCAACGACACCGATGCGTTGTTTGAGTATACGAAATCTTTCATCAAATTCTTGGACTTCACTGCCCAAGACACCGACGGGAGATGGCAACTCCTAGTCAATTACTGGTCAAGTTTTTACAACCCTTCGAATTACCCTAGGCCCCTTTTTAAGGTCATTGAAAGTTTTGCTACTATTGAAGCAAAACTGGTTCACGATACTCTTGCCACACGCTTAGTACAATCGTCGATGCCCCCACAAATTAGTGCCGCTCAGGCGTATAATAGGTTTGGAGACGATGACTATTATCAAGAGGGTGAAGAGGAGGATGGAGAGGAACAGCTTGGTGGCGACGCGCATGAATCCACAGAAGAAAAGGAGCCAAGTGATGCAGAGGAGTCGCCAGAAGAGGGTGCAGCTGGTGCCACTGATACCGAAGTCGACCCACAACCGCGCCTTCTCTCAGGTGGCGAAACCCCGCCAACCCAAAACGAGTTAATGATGCAAGTATCAGAAATTGCACAGAGAACAATTAAACTTGTCACAGAAGGTACAGATACTTTAGACGCAAGCTGGAAAGAGGAGCGCACGTCTGTGGTCGAGCGCTGCGCTTCAATGCTCTCAACGGGTGACCACAATCCGTTTTCTCACTCGTACGACTACCTGAAGCCTGGCGATGAAGGGGGTACTACACAGTTGCCGTACCGAAACTACTATCACATCGACGATAAGGGAGGAGAAAACACGGCATCTGCAAACGACGATGTTGTCGCATCTTTTAGACGCATGTGTTTGCTTATCGTATCTCTCATTCTTTCCACAAAGGCAAACACCGACACACTTGGACCGGAAACAACGTTTGATTCGCTCACGATTCTGCCAATTTTGAACAAAACGCATGCGATACTTCTAACGTTCACAGACAAGTTGGGCAAAACCACGGACCTCGAGACAGCGTACGAGGTAGCTCTGGTATACAATACGGCTTACAAATCGCTCTACAATGAAATTTACGGTGTCTTGAAGACGGTTAGCACGAATACATCTGCAGCATCAGCCCCACTGCCCACCATTGCTATTTTTGCAAGCGCCATGCTGAACGTGAGCCATATGTTCATGGGCCTCCTGTTTACACGTGGGTGTCTTGGGAGAAGCTGGGATCGGTATCAATACCCATCAAGCGAGAATATATACACCAAGGAGGAAGAAATGGATCGTTTAACCAGTACAGAGCAAATGTCTAACGACTGACCACGTTCTCTTGGGTGCAATTTGTGTTGATGTTGACGCGTTGTTACAGTACGATGGCTACCGATGGCGACCGACTGGCGTGTCTCAGCCAGCCAGTTCAAACAACGCGCAAGAAACGGGTGGGATAGCCAGCCAGTTTCTGTCCAGTGGTATGTGCCAGCCAGCCTGTTTCCAACCAGTGTGAACGAAGCTGCGACTCTTTCTCTTGCTGTAACATGTCCAATACGCCTGTCGCATCGTGTGTGCAAGAGTCGCGTGTCCAACGGCGTCCTAGGAGGCACCTGCACTATCCGCCCGCAGGTGGGTCCTAGTCCTCACGACTGTCTGTTCTCACACACGTTACGCTAAAACACTAAAGTATACCCATCTTACGGTATCTTAAGCTTACAAAATCCGCCAATCAACCGATTTTGTACACAAATTTGTCGGTTCGCGTGTTTCAATTGAAATTCGAGCAAACGCACTTCGTTGACAAGCGTCTGTGTGTCCACAGGCACGAGCGGCACACGTGTCGGTCTAACAAGCACAGCTTCGACACCCACTTCCTTCTCGACTCGCTTTCGGGTGCCTTTGGGTGAAACTGTTAGAATCAAACGAGGGGGTGGTGGCCATGCAAGTGGTTCTTGGAGTGGTATTTTTTTGAGGACGTGGTGCGGAGTACTGTTTTCGTCCACGCTGTCTCGAACATGCCAGCCACCCCCGTCCGCGTCGAACTTAACAATATGGCGAGATCTTCTAACTCCGTAGGACATGAGACACTCAGCTGAAGCTGGATTGCGAAAACGACGCCTCGAAGCTGTGTACTAGCGATGGCATCTGGGGACCATGCAATGGGATACCTCCTAAACAACTTTCATACGTATGTTGTATTGGGACATAATCCATCGTCGGCTGACATGAAAGATGCTCCACGAACGAGTCGCGGGTTCCAAATCCTTGGGAATGCGCCATCAGATTCATCGTCGCGTTGATATGCTCGATAGCCACTGGACTGGCAGCGTAAGCGTGCAAGGTGTGTTCGTACGCCCTTTGGGGGTTGTTTAAAATCTGATATCTTAACATATCGAGCGACGATTCAACTTCTTTCGTCTGTGCAAACAGACGCTTCGTCGACTTGGCAGGTTTGTGTGAAACGTCAATGGTGATTGAGTCGGTATGAAATCTACCGATGTTGATGGTGCAACGAAGCTTGTCGCCAATCTGCAAATCATTCGGTGCACACGCGCCAATGATGATTGGGTTGAGATTCTTAGACGTCATCATTCCGAAGTTGAATCGCGTGGTTGACGTATCCCTTTCCTCATTTCCGCGTATGATTGTAACGTCTGCACGCACCACATAGGGTGCCTTTGCTGTTGCAATGACGCCTAGCGTCTTCGAAAACGCTTCGCTCGGATCACGCGGGTCCGCAGCGTAGTGCCAAAACCCCGTTTTATCGACGAGTGTCGACAAGAATCTGGCATCCACACTATCGCCTAGCCCAACTGCAAACGTTGATATCGGAATAGAGATCGGCTGATTTTCTTGCTGTTCATCAAGCATTGAAGTGGCTGTGGCTTGGTGTGGGCCGACATGGCGCAAGATGATTTCGGAGGCGTCGGTGCGCCCTTGGTTTGGCGACCCATCAGTCACCAACACAATCGACGCCGTGCGGCAAATGCCGCGCTGACGGTCTTGGGCGAGCTTTTTGTTGAATCTAGCTAACAGAGATTCACATCCGAACTGGATTCCATCCTCAATGTTTGTTGAGTTCATGCGGCATTTGAGCTGCGGCGCGATCAACTTGAGGCACTTGTTTAGTTTCCCCGACTCTGCGCTGACAAACCCCTTCACACCCTCAAATATACCAACGGAACTGCCGAAGAACGCAAACATGATGTTCATGTTCGCACGCGCAGCACGTTGCTCTTCCGTAGAAAGGCTTTCCTTGAGCATTGCCTGCGTCAGCAGGCGGTCAAAGTTGGACATAACGGTTCTGAGCCCAACAATACCGTTTCCAGCCATTGAAATCGTCAAGTCGAGCAGAACAACGACGTCGCGGTGGTGAGTGTGCGAACACGTTGCAGACGGTGGAAGCGTCGGTTTGAACGCAAGGTTGATCGATGTGGTGTCGGGGGTGATTGTGTCTAGCTCTGTGCCGATGGTTTCAGTTAGATTAGGCTCGGTGTAAGAGTGGTCTATTTTTACCACTGTATTGACAGTGTCTCCTTTTGTATTGTAATCGTTGTTGCAGTCGTCGTACTCCTTGCTAGCCACTCGCGTGCGCTTTGCACCTTGCTTGTCTGAAGCGAGTCGAGTGGGCATGCAGAGAGCGCAAGTCGACATTTTTTTTCTACAGTCGTGCGTGCCGGCGGGTGGAATATGTTACCCTTGGTGGGCATTGAAGAGTGGGGGTAGGTGCTCAATTTCAAAGCACCCCTCGATCGTGTTAGGACGACGAGAGGAGAGGGCGGCCACTCTACACCGTGGAGTCCAGGCCGCGACCCGTACCAACTTCGGGGGCGATCGCGATCTCGGAAGATCAATACCAAACAACATTTTATACCGCCTCCCCAACCTCCATGGATGCATTTGAGCCAGTTGGTATGAACTTTGTTTTCTTGGTGTGGAATTTGATAGAAAACCACGAAGACTACAAACAGCCACCGACCATGCTCAAAAGAACATATACAGACACACACACACACACCCCCTTCTTTGCTATGCTCGCGTCCTTTGCACATCAGAGCAACTCTGCTGAATTCAGACCAACTTAGCTACTTGCGCGCGGACGAGGTCCACGTACCCAAACCTGGCTCGCTCACCGGAGCCAAGGGATCCTTGGGTCTGCATGCGATCTTGTGGGTCCATGGGGATGGGCTCCTGAAATTCATACGCCGCGTCGACTACCCACGCAATGTCGGGTGTGTTGTACCAGATCGAATTCCAGGACTTGTAACACCCCCTTAGACGGACGAGGCCGATGATCGCTCCGTACGCAAAGTCGGACGGAACGTCGACGAACGGCCTTCCGTATGGGTACTGACGGTCCAAGAGTTGCTCGTAGTCTCGCATCAGCGCGGCGGTAGGCTTGGCCTTGGAGGACGCCACCAAAAACCACATCGGCGAATCTTCTCCGCAGTCGGCAGTGATTGGCCACGTGCGGTTCTCAACGTCCTTCTTTCCGGTGACCAATGCGTCGGCCCACGGCTGTTTCACTTTGATGATCTTGGTGTTGGGTCCCACCGTGTTAACGGAGAGTGTGTTTGGGTCTGGGTTGGTCCGTCCCACTAGTTGCGCAAGCGACGGCAGCATCGCGCGCTTCTATTCCGAGGCGGTGGCAACCGGTGGATACCGGTGACAGGCGACGCCCCACCCCACACCCTTCATTAACATGTTACACCCACTTTATTCTCACAGGATAGATCGCTAATACCGTGCGCTTCTTGCGCGGGCGAGTGAGTGTGTTTTTGGCAGCTAACTGGCGCAACGTTCCAACACCTCAATGGCCGGGTCCACTACCACGGCAGGTGTGACGGGCGTGGGTGGGGTGTTGTTGACCACGCTCATAGGGAGCGGCTTGGTGGGTAACCCTCCTATTGACATGCAGTCAATCGAGTTACCACTGTCTTCTGTGAACGTAGACAAGTCCATATTGGCTACTTGGGTAACGGAGGAAGTTGACACGTTTTCAGACGAGCCACTGGCGAGCGAATGTAGTTTTTTTAACTTCAGCACGCAATACACGGCGGAGTATTGCGATGCATTTACCATTTCAAGGATGCAATACGCAACTGTTCGAGTGGCTTTGGAGAGAGCCCTGAGATGTGCTACAACGGCAAACACCGAATGTGTACTGTCTCCTGAAATTGGTCTTGCTATACCAGCAGTGTTTTTGGCGGCACCAGAAGCGCCTTTGGGAATGCGTGTGTTTATCGCGCCAAGGGTCCTGAATCTACCACCTGAAACAAACACGCTACAACGACGTGTACGTGTATCTATCCCTTCCGACACGTTCACGACACGCACAGTCGTTATGAACGATACAATCAAGGTCGAATACATGACCGATTCAAAGACCGTAAAGAGTGAACTCGTGTACGGAGAAGACGCGTTCTGTATCAATCTTCTTCGAATCTCATATGAATCTGCGTGTTGGACTCGACTCGACGGTTGATCTCCGTTGTCCCTTTACCGACGCGCTCCGTGGTCGTAGCAAGTGGCGGGTTAAGACCCGCCAGCCGAAACGTGTTTGTAAGCCTCTAGACGCTTCGCCAGCTCGGAATCGAGTGAGTTCGTCTTGAGAAGGGTTTCGTAATGTGCCGTGTTCATAAACGAGATTGGCTTCCATGAATCCGGAGGTACACCCAGCGAAGCCGCGCTTCTCTCAATCGGAGAAAGATCCTTCCACTGCAGATCGGTTACGCCTGTAGAGCCCTCGACACCATTCGAGCTACTCGGCTCCGGAAACGAAAACATAGAAGCGACGTTTGGAACACTTTCTTGCGTTTTATTGGGTGATGCAGTGCGCATTGACATGGCTTTCTAAGACACGGTGTTCCAAGCGGTTCTGTTTACATCTGTATGTTTGACGCTTCGTACTTATGTTCTTGGAACTAGCAGCGTTCTAAGATCGTATCCGTTGAATGTATATACGCGCATGGCTTTCCAAACATTCCTTTCTTTGCTTGGCCGTTTTCCGTAGTGCACCAAACTTTTGCGTGCAGACATTTGGCGAAGGCGTTCGGTAACATCAACGCCAGCGGCCGTCACGTCTTCGTGTGTCAATATTAGCTCTTGTCCTGTACGGTTCCACGTTCGTATTGCAGGTATCGAATATAGAAACTCCACAACCTCGTTAGACGCAACGCTTGGACTCACCCTTGCTTCGTTTCTGATTTGGAATAGAACTGGACACGCATTCTCCAACGCCTTTCGTATTGCACTGTTTGTTAGTGAGACCGACGCGTTGTCCCCTCCCATAACACGCTGCGTCGAACGAGTGTTTTGCCTATTCGTTTGTACCATCGAGAACAGCGTTGCATCAAGCACCGACCACTCATTCGAAAGGAACAGCGGAGATTTTTCGAATGAAAGTGTCAGAATGTCGTCCAAAGACCATCTAGACAGCTGGCGCGTCGCCGACCGTAAGTCGCTTTCTAAGATAGATCCACGAAAGCATTGGATCTCAGTGACAGCGTTTCTGTAATTTTGACCAAGGGCGTAAGCTTGCATCCAAGACTTTACCGTCTCTTTGACGTAGTATGTGTTGACGCGTTCGAGCGGCACGATTTGCCTAACCAGTGAGCACATTACGTGTCCAGGTGCAAAGAACCCACTGTACGTTTCGCGATGGCCCGCCAGCTCCCATACCAACGACACGAGGCGGAGGGACAGTTCGACACTTTGTGGAATTGGAAGGTACGCGCGATCCACGGTTTTGCAGGCCTTTGGAAGAGACGACGAATTGCCGGAGCAGGATGTACATGCCTTCAAATTAACGTAAGACTGCGACGCTCGTGCTGGATCGGTCCAGGTCGGCATGGGAGGAAACACTTTACCCAGCGTAGGGAGTACGTTCGTGTTTGGAAGGGTTTGTTTTTCTAGAATGTCGATGGATTCCAATATCCAATGAGAGAGTGCCAAGTTCTGTGATCTTCCTACCTTGTGAACCCATTCTGCAACCTGGGCGGCCACGAGAAGTAAATTGTGCCATGTCGCATCTCTTACAATCCCAATAAGCATTTCCAAGTACAGAGACGAGTTCTTGAACCCGGGTCGCTCTTTCAGAACCCGCGGGATATTTCGAAGCATTTTGAGCATTGAAGTTTGGTTTTCACAGATACACCTGGCAGACGTTTCGAAGTTAGTCGTTGAACACACAGCCCGTAACGAAATAAGTTCTTGTATTTGAACCGCACGCATTACTTCACATTTTTCTCGAACGTGGCTGTCAAATGCCCAACTGAACAGAGTTTCAAATGCATGGGGATTTAAAGTCGTTCCTTGATATTTGCACATATCTTCACAAAAGAATCCTTCCATCGCCACATGCGTAGAGATCATCTCGGCAAGAACACACCGCACTCTTTTTGCACGGCGCTTGTCTTCGCTGCTTTCTTCACAATGGTATGAATCCTCAAAGTATCGTTCGGAGATGGCCCTTTCGCACTCCGAGAGCCAGCAGTGCACCTTCTCCTGTATCGCGTTTGCGAGCTTCTTAGCAAACCCACCAACAGACACCCGTTCGTCGATTTCTTCCGCCAGAAAGTATCCTGGTTCTGGAGACTCGGTAACCGGTTCATCGCCCCCTCTTTCGCAAACGACGCCTGCAGCTACTGCGTACGCAAGGTCTACGAACACCTGTTTACTGCACTCTCGATCTAGAACGTCAAGGAGTTCTCTATAATCTTCGCAATAGTTCAATATTTTTGTCATCCACTCGCCATTTTTTACTCGGTCTTCTTCAAGTTTTATCCGTTGATCCAATGACAAACTGCCGTGTTTGTCTTTGCAGTAGATCTGCTCAAACGTAGAGCCGCCGTCTTCAACAATCAACTCGATGAGTTGTGCGCCATTTTTGAGCTGCTTAACACGACGTAAACCATTTCGATGTGTATGCGTCTCGATTCGGCAGCCATGCTGTATGGTGAGCCATTGAGCCAAAAAGGTTCCGATGTCCGCAACTAGTGCACGCCGCTTTGCATGGTCGGTTTCCAACGACAGGGTCGGATGGAAGAACCGTTCCATTGTACGAAACGTGTTGCGAACCGAAGACTGCATACCTTCAGACATTGGGTCTGCTGCCTGGTGGATGTGTGCGCTACCTCTAAACTCGCTAATCCTGTGTGGGGTTTGATAAACACAACGTTTGTGTTCTAAAAGGCGTTCGATGCCACCTACGCAACGGAATACAAGAACAACGGAAGAACTGAAAGAGCTTGCAGAGACCAACCTTCGATACGTTGGCGAAAAGAGGCTGCTATCAATGGAAGATGCGGAGTTGATGGCGCTAGCGCGGTTCATCCGTATCGAATCGGATACAGAATTGCAGAGCATACAAAAAGCCGATTTGATAAGACAGATTCTTCAAAAGAAGCAAGAGCGTGCATCGCTTGGCCACCCAAAGTCGCCTCTCTGTCCAACTAGTGCAGCGGTGATCATCCAGGAAAGGGTGCGGGTGGCAAAGCGCGATACGCCGGTTCTTGTACCGTCTCCTTCCGCAGAGTGTGAAATAGCCGACAGAAACGATGCTCTAGACGACACCAAATCGATCACTAATCTGCAAGCAGTCATTAAAAAACGCCACAAACTGCGGGTCGTTGCGTTCAACTCTCTCAAGCTTCGCCTATCAGTGTTAGCTCTTAGGGAGCAGTGGTCCGTGTTGATGAAGTCCTTTGCCAACTTCGATGTCATTCTTGTCAGCGAAGTGCCTTCCGAGCCGCATGCGAAAGCTGTAGAAGAAACGCGCGCGTACGGGATGAAACACTTGCTGAATATGTATTCGCACGAACTAAACGGCCGTGAAGATGGCGAGGAAGTTGAAGATATTTGGCAAATTGCTCTTTCAAAGCCGTCTGGTCCTGGAAACCCAGAGGTTCACGCGGTGTTCGCAAAACGACCAGTAGATATCCTGCGTTTCACAACGAATTTCAACGCAAGCGGCACAGCACTTGATCACGCTCCAGCTTGCGTGGTCGTCTTTGACGACCGCTTTGAGGATCCCAACCACAAGACCTGGGCGTTCTCGTCGGTCCATTTTCCTCCGAAGGCACGGATGCGGGAACGTGATGCACAACTCAAGGCGTTTCTGTCAGCTTACTCCACAAACGCGGAGTTTCGATGCGACGCGCCATTTACGGCGAAGGGCGCGAAAGACGCCAAGTTAAAGTGCGTGCATCACGTTGTCGCAGGGGATTTCAACTGTTACCCGGATGAGGAGACTTTCGAGCTGCAAAAGCATGGCTTCGCTGCACCACTTCTCGGCGAACATATCTCAACGTCGGCGGGCGAAAACGCGTACGACAACTTTCTCGTGTGTTCAAGCACGGAAAAGTCGTTCGCGCTAAACCGCACCGTCCTCGAGCTCGAGATGCACCAAAAGCCGGTAGACGGCACCGCTGGAGTGAGCGACCATTCGCCAATTCTGTTGTCAATCCAAGAGATGCCGGCGACTAAGAACGCGCCAACATCTGGAGACAAGTAAGTGGTAAGTGTTGTTGTGACACTGTAAGTTCGCAAAGAGGTGCGGTCAATTTGAGCAACGGGGTGGGTACTTGCAATGTGACGAACTGTCTGTCTTTCAGTGTGTGCAAGTTTGAGGCGGGGTGGGGGACCCCATTGGGTTCCTGTGATACAACACGCGAATGTACACAGTGGTAGTTGCCATCGTTGGGGACGAAACACGCTCAGCACAAAGTGCCTTGGCTCCTCTTTTTACACATACCATATTCAGATTTACAATCTATGAATTGACAAAAAAACACGCCTCTCCAGCACCGCCGACACGCGTCGCAACCCAGTCATCTTTGTATAGCTCGAAGTAGCTACTCCCACCCAAGTAGCTGCCCAGATTGATCCATCACGCCCCCGCATTGTCTTTGCCTGCAATGTCTTCGCCCAGACGCGTGCCACCATTTTGGATCTGGGACGCGATGCGCAACGCCTCAATCTTCTGCTCTGCTTGCGCAAGGCGCAGACTCTCATTCTCCTGCAGCCGCAGACGGTGCTCGGTCGCCCTCTCGATCGATTCGGCCTTACGGCACTCGCGCTTGACTTGTTCGCCCACGCTGGGAATCTCGTAGTGCGCAGAGGCGTGCTTGGTAGCGGGACCCGACGGCCCTCTGTCCAAGAAGGGTGCCTCTTTGTGTGCCGCCTTGGCGGCCTCTGCCGCGCGTCGTACTTCCTGGCGCCGCATTCTATCGACGATGTTCTTTGCCTTCTCCACCCGGTGCATGCGGTTTAGTTTGATCTGCATTCGGATGGCCGATTTCCACCTGAGTCTTGCGTACGATCGAAATGCCGGAGCGTCCTGCACGGAGCGCGTGGTAGCTGCCTCCTTGTACCTCGCCTTCTTCTTGTTCGTGCGAGCCGACACGACTGGTCTCGCGACGCCCTTCTTGCGTGGGTGCTGAATGCGGAAGATGTCGCGCGCGACGCTCGAGGTCTTTGTCTGGAAGCCTGTCTGCGACATTAGGTACGGAGCGTACACGTGCGCCGATATGGTCCAAACGTACATATCGCCGTCCTCGATGTTCGCGGACGCAAAGAACGGGTGGAGATTGGGCAGGTCGGCGTGACGCACAAGATTGGTTCCATATTCTATGCGCTCCATGATCCTGTCGTCGCCGTACGTTCCGCCGACCACGGCGCTTACAAAAATCTTGGACATCACGTCTATGAGCTCTGGAGACAGATCCTCGGGCAGTGGCGGCGTGCCGCCTAGTACGCTGTAACATTCTGGCATCTTAGTTTTGACTTCTTCATGCCACTCGATGAGTCGGTCGCTCCTAGCCGTCACCTGCGCGTAGAGCTGCTGGTAGCCTGTCTGCGACATTAGGTACGGAGCGTACACGTACGCCGATACGGTCCAAATGTACATATTGTCGTTATCTAGGTTCGCGGACGCAAAGAACGGGTGGAGATTGGGCAGGTTGGTTCCATATTCTATGCGCTCCATGATCCTGTCGTGGCCGTACGTTCCGCCGACCACGCCGCTTACAAAAATCTTGGACATCACGTCTATGAGCTCTGGAGACAGATCCTCGGGCAGTGGCGGCGTGCCGCCTAGTATGCTGTAACATTCTGGCATCTTAGTTTTGACTTCTTCATGCCACTCGATGAGTCGGCCGCTCCTAGCCGTCACCCGCGCGTAGAGCTCCTGGTGATCATGAAGATCCTTGCAACGAGGCACAGGACAAGGACAAGCAGCGGGGGGTTGCAAGGCAAGGGGACCCTCCATCTTCTTCCTGTTCTTGAACAAAATGCAGGCGTATATCGTTATTTTGCGAACGGGTGTTCAGTCTTGGTACTCGCTGCACGTGGCCGCTTCAGACACATCAAGCACCGTGCCATCCTTGCCGACCACTGTGGGATTGCTTACGACGCGACGGAGCGATGCTGGCATTGCGTCGCTTGAACCTGCTCATGGTGCAGCTCAGACACTTGATGGCGTGGATGGCACCACCGGCAGCCATGCCGAAGCCCCCGCAGTGACCGGCGCGGCTGCCACGGCGTTTGCGTGTAACTGTCGGTGGGGCAGAGATCGCGGTATCTGAGCTCACCGGAACCGAGGACCACGGACGGCGACGGCGAAGGACAATTCATTTGTTCCAAAGGCTCGTATTGTATCACATTCACATTCACATACTACTGGTTTCACATTTACTAGACGGTACACACACACACACTCACCCAACCCGACTCTCGGATCAGATTCTCAGACCGCTCACGACCATCCAGCGTTCATTAGCTTTCTGAGTATATGCGATTAAGTGGCACGTCTATTTGATTGCATCCGTCGCTGTAATACATCATGCTATCGTCTTTACGGAATTCAACCCAAAAGTCGATGCTGCGGTAGTCGTCGAGTTCGCCCGTGAGTACTCCAAAGCACACCCTAGTCGCACCAGAAGATTCATTTGGGTGTGGCCACTTCGCAAGTCGAATCTTCAACCTGAGGTCTTCTGGAATGAAGTCGTCTGGCAAGTACTCTAAGATGAAATCCTTGAGAATTTTAACCGTCTCGCAAGAAACAAGATCGAAGTTGTTAAAGACGTCCTTTGCAATGTCAAACTCGTCAATTTGAGCCTGTTATTCTTTTTTAAGCTCTGCAGAGGCATCCGCAAGCGCACAACCGTCTTGGTGGACGGCGGCGAGCACGAGCTCGCGATTGTTGAAATCCGCTCCATGTATCATTCCAAGGGCGTGTCCTTTTTTGACTGGCGACAAGCACTGCTCTTGCGTGCGTGTATTTGTG
>Ga0314709_10000011_pt1 | contig 13556 bp, 14 predicted proteins | sample Shad10_28May_sur_FD_206187 | JGI IMG/M metagenome (GOLD analysis project Ga0314709, IMG submission 206187) | Metatranscriptome of seawater microbial communities from Espelandsvegen Fjord, Bergen, Norway - Shad10_28May_surf (Eukaryote Community... | ecosystem: Environmental > Aquatic > Marine >... | reverse complement strand
CTTTTGTAGCGGTACCGATGTAGTAGTACACCGGATTGGGGATAAGAGGGTTCGCTTGTAGAACAGGTGTACACTTGATCCCAACACACACCCACCCTCTCAAACGCCCATGTCGCTCCGCCCGCGTTCCGATGCCGCACCGACCGCGCCGACCGCGCGGCCGGAAGTGCGCGATCGCCTGAGCGCAGTGCTCGCGACCGGGTTAAAGCTCAACCCTCCTCCTGTCAACGCTGTTCCGACGGAAGTTAAGCGGAGATCTGACGGTACGGTTAAATTCACTCCGGAAGAAGTGCAGCGTGTTCCGGCGCTGCTGTTAGTCGATGACGAAGAAATGGTCCCCATCCAGTCGTTAGAGCTGTGGAGGACGTTGAAACGTCGCTTCGGAGGAGTACTGGATGCCAATGGGGCGTTGGTTCTTTACCCCCGTAACTGGCGAATCTTTCTAAAGCGCGAGCTCCTCTCACTGCTTTTAAACAAGGAAGACCACCGCTACGACGACCACGACCAAGCTTCAACCAACGATGCGTCGCCGAAGTACACGGAGGTCAACAAAATGAAATTGTTGGCAGACGAGGCGTTCCGCAAGATTCTCCCACAAGGCAAAGTGATTCAACTGACACACGAAGAAGATTCGGAAGCGCTTCAGGAACGCATCGACGCGGAGTTTTCGAACGAGTTCGACGGTGGCGCACCCGACACGTACGACACCGACGAGACCATCGAGAAACTGATTAATATCCTTGTTGCCGGCACCCCTACCGCAAATGGTCCTTGAATCCGCGCAATATCGCGCGCTCCTCGGGGCAGTAAGCCACAGGCGTGGTCCTGCACGGGCGCGCGTAGAGCACGTGGGGTCGAACGTGCCCGGGCGGCGGCCGTGCGGCCCGATTGCACGCGACGTGAGCACGACCTCGCGGTCGGTGCAAAACTCTTCAGATATCATTTTAAACACGTGCGCTCATTGCCCTTGCCGAGCGTCAGTGTGTGTGTGTGTCTGAAAACTATCGCAGTGCGTCTCGCAGACACGGTGTGACTGTCGCCCACCCGTTTCTTGTGCGTTATTGGGAACTGGCTGGCTGCGACATGACAGCCAGTTTTATCGCTAAGCACCGTACTGTAATATACATGGACGGTGTACAGAAAGCGTAGTGTCACAGGGCTGGCACACTACGACAACACAACCAGATGCGGACTAAAATGAAGCGCGGTCGAACGGCTCCTTCTGTTGCAAGCGTTCCTGCAAAGCGTGTCAAAAGCAGAAACGTCAGCAGCGAACTGTATGGGAAGCACTCGATACTGATCAAACAAGTCAATGACCATCCGTACATGTCACCCAATGACCGCGAATGCATGCAAAACTTTGAAGATCGTCCCTATCAGCTCGCCGCCGCAAAGGAAATCACCGAGAAGCTTCTGGCAGGCGAAGGCAACAACGGCAACGTGGCGTTGATCGCGCCTGGCAGAAGCGGGAAGACAATTGTTGGAAAGATGGTAGCGCGGCGCCTTTGCGCCGCGGCTCAGACGATGCAGGATACTGAAGGGTCGACTCTTGTTCTGTACGCCAAACAACACGTTGACAAGACGCAGGCGATGGACATTGGAGCATCCTTCGACGTCGCATTCTCGACAAGCACCGCTTTCAAAGATGCCATTAAGCAGGAGATTTGGAAGAAAGGCACCGCAACCGTCATGCTGGCAGACCGCGGACTTTCTAACATATTGGACACAGAGGTGGTCTCCAATGATGGAAAAGTGTACCACTTTCGAGACCTGGACGCCGAAGACTTCCAAGACGCAAAAAAGCTGAAGGAATCATTCAAGGACAAAAAGTTGCCGTATCTTGTTGAGCTGATCAAGGAACTCAATATTCGCAACGTGTTGATCATTTGCGACGAGTTTCACAATCTCATGAAGACAAGCAACGACAATCGCGTGCGCTTGCTCGCAAACAACAAGAAGATGTCGATGATGCGCGACGGTCCGTGCAAGTTCAACATGTTCGTCCTTGGGATGAGCGCCACGCCGGCCACTACGGATACTGTCAACTGTTCTCATTCTAGATTCTACGCCAACAAGAAGCTCTTCGATACGCTGGAGCCGCTTCCAGCAGACCATCCTAAGATCGACGCCGAAGAGCTCAACGCAATCGAAGCGGGCGTCTACGTGAGGTACGATGGCGCGACTGTTACTAGCAGCCTGCAGAGCTGGGCCGGGTTTGACGGAAACGGGATCCGGAACGAACGCGTGAACCGCACCCGATGCATCCAAGATCCAACAAACCCAGCCACACTCGGACAGGTGGCCAAGATGTGCGTTATGAACGCAGTCATTCCGGCAAAGAGCACGGACAATGGTTGGGAGGCAGTTAGTATCGATCTGGAGTGCAAAGACGGAACGTCAATCGAGTACACGTCGCGTGTGCCGTCCAAGGCAAAGGCAAATCCAAACAAGATTTATCTAACCTCCAGTGGGCTGAGCGTAGCGATGCGCGCCTATTTGAGTGACATGGATGCGTCGCTCTTCCTGCAAGGCCGTGTGAAGGACCACCTAATTGCGCACGCAAACCCCATCTCCCCTCGACGGGCATCGATGCGTGCGGTGACTGAGGTGCACAGCCACGCAAGCGGTCGCGTGACCGCCACGTTCCAGAAGACGACTCATTTTCAAACCGTTATGTTGGCAGTCGACTCCCCCAAAAACATGAAGATGACGATGTCCAGGGCGGCCGCTGCCGAGCTGAGCCAAGAGCCCGGATACAAAAGCACCGTCTACGACTTAGTTGACATGCCAGCCGAGGTCATGAACAAAATACTGCGAGAAGAGGTTGCGCCCGCAATCAAAGAAGACAAAACGCAGGTGATCATCCTGGTTCGTTCGGTCGACGTCGAAGGGATGTCGGAGTTTTCAAAGTACGTGACGATGACCGTTTTCTGTGGATACAACCGCGACCGCCTGACGCAGTCGCTGAACCGCATGGCCCGACAGCCGGCGCCGATTCTGGGAATGATTGTGCCAATGGCCGACGTTGGCTACATCGCCGTGTCGGCTTGCAGCGACTTGTCGTCCAATGTGGTTTCCGATACACACTCGTCCGTCGACTCCGTGTTGGCCCTTCCAGCGGAAGACGAGTGCCACAAGCTATTTCTCTCGCTGCGATCAAATGACAGAGCGGCTGCGTCGAGGTTTGCACGACACCTCTTTTTCCTTTCCAATGACAAGAAGAAGAAACCCATCAAGGTCGAAGACGAGTGCAAAAATATTCGTTTCACGAACGTGCACGGACATACGTACAAGTCACTGTGCGAAGGCTTCAATCATCTGTACTCCGAGCGGACACTGTACGTCCGACCGGATGGAAACTCGAAGCTTTGGGGAGATACATTTGACGACTACCTTGAAATGATTGCTGGCTTGTGCAACAAACCCGACGACGAAGGCGATGAGTAGGCGACCATGATGCAGACGGAACGTGCGAAATCAGTGTGGAGTCCGCTGCTCCGAAAACCAAATGCTGAAGATTCAGTGGGAGTGGCGAGGTTGACCGGGCCGGCTTGTGAACGGCGACCCGGTGCTGGTGGGAAAGCACGCGATTGAAGCCAAACGCCAGTACGACACGGCATTTCCTTTTGTGAATGGGTAAGCTGCACCCAAACTACGTGGTTGTAAGTGGTTGTAAGTGATTGTAAGCAATCGGTACCGACGTTGGCGTTTTTAGTTTCATTTGCATCTACACACCTTTTCACACTTTTAGACACGGTTCCGGACACGCTCGCTCACACTTCAAGGTGTCCGCTCGGCAGACCTCGCCGCCTCCTTGCTTCCAGACGCACGCTTGCGCGGGTCTGCACCGCCCTCCTCCTTCCCCGAAGCGCGCCTCCCCGGGTCCACGTTGCCCGCCGCATTCCCAGTCTCCGCCGCCCTCCTCGACGGGAGGGGGGGCGGAACGTCTTAGTTGAGCTCCGCCATCTCCTAGTCGCTCCTCTCGCCGCCCACCCCATCCCCGGACCGCCGCTCCCGTCGACGGCAACAGTGGAAGCGGAGGAACGTCTTAGTTGAGCTCCTCCATCTCCTAGTCGCTCTTCTCGCCACCCACCCCATCCCCGGACCGCCGCTCCCGTCGACGGCAACAGTGGAAGCGGAGGAACGTCTTAGTTGGACGCATCCATCTCCTCGCCGCGCTCCTCGCCACCGTCGATTGTATCGAAGCTCTCGTTGGCGGTTACTGTCTCGATGATCGACGCAAGCGCTGGGCGAACGTGCCGACGGAACGTTTGCCCCTTTGCCTGCTCGGCCACGAGGCGGCTATTGATGGAATCGACCGTCTTCGAGAGGATCGCCTGGGCCTCGCAAAGCGCGCTGAGCTTCTCCATGATCGACGCGTACCAAACGTCGCGCGCTTCGGGCTGGGAGCGCTTGCGCCCGCGCCCCGTAGACGCCGCGCCGGCGACGCCCGCACCGACCGGCGCACCGTCGTCGTGCACGACGACGGTCGACGTGCCACCCGTCTCGAGGCCGGCAGCGGCGCAGACGACCTTGTCAAGGATGGGGAGACACTCAGTGCGCTTTGCGCCGAGTGAGGTGCTTTTCTTGTCGTCGGCGTCGTACGCCGTCAGACGCAGCAGCGTCTCGTCCACCATTTCCTTCTCGCGCGGCTTGCTGTAGAAGAGCGCCTTGGACGATTCACCGTCGAGGCTGCAAAACTTGATCGACGGGTTGGTGTACGGCGCGTCTGCCCACGAACGAACCATGTCGTTATGGTCCTCGAAGGACTGTTGCGCGCTGGCGCGGGTCAGGAGATTCCACCGGGCCGGGTTCGAGCAGACGGTCTCGGCGAGCTCGGCCGTGTTGAATATCTGCTTGCACTTTGAGTTTGTGCGCTTCCATTCGCGGATCAAGAAGGGTACGTGCGCTTCCTCTGGGCCGAGGAGGCGCTTGGCGAGGTCGAACGTGAACTCGAGAAGGCGCACGCCGACGCGCTGCACGTCGCGGAAGTCGGTGGCTTCGGGGCACCAAGGCGGGTATGGCATCATGTCGGCGTCGGCAAAGGAGCAGGTGTAGACCAGCTCGTACTTGATGTCGTGCGGCGTCTCTCCGACTTGGCGTTCGTACACTTCGGGGTCGGCCGCGTCCATCGCGGCGACCATGCGGCCGTCCTTCTTCACGGGAAACCCATCGGTGGCAGCGAGCGGCTCGACTTGCTGGTTCGTGTGGACGAAGAAGTGCTCGAAAAACTCTTTCGCCGTCCGTTTGGAGAGGGGGCTGCCGACCTCCGGAACCTCTGACAGACCGGTGAGCGTCATGAAGAGAAGCATGAACGTTTTCTCGCGCGCGTCCCTGCCGCGGAAGGAAGTCCCCGCCGCACCGGCGATGAACCCGGGCAAGAGCCGCGCGAGCTTTTGGGACGCGGTCCAGAAGTCGTCGGGGCCCTCGTGCACGACGGCCGACTGCCGACTGGCGCCTTCAAGCTTCTCTTGCGGGGTGTCGTCCTCCTCCGCGTTGTACGCGTGCTTGGGGTTGAGGCGTGGGCGGAGAAAGTCGTGATCCTCGGTCGAGAGCCCCGTGATTGCCGCTTCGAGTGGGCACATGGTGGTCTTGAAGGAGTTTTTGTGCAAGCCGCGTTTGCGCTCGGCCTCGGCAGCGTCGAATTGGGACGTGAAGAATAAGCCAACCTCCCCGTCGCCCACAGCGTCCGGCGAAGCGTGCGATTGAAACTGCGTCACCGAAAGCGTGTGGTCGAACGGAATGACCACGATCCGGTTCTTGATGGGGTCCATGACGAAGGGCGTGTCGGTCTGGTTCGACCCCAAGGCTTCCACCAGCGCCGCGGACTTGCGGAGGGTTCGGTGGGCCTTTTCCTGTTCGTCACGGGTATACGCCTTGGATCCGGTGGCGATCTTCGCCACGTTGGCCCGGTTCTTGGTATGGGTGTCGTGCAGGTACTTGAGTGGATCTTCGAGTATTTTGCGGTTCTCCAGCGCTTTCTGTTGTTCTGACTTCGTTGTCTTCGACATTGGTGGGGTAGTGGGTGTGAGGGCTGCGTTGGTCGCTGTTTCTACCTGAGGCAGTGTCGTTGGGGCCGCGCTGATCAGGGGCGACCGAGCACCCCACGGCGTTCCGGTCGAGGGCGAGCTAACGGTTTGTGGAGCGAGGAAGCGTTCAATTCCGGTGTTCGACCTACCTCGTTCCGGTGGGTGGTTCACGATTGGACCGCCTCGCGGCGCGCCCCGACTCGACGCCTCGCGAGCACCCCATGGCCGTCCGGGCGCGCCCACCGCCGATGCATCGTAAGGTGGACACGGTAGGGGCCTACGCAATACGCATCGTAACGTATCTAGCCGGAGGTAAGCCATGGGGTGGGGTGCTTAGGATAGGACGAGAAGGGTGTGTGCCTCGGGCCGGCAGAGGGCGCATCAGCAGCACGGAAACAGACACCGGGTGGTAGGGTGTTCGAAGGAATGGCAAAAAAAACAAAGAGCCATGCGAAGATGACTGCCTCACCTCAGCCCGACGCGGTCAAACCATCTTCCGATATTAAAACGCCGAGAAATCGACTGAACCGCACTTCCGCGAAAGCGCGGCGCGGCTCGCCTAAAACACCACCCGATGCACCCAGGGTATCAGTGGTGCTTGCAAGACGCCATAGAGAACTTTTTGCAAATTTCATCGAAGAGTAAGCAACGGGATGGGGTGTGCTTGAGATGGGACGGGAAGGGTATCCGCGTTGGGCTGGCAGAGAGGGTAAGACGTCGAGCACATTCGGACGAGTGGTGTGCCAAAAGTGAGCAAACTTGGTGAAATGAATTCAACAAACCCCACACAAATAACCCTTACAGGACCAGAACTCAAATGAGTTCTGGCGATACAAAAAGCGAAGGTACGCGATAGTATCTGCTATCGCTGGCGCTGTTCCCTGAACGGCGCCATCGTTCTCAATCGCATTCCATGCAGAGTGACGCGCGGTGGAAGGCGAGGTCCTCGTCTGTAATAGAGCGAATCGGAGGTTGATCGGCCATGAGCCGCGTAAAGTTGATGCCGATGTTGGTAGCACCGTTATTGTCCCGATTGAGCGGAATCATGCAGTCTCGCTGTGTGCAGCGCCGCAACCCCCGAATCTTCTCTCCCATCTCCTCTTCCACCTCGACCCACGGCCCACACTCTCCGAGGCATCGACAGCATGTCTGAGCCACGACAAAGCGACGCGCCAGCTTGCGCATCAGCCCTACGCCTATGCACGGCGCGTTGCCCTTGTTGCACGCCATCCCTGGCCGCCCCGCGACCATGCCCCGAGGTGTTTTCGCCCTGAGTCTGAGCACACGGAAGTCGGTGTGCGTGCGCACGGTGTTCAATGAGGGTGTGTTTGCCGCACTGCGTCGCGCTGATAGAGGCGGGAGCACGCGCACGTCCGTGCTCAGTGCAGAAGAGGTGTCTGCCGCTTGGGAACGCAATCCCTGTGTCCAAAAGTGTCTTTGTGTGGGGCGCTCCAAGAACGCTTGTGGGGGGGGGGGGGGGGGGAGGCAGTGGGAGCGGATGGACGCGACGTCCGCGTTTCGTAAACACACGTCGCTCGGCACTTGGGATGACACATTTACACATACTCTGGAGGATCTACCAAGTCGTAGCCACCATAGATATGAAACTTGTTTCGTTCCAGTGCAATCTTGAGCATGCGCACGCCTGTGGGCGTAAAGAATTGAGCTCCATACGCAAGACATGTGTTTAACTTACGTGGTTTTCCAGGATCACATTGTTGGGGCAAAGTCTGCACCGAAGTGTGCAGATCCCATTCCATAAACGTTCGTATGGTTACTTCCAAACCGTCTTTGGCCGCATACATCGCAAAGCTGTTCTGTTCCGTGGAACCAGGAAACAAGGGTCGCTCTTTGCCCCCCCATGCAAACAAGTTGTCTATAGTTACTCCCTCTTGGAAGAATTGAGCCAATGCTCGCTCCAAGGCACAACCTACCGTTCGAGAGAACTCTACTTTGTCCCGATTTGTTGGACGAAATGAGCAGTGGTCTGGAGGCATGCACCCGTTCGCCAAATATTGCCTAACAAGCGCCTCTCGCCGCAAACCATTTGGCACTGTCATAGCTTTATCAAAGAAACTATGTGTATGGGAACTCAACAAAACATTTCTCAGCAGTTTGTATTGAAGTGTGAGTAGTGGAATTGGTTCGTCGGTAACTTCTCCATTTAACTCTGACGCACCATCTGGTGGTGCGTTAACGATTGCGTCAGCCATGGTTGCTTCAATCGACGATGCCAGTTCATTGCTGTGTTTGATTCTGCTAACTGTAATGCTGCTGCTGCCACTGGGAATGACATCGGTGGATACATCAGCTAGCACGCCGCATCCTTCTGCCAAGCCATCATCGCCGTCGATAGAAGAAGTCCAGTCGGCGATGCTGCACTCGTCACTGGCGTCTTCTCCGTGATCGCTCATAACAGTGCTTTGCGATGTTTTCGATGGGCAAAAGGGTCTCACGCACATCCAGTGTCTTTTGTGGAGACTGGGCCGGAAGGGTGGAGCGGACGGCCTCGGGGACCGGGTGGTTAAAGGGTCGGGATGCCCGTGTCACCTGTCCACGGCACCGCCCTGGCGTGCCCGTCGACTGCCGTCGTCCGTGTGCCAGAGAGGGCAAGGCGATCGGCAGGCGGGCGGGCACGCAGAGGCCGGCCCGCCCGCCGGCAGGGGCACTTTGCAGCAGCCCAACTGAGGCCTCCGCTAGCGCAAGTGAGGCGTGCATAAGTATGGAGTCGGGAGGGTGAGACAGTGGCATGCCGCTTCCGCTTTTGGCGTTGAAGACATGCGGAGTGGGCGCGCCCTTTCCGCAGACCACTGTCACGTTTGTTATAGAGTTCAACCCGCGGACACGGAGGTATCTTGGTACGGGCACGTTAGCATTTGATGGCCCAACGGCTAAGCTTACCATCTTGAACAAACTCGACGAGCTGTCTCATGCGTTGAGGTTGGTCACCGAACACATGAGACAGTGGGTTTGCAGTGGCATCGTAGCTGAGAGGGGGGAAGGCAACTTGCTGCCCAACGGAGGAAGGGAGTGGTCCATCACGTGGGAAGAGTTTAACAAAAGCATCGCAAAGCACACGTGCACCTCTGCAAACTCGCCAGGTGGCACACGGTCGGTCCCGTATGTGCTGACCCAGTTTAGGCAGAGTCTGTTAGACGACAATGGCCAGAAAATGGCACTGTTCACGTTTGCGGTGTACAACGACCGTCTTTATGGGTGGCTATCAGGACTGTGACCGCTAGACTCATTCTTAAAAAAAATGTTTACGTACAGTACCTCTCCTCCCCCCCCCTGGTTGGCAGTTTTGTCAAAATCGTGTAATCAGCTGGCTTGATGATGGAAAACACCCCCCGCAGAAATGAACCAATATGGTATTATCCGCAACTCGCCGCGTCATTCCCAACGACTGTTCGACCCGTTGGAGAGCATGATCTTTTGGTGGCTAGACGAACGGACCACACCTCTTGGGATACAAAACACCAAGAGCGAATTGAGCGTTGCAAGCGGCGCCTCAAGACACCCGCCATGGAGTTCATGGCCGCAGCAGACGATTCCATCGAATCGATGCCCGAGGGTACCTATTTAAGAATGGCCAACGCTGCGAAGGGCATGTACGACGTCGTTGAAGAACTATACTCTTCTACTATCGATGACGATGATGTAGACAATGGCGGCATGAACGACTACATTATGCAGCAAGAGAAAATCAACACACTCGAGTCCCAAATACGACGTCTCCGACGCGATCTAGATCGCTCGGAAAACTTGCTAGCGGACGCAAAAAATGAGAACTCGAATATGAAAGTTAGAATTAAGCAAATCGTTGACATGCTTGACCCCCTTTCTAAACAAACAACTGGTCAAAACGGTTCCGTTAGCCCTTACAGGACCAGAACTCAACCGAGTTACGGCCATACGAAAAGCTAAAGTACGAGGAGATCAAAAAAGGCATCCACTAGCATATCAGTCCTCCATGATGCGTAATCCGTGCAACTCGTTCCCTTGCGGAGGATGAATTGTTACTCACGCCTCCAAATCCACTAGATGCGTTAGACACGGAGGGCGACAGTGATGGCGACGTAGGAATATGCAGTCGAAAAGAATACTCACGCTTCGGGGAATACTGTGACGCAGCGCATGTCGAGATGGGGGTAGAGCTTGCAACTGTTATCAATACAAAGCATCGAAATTATGAGACTGCGCGCGTTCGGGCCGTTGCATTCAGGAAGTTTGCGGTCATAGAAACGCTTCGCTTCTTTTGTCTTGAGCGTGAAGGCCGCGATGTGGCCTGGCTGCAGCACCGAAATGTGCGACAATTTACGCAACAGGCGCATCATCGCGGAGCCGACACCTGGCCCAGTAGAAGACTTAGTCGCGATCAACTCGATGTGAAGCATCCGATCGGAAGTGTTCAGTATAAAGGACCGGAATACGACAGCACCAACTAAAACGCCGTCACGCCAGCCTCCCACCATTCGGAAGTGGCCAGACGAAAAAATCTTCATATCGTGGAGCAGCTCTTCGGGCGTACCGTGCATGATTGCGCGAGTCGTAAATATTTTAGCCACCGCCATGAGCATCTTGCAGTCGTTCGTGTCGATCGACATGAGCACAATATCTCCGTCACAAACACGAAGCGGTTTCAACGTAGGAAATGAATCTTCGATTTTGACTACGTATGGAAGAATACCAGAGTCGCGGCGATCGATGTGGGATTGTCTGAGTATCCACGTAGCGTACAGCGCGTTTTTCTTTGGAGGGCCTTTCGAGAGAACGCAACTGTTGTTCTTGAGTGCAGTCACAACACTACCATGCATGAGACTGGCGTAATCGAGGCCATCGAAGTCTGGCCCAATACCTTCATCACTCGCTGCCCTGGTGGCCAGCGACGAGACAGAGAGTGTGCCCAAAACTTGTACCACAGCGAATGGCGCCGTTGCTTGGACAGTGAGTGGGGCGACTGGGTGTCCAATGGTGCTGCTGACCTGGGCAAATGGAATGGCACCGAGTGATGCGCCATCGAATACGATATTTTCTTCTGCCAAGCCATCTCCATCGTCACTAGAAGCGCCGTCGAAGACGCTGCCCTCATTGCTGGTGGCTGTCTCATGATAATCGCTCATCCCAGTGCTGGGCAGAAGGGGCTCACCTCGAGCTTCAATGCTTGGTGGTTTTACGGGCGCGGGTGTGCTCCTTACGAAAAACCTCCCATGCGAGTCTCTCTTTGCCCGCACTCCATTGATGCCACGGCGATCTCCACGTCGGTTGATGGTTCTCATTTGCCACCTGCAAAACACCAATGGCAGCACTCTTACCAGCACATGAGCATGGTCAGAATGCATGTGGTACAATGAATGTGGTGTTGGCACGCTTGTGGAACAACGAATACGATCCCATGAAAGCGGCCCCGCGACAACAAGTCATGAAACATGGAAGTGCACTCATCATGGGTGCTGTGGGTGTAGTTGGTATGAAATGCAGCATCCATTGTATGCATGTAATAATTGTATGCATGGTATCACGATGCAGCGGTGTACCCCATTTGATTCGCATGGAACGCGAGAAGGTGTGCACCGAACGTCGTGTGGCGGTTCGCAAACACGACGAACGCACAGGTGATCGCAACAGTGTCGAGCATACCTGACAAAATAAATCGACGGGCACGCTGTGCAACACCGCGCTGCAAGCAGTTACAAATCCGGAATGCGTGCCCAAAGGTGCCATAATAATGACATGCAATGTGTTCCGATAAACCGACGGATGACGGACGTATTAAATCCAACTATTCATGCATTCCGACGGATCTATCGATGTTTTACAAATTCCGCGTGCATGTTCGTGCGTTACTACGCGTGGACGTCTTCAAGTGTGGGGACGAGCTCTTAGCCGACGGGAAATGTTTGGGGGAGCGAGCGTGGGGTGCTTCAGGCAAGGCGACCCAACCCGGCCTTTGAGGGCCACCAAGTCTGAAGGGCAGCACGGGAAGGCATACACAAAGACACGCACGCAAGATCAGTGCTTTTCGCCAGCCACAAAAGGAACACGCACTCGGAATGATACATGAAGGGGATTGCAACAATTGCGAGCTCGTGCTCGCCGCCGTCCATAAAAACGGGTGGGCGCTGCCGTATGCCTCCGATACGCTTCGCAGCGATCGCGATCGCGAGCTCGTTCTCGCCGCCGTCCATCCCCTCGCTTATGGCCATCGCGATCGCGACGTTGGCGCACTGAGCCGCGGCCGCTTGACCCATACCTTTGCAGTTGATTCGCCTGCAACACCCTACATGAGCGGCGACGTCGTCAGAAAGGGCACAGGCACTCAGAAAGTGGTGTCGCATGACACGTACGTGCGGGACGGGCGGCTGTTTGCGACTACGGAGGCCATGTGCAACGTGGGGCTATTCTCGTCGCTTCGTTCCGACAACATTGAACATGCGGTGGCGCTGGCGGAGCAGTTTGCGGCGCGGGCTAGGGAGGAGCGCGAAGCGCGCGAGCTTTGGGAGGCAACTCGGCAACCGGACTGGCGCGAATACCACGACTGGATTAATCATCACCCGTTTGCAAAATAACTGTATACAGATGCATTTTGTTCACCCATACCGCTAAACTTTTATCGTGTAGACGCTTGTTTATAGCAGAACAAAATACGGCTGTGCACCAATGGGTAAAGTAGCCAAAAAGAAACCAAAAGAGCGCGGGTTTGTGTCTTACTTTCCAAAGCTAGCCAAAAAGATTGGCGTGGCTGCAAAATCCGACGTCCATCATGAGTTGGAGAAGATGTTGTATTTTACATTGAATTCCATAACTGACGCTGGAGCAATCATTCTATCCGAGTATGACACCAAGAGTGATACGTTGCGACCGAAATTGATCAAAGCTGCACTTATGACAGTTCTTTACGGGGATATTAAGGAATCGGCGCACCAGGCCGGTGTCGAGGCGGTGAGTACCAAGTTCAAACCGTTCAAAGGCGGAACTCTAGCAGAGGGGCCGGGAGAGGGCGAGGGTGATGAAGTCGCGACAGAGGGGAGAGCGGCTGTGGAGGCTGTTGAGGCAATGGCTTGAAGAAGGCAAAAGGGAAGATTGGGGTCGCTATCTTGTACACATCAAATCGCTCTGTGTACTAGTTAGAGGCGGAGCCGAATGGAAAGGGAGACGGGTGTACACCTCGGTCCGTGTGGACCATGGGAATACATCGCTCTTGGATGGCGAGTTCCATAAGTCGTGTCGCGTACCCAACGAGTGGGTACAGAATGACAGCTTCGATGGTCGATACAATCGTCGACCGCAGAAAAGTACAGCTCGGACTGCAAACAAGCTGAGGCGGCGGCGGTCTGCGTGAACAAACGGCAGACCGCAACAAAAAAACCGAAGAGCTACAAAAAATCCTCAATATTGAGCACAATAAAAACGAACGAGGCGACGACCCCGTCTCAACAAATACCACACAAATCAAGCATCACGACGACAAACACAGTGCAGAGTAGGTCTTTTATCAACATCTACCTAAATGCACGCCCGTGCATG
>Ga0314709_10000010_pt1 | contig 14220 bp, 2 predicted proteins | sample Shad10_28May_sur_FD_206187 | JGI IMG/M metagenome (GOLD analysis project Ga0314709, IMG submission 206187) | Metatranscriptome of seawater microbial communities from Espelandsvegen Fjord, Bergen, Norway - Shad10_28May_surf (Eukaryote Community... | ecosystem: Environmental > Aquatic > Marine >... | reverse complement strand
TATGGATACACATGGCCCGAGCACGCGGCGCGCTACTGCTGTGGCGAGGGGCGGAGAGATGGAGAGAAGAGTGCGGGGAAGATTAGATGAAATTTAAGTAGTTCAAGAGTGGATTCAAGCGATCAAGCCTTTTTCCTGCGCGCGCACCATGAGGAAGGCGTGGAGCTCGTCCTTTTGGATGTGACCGTCATTATCGGTATCAGCCTGTTTGAAGGCAGCTTCGAAGGCATCTTGGTTCCACTCCTTATCGGAGAACTTTGAGTGGACCTCTCTCATGAGATTCTCACCCTCCATCTTGTCGAGCTTGCCGTCAGCGTTGATGTCGCACAAAGGACGCCGCACAGACTCTCGTCGGGACTCGTCCTCGTCTCGGTCTCGCGCCCTCCATCTCACCCACTCGCCGCCACGCGCGCGCGCAGCAATGCAGATTGCGATCGATGCCCCCTCCCCTCGTCTCGTTGCACGCGCGCGCTCTCTCTCTCTCTCTCCGCGGATAGATGGCTTAGTCGATGGCGAGCAGCATGGCGACGCCGGCCATCGTCCACTTGGCGGCCGGCTGCTTCGTCTTGAGCTGCATCATGAAGACGAAGCCGGAGCCGGGCGTGGCCGTGCCGGGGGTGGCGCGCTCGGTCTGCTTGTACACGGGGCACAGGTAGACGCCGCGGCGGTCCTCCTTCTCGGCGAGGATCGACTTCATCTGGATGACGGGCATCTTGGGGTAGAGCTCCTTCATGTAAGAGTCCTCGAGGCAGCCCGTGGCCGTGTCCCAGCGCGCGCCCTCCATGTAGAGGCCGTACAAGTACGCGCCGTCGCGCGTGGGCGCCTCGACCTCCTCGGGCGTCATCTTCTTCGTGACGTCGACGGTGGTCACGAGCTTGTTGAGCGCCCAGTCGTTCTTGCGGCTCGTCACCTGCATGATGGCGTTCACAAAGGCCTGCGTGTTGAAGAGGCCGGCGACCCACGTCACCTTGGGCAGCGCGAGGTCGCCCGTCCAGTTCATGAGCTGGATCTGGCGCGCGAGCAGGTTGGAGAGCCATCCGGCGAGCGCGTCGCGCGAGGCCCACGCGAGCTTCTCCCATGACATGGGCACCTTGTACGAGGAGAGCGCCGCGATGAGCTTCTCCATCGGCTCGGTGATCGAGAGGTCGCCCTTGAGGCCCGAGTCGAGCTCGACGAGCGAGCGGCGCACCTCGAAGATGAGCGTGTTCATGCGCTCGCACTCCTGCAGGAAGACGCCGGTGTACGGCGTGACCTCCTCGATGCGCTCCATGACCTCGAGCATGCCGAAGAGGTCGGGCAGGCGCTCGAGGATGTCGTCGAGCGTGAGCTTGACGCGCTCCGACTCGGTCATGCCGCCCTCGCCGCCGCCGCCGTCCTTGGGCGAGAGGTTGGAGATGTCGCTGAACAGCTGCGCCGCCTGCATCGTCATGAAGTTGATCTCGGCGTTCGGGTGCAGCCCGTACGCGATCGGCGTCTCGCGCTCGAGGCCGTCCTCGATGTACTCGAGGTAGCCCTTGTAGTTGAGCGTCGGCGGCGAGGGGAAGCCGGGGAACATCTGGATGCCCTCGAGCAGCTCGACGCGCACGTAGGCGAGCAGGTAGGCCGTGCACAGCGCGCGGTCGTAGTTGTCGGTGATGTGGCCGCCGTAGAAGATCTCTCCGAAGAGGTAGCGCAAGTCATCCCACGGGATGGTCGAGCCGCCCTCGAGGTAGTTGTTAGCGACGGCGATCGAGTCCTTCAAGTCTCCAGGGTTGAAGGGGTAGCCGCGGTTCCAGCCGAGCGGCCCGAACTTGCGGCGCTCGCACACGACCGAGTGGAAGAAGCAGAGGGCGAAGACGATCGTCTTGAACTCGCCCTGCTTAGACGAGTTCTCCCAGAGCGTGTCGTTAAAGAGCAGGTAGGCGCGCTTCAGGTTGGCCTTGAGGCCCGTCGGCGGCTCGTTGGTGAGCTTGATCGACTTTTGCAGGATGGGCACGGGCACGACGGGCTGCGGCATCGCCGAGAGGTAGCAGCGGAAGAGCGGGTCGGAGCCCAGCTCGAGCGACTCGAGCTTCTTCTCGAGCTTGGGCAGCCAGCCGGCAACGAGCTCGATGTTCTCGAGCATCGCCCAGCCGCCGTCGGTGTACATCTGGTCGAGGGCCTTCTCGGCGACAGGCTCCTGGCCCTGGCCGAGCGAGACGGTGATGAGGCGGCCCTCGTCCTCGGACATGACCGGCTTGAGCGCGAGGCCGAGCGAACGGACCTCGGAGGTCGCGTCGACGCCGGGCGAGAGGAGGAAGAAGATGGGCGTGGCGGGGCCCGAGTCCTCGAAGGAGACGGGCAGGTTGAAGTTGATCGCCTCGCCATAGACGGGGCCGAGGACCGAGACGACCCACGTCTTGAGCGCGAGGTTGATGCGGTCGGGGCGGATGGCGCGCATGATGAGCAGCTGCTGGAAGCCGCCCAGGCGCTTCCAGTCCGTCGGCAGCGGCTCGAGCTCCGGCGTCGGGTGGTCGGACCACTCCTTCCAGCGCTTCCACGAGCCCTCGAGGTCGGCCGGCAACGCCGCAAACTCCTCGTGCGCGAGCGCGAGCGCGCAGCACGCGCCCCAGCACTCGTCGGGCAGCCACGCGGCGACGGGGTTCTCCTTCGAGTTGTCCTTGGGCGACTGCACGAGCAGGTCGAGCTCCTGCATCTTGAACGTCGAGTCCTTGTCGGAGCGCATGATGTTGATCGCGAGCTGCGTCGAGAAGGTTAGGCGGTGGCGCTCGAAGAGGCCCGACGAGACGAACTTGAAGAGCGTGTACGTCACCGAAGCGAGCAGCAGCTCGACGCGCTTGCCGACGTCGCCCTCCTCCTCGGGCTGCGCGGCCTTGTCGAGGGCCTTGTAGAAGATGAAGTTGAAGGCGCCGAGCGAGTACTGGTACATGGGCCCCATCACGTTGATCTTGTTCATCAAAAAGTAGATGAGCGAGCCGCGCGCGGCGTCGGGGCGGTAGAGCTCGAAGGTCTTGGCGATCTCAATCTCCTTCTTGGCCGCGACGACCTGCTTGGCGTTGATCTCGGTCACGGTGACCTTGGTCTCCTCGAGCGTGATGATGAGCGCCTCGTTGGCTAGGATGTCTCCCTCGGCTGTCGCGAGCAGATAGAGAAGGTTGTCGCCGAGCTCCTTGAGCTTGATGGTGAAGCCGTTCTGCATCTCGACGAGCTCCTTAGCCTCCGCGAGCAGGTCGGGGCGCTCGTGGCCCACGACGGTCGAGAGCAGCTGGTCCTCGAGGCCCTTCTCGGTCACGGTGAAGTTGACGAGCGTCGTCTGCGCCTGCACCTCGGGGATGTAATGCGGGTTGGGCAGGCGCGACTGCATGTACACCTTGACCTCGGGGACGGGATCAGAGAGGTCGCCCTCCTCCTGCTTCTTGAGCGGAAGGTCGACGCCGCGGTCGCCGAGGTAGACCTGCACCTTGGTCCCCTTGCGCACGTACGCGCGCGCGACGAGGTTGTCGAGGATGGCCTCCACGACCGAGGGCATGTTCTCGAGGAGCAGCGGCAGGCCCTCCTCGAGTGCCTTGACCACCTTGTCGAGCCAACCCTTGGCGCCTGGCACCGTCATGACGAGGCCGTTGGCGGCTTCGCGCCCCTTGATCCAATCCACAGCCTGCAGCTGCGGGTCGATGATCATCGGGAAGCGCGCGCACTTGCAGATGATGGCCGCGTTCTGCGTTGAGAGCGGGTCGGCCGGCAGGCCCTCGGCCTGCCAGCCCGCCGTCTTCGAGGCATCCGTGAGCAGCTTCATCGGGTCGAAGCCCTCGGTGAGTGGCACGGCGCGCGTGGCCATGTCGGGCTTCCACTTTTGGTCGACGAGGTCGTCGCGGAACTCGCGCGAGAAGGGGCCGATGTAGGCGACAAAAGAGGACGAGAGCAGCACGTCGCCGACGAGGAGGCGCATCATCTCGTCGAGCTTGCCCACGTCGCTCTTCCAGCGCGCGCCCTCGGAGCCGAGGCCGTTGACGAGGCGGTTGGCGAGGTTGGCGCGCTTCTGCGTGGCCTCGGCCTTGGCGACGAGCGCGTTCTTCTCGTTGGTCGCCGTCTCGAGCATCTCAGTGAGCTCCTTCATCTTCTGGTCGAGCGCCGCTACGTGCGCGCGCACGCCCGCGAGCTTCTTGTTCGCGGCGGCGAGCTCCGCCTCGGCGGCGTTGAGCTTCGCACGCTTGGGCGCGACGTCCAGGTAGATGTCGTGGTAGATGCAGATGTTGACGATCCAGTCGCACAGGCCCGCGGCGGCCGACGACTTGCCCTTCATGTACTCGTAGTTGAACTCGGGGTTGGGCGAGCCGTCGCCCGCCGGGTGCCCCATGGTGAGGCCCATCGGGTTCTCGCCCTTGGGGTCGGGGATGGAGCCCGTGTACTGGCGCACCATCGCCTTGGCGGCGAGGTCGAAGTTGTCCTTGTCGTAGTTCTGCAGCTGCTCGAGGAACTTGGCCACGTCGCCCATGACCTTCTTGGCGCCGCCCCACGTGATGTCGAGCTTCTTGAGGTTGGCGCCCTTGGGCGCGATCATGTAGGTGACGGCGGCGGTTACGGCGAGCACGGCTGCTGGCGGCGTCGCCAGGCCCTTAAGCTCGCCGAGGGCGTTCTTGTTGAGGCCACCCAGGGCGGCCATCGCCTTCTCGATGGCGGGCTCGGCGGCGGCGAGGTCCTTGTTGGCCTGCACCTGGAACTCGGCGACGCCGATGGCGATCTCGTTCACCTCGGCCTCCTCGATAGCGGCCTTGGCGCCCTCCTCCTCAGCGATGATCGACTCCTTGCCGACGACGATGATGAGCTCGTCCGTCTCCTTGGACTTGGTGGCGACGAAGGCCGCCTCCTCCTTGAGCGTGATCTGCATGTCGGCGACCTGCTGCTCTGCGTCGTCGAGCTTGAGCAGGCCCTCGACGAGCTGGTCCTTAAGCACCTGCAGCTTGTCGCGGTTGATCGTGAGCTCGTCCTTGTAGAGCGCAATCAGCTCGAGGTACGACTTGGGCGTCGTGTAGATCTCGCGCCGCTCCATGGCGCGGTAGCGCTCGGCGGACACGCCGACCGACTCGTGCACAAAGGCCATGTGCTCCGAGACGGCCTTCTTGACGGCGTCCGACTCCATCTCGATGTCCTCGAGGAATTTCGCGCCCACGGAGATGAGCGCCTGCTGCGGCCAGTTGAAGAACCAGTTGATGGCCGAGCACGACGTGAGCGCGGGGAACTTGCGGCAGCGGTTGCGCATGTTGTCGCCGACGGGCGACATGCAGATGCACAGGTGCAGCAGCGAGCGCACACGGTTGATGAAGAATTCCCAGAGCGACTCCTTGGCGTCCATGTAGCCCGCCGCCTTGGCGTCGTTGCGCACGCCGTTGCAGATTGTGTCGCGGTCCTCCTCGGCAAAGAGGCCCGGCGGGTAGCCGAGCGCAAGAATGTCGTTAAGGAAGATAAGGCAACCCTCCTTGAAGATCTGCTGGTCGGTGAAGAGGAAGACGGTCGGGATGGCCTTGACGCCCGCCTTCATGTAGATGTTGCGCAGGTCCTCCTTCCAGTCGACGATGTTGTACGAGCTCGTCAGCTTGATCGAGAAGATCTCGCAGCCGCCGATGAAGGCAGCGAGGCGCGTGAGCGACTGCTTGCCCGAGCCGCCGACGCCGACGAGCATGGCATTGCCGCGCGGGTTGTCGATGATGCGCGAGATGCGCGAGATGTGCTCCATAGCCTGGTTGAAAAGCACTAGGTTCATCATGGCGAACGACTCGTTGTACAGGTTTAGCTGCTTGGTGAGCAGCTTGGAGAGCTGGTCCCAGCCCTCCTCGACGGGCAGGTACATCTTCTGGTCGCCCTCGGACTCCTCGACGAACGTGGCGTAGATGATGGGCTCGGCGGTGAGCGCCTCCTGGTCGAGCGTTCCGAGGAACTGCTTGGCGTTCTTGAGCAGAACCTCGGCAAACTTCTCGCAGTCCGACTCGAGCACCATGCGGTCCGAGTAGACGCGCGTGCATTCGTGCAGGGTGAGGCGCGCGAGGCGCATCGGGTCCTTGTACGTGGCGGGCGAGGTGGTGAAGAGGCCCTGGAAGACGGACGCGAGCGCACGCAGGTTCCACTGGTAGTGGAACTTGACGGCCGAGGGGATGAACGTGTCGGCCGCGTTCTGGTGGATGCCGAGCACGCAGTCGATGCACAGGCCGTACACTTCGCGGATGCCCTCGTTGAAGATCTCGAAGTGGCCGCCGAGGATGTTCTTGTAGATGTGCGCGAGCACCTCGGCGTCGGGGAAGGGGGTGCCGAGCGTGCAGAAGTGGCGCTGCATGCGGTCGATGATGAAGAAGGAGCCCGCCGTGGGGTTCATGGCCGTGAGGTACAGCGTGTTGTCGAGGCGCTTCATGCGCAGCGTCTTCAGGTCGTAGAAGCCTCCGTAGTCCTTGTGCTGGCGCAGGATGGCGATGGCCGACTGCGTGCCGTACTTGTCGGGCGAGGGCATGTTGAAGTCGTCGATGAAGTAGATGAGCTTCTTGGTGCCCGGCGGGCCGAAGATGGTGCCCGTCTTCTTCTCGAGCGGCGCCTCGAGGATGGGCTGCACCGTGCCCGAGATGGAGAACGAGTTGTAAGAGATGATGTTGTAGAGCCACTCGTCCTCGTCGAGGCCCTTGAGCAGCGTGTTGATGATGATCGTCTTGGCCGAGCCCGAGTTGCCAATGTACATGACGGGCTTGCGCAGCTTCATCATCATGTTGCCAAAGTAGAGGAGGCGCGTCGAGTCGAGCGTGGGCACGAAGATGCGCGCGTACGCCTCCGCGCGGTCGTGCGTGTACGTCGGCACGATCTCGCGCCAGTGCGTGCAGCGCTTGGGCTCGCCCTTCTTGGTCGTCGGATCGATGAAGAAGTCGAAGATGGTGCCCTCGTCGGGGAAGCGCATCGCGCACTTGGCGAACTCGGTGCGCCAGTAGCCGTCGAACTGCTTGCGGAAGTCGGCGCCCTTGTCGGAGCCGAAAGCGCCACCGATAGCCCACACGGCCGCGAACTGGAAGTAGGCCTCGTACACGTCCTTCTCGGAGCCGGCGGGGCACGAGTCGGGCGTGAGCAGCGCCTCGAGGATGCGGCAGATAACCTCGACGACCGCAAAGTCCTTGATGGGAGTGAGGTGGCGCCACTTCTCCTTGGCGATCATCGAGAGCGTCGGCGCGACGAACTGCTCGAAGAGCGACTCGAGGATGGTCTGCGCCTTGGCGTCGCCCATCGTCTCGACCCACGTCTGCACGTACGGCCGCCAGCCGATGTCGCTCTCGTTGAGGAAGACGCAGCCGGCGCGCGAGGCCGTTGCGGGCGAGGCGTTGCGCAGGTGCGAGATCTCGAGCAGCAGTTTCATTGACGCGGTGAGCGGGATGCGCTCGTTGGTCGTGAGCGTGAGGATGCGGTTGTCGTCCATGACGGTGTTCATCGACTCGATCCACTCGGCGTCAATGTCGCCGTCGAGCACCATCCACTTGGGCACGTTGATGTTCTTGTGGTCGCTCGGCACGGCGGCGAAGTCGCGCATGATCTTGGCGATGACGCCATCGTACGGCTCCTTGGTCACGGGATGCACGTAGCCGTAGAGCTCGTTGGAGGTGACGGCCTTCGGGTTGAGGGCGTTGTAAAGCGAGTTGCCGCCGCCCATGCCCATGTAGGACTGCGCGGCCGCGAGCGTCTTCCACAGCTCCGACTTGGCGGCGCCCGCCGTGCCGAGCACGAAGACGCAGTGGCGCACCGAAAGGGCCTCGAAGAGGTTGATCGTCTTGATGACGAAGTTCTCCTCGGCCTGCAGCGCCGGCCGGCCGAGCGTGCCCCACCACTTCTCCTCGGGGTCGGCGATGACGTCCGTGATGCCCTTCTTGAGCGACGGGTTGATGATGGCGGGGCAGTCGACCTTGGGGTATAGGTCGTTGATCACGCCGAGGAAGATGCCGAAGTCGGCCTGCACGAACTTGGGCAGGTTGGTGTCGCGCATGGCGCGCATCAGAATCTGCTGCTCCGACTTGTCGGGGTCCTCGCGCTTCATGCCGCCCGCAATGCGCAGCACGCCCGACATGGCGCGCAGGCCCCAGTCGTAGTGCATCTGCTTCGAGAGCAGCTGGCCGCACACGTAGTACATGGTCACGAACTTGTTGGCGAGGTTCTTGGACTCGACGAAGCCCTCGCCGGCGAGGTTGATCTCGGCGATGTTCTCGAAGTTGGGCGTCACCATCGCGCACGGGCGGAAGAGCGCCTTGAGGTTCTCGGGCAGCTCGGCGCGGCCGGCGTAGCCGGGGTTCATCGTGATCCACGCGCCGATCGAGTCGACGAGATTGATCTCCTCCTCTTCGAACATGAAGCGCTCCTTGCCGGCACGGATGCCCATGAGGATGGAGCCGTACTGCGTGGCGACGACCGAGAGCACCTCGACGGTGATGCGGTTGAACTCGTCGAAGCAGCCCCACGCGCCCGTCTGCGCCAGGCCGGAGAAGAAATTGCCCGTCACCTTGTTGTTCATCTGGTCCGAGCAGTTGGACACGATGACCCAGATGGAAAGGCCGCGGCCCAGGTCCTTGGTCGTCTCGGTCTTGCCGGTACCGGCAGGGCCCTGCGGCGCTCCGCCCATCATGAGGCGAAGCGCCTGGGTGAGGGTGATGTAGCAGCGATCGGTGAGCGCGGTGATGACGAGGCGGCCGGGGTTGCCGACATACTCGTGGCGCGACGTGAACTGCGCGTCGCAGATGTTGATGTACAGGTCCTTCGGCGCGGGGTCGTCAGGCTCGGGCCAGCGGAACTTGAGCTGCGACTGCCAGATGAAGTCGAGCGGCGTGTCGCACTTGACGAGCACCATCTTCTCGACGATCTCGCGCGCGTGCGTGTCGATCGTGATGAGCGTCTTGACCTTCGTGCGCAGCTCCTTGCTCATCTCGCCCAGCACCATCGCCGCATAGCCCTTGAGGCCGGCGAGGCACTGCAGCAGGTACTCCTTCATCGCGTTCTCGTTGCCCTGCTCGAGGCGGTCGAAGGAGAGGTGCACCTCGGTCGTCCACCAAACCTGGCCAGTCTGGATGCAGTGCTGCGAGCCGTACGAGTCGATCCACTTTTCGCGCGGCATGTCGATGTACGCGTCGAGCGACTCCTTGACCTTGAGGCGGAACATGGCGGCCTGGTGCTTCATGAGCTCCAGCAGCCAGTCCTCGACGGCGCCCTCGCAGTTGAGGAACTCGAGGTACGGGAACTTTTCGCCGTCGATGGCCTGGCAGCCGCGTGCGAGGCCCGTGAGCTTGCCATTGTCGTCGGGCGCCCAGTCGATGGAGCCCGTCGCGTCGGTGAACTTGGAAAAGTGCGGCTGCACGGCGGGCGCGTAGCGGCCCTTGGAGAGGATGTCGACGAGGTCGGCGGCCGAGATGAAGTAGAAGCGCGGGAACTTCTTCTTCTTGACCTCGAGGTAGTCGGAGAGCGACTTCTGGCAGAGCTCGAGCGCAGCAAAGTTGGCGACGAAGACGTCCTCGCGGCCCGACTGCGTGCAGACCTCGATCGGGTTGTTGTTCTGGCACGCGTCGGCCATCTGCTCGCGGAAGGCGGAGTCGATGCCGTCGAAGCGCTTGGCATCCTCGGGCAGCTGCTCGCGGATGTCCTCCGAGGCGAGGAAGATGGACTCGAGCTGCGTCCACGAGCGCTGCACCTCGAGCCACACGTCGAGCACCGCGCGCACGGTGCCGAGCTTGCCCTTCCACTCGGAGACGACGGTCTCGAAGAAGCCGACGAAGCGGTTGCCCATCATGTTCTGCAGCGCGACCTCGTTGTCGTCGAGGGCCTCGAAGACGTCGCCGGGCTGCACGAGAATCTGCACGCCGGACGCCTTGAAGGGAACGTACTCGAGGAAGAGGCCCGACCACGTGGTGATGATCTTCTGCAGCTGGAGGTCGATCTTGATCTCGGCGCGCGCGCGCTCGACGATCTCGGAGACCGAGTCCTGGTACTTGTCGAGCTCGAGCTTGAGGAGCGAGTCGAGCTGCAGCTTGTCGTCCATGACGAAAGTCTGGCCGCACGCCTGCATGAGCTGCGTCCAGTGGCGCGCGCGCATGGCGTCGTCACGCAGGTCGCCGCAGAGCGGCAGTGCGATCGACATGGCGCCGACGAGCGCCGTGAGGCCGATGTGCACGTCCCACTTGTGGATGGCCTTGTTGAGCATCTTGACCTCCTTCTGCAGCTTCTTGGTGAGGTCCGTCATGCCCTCGACGTCGACGGCCGACCAGAGCGTCGCGCGGAAGGACGAGAAGATGTCCTGGATGTATTGCACGTGGTCCCACGCGAGCTTGAGCAGCACGAGCTCGTTGCGCGCGGTCTTGATGTCGCGCCAGTTGGTGACGGCGAGCTCGAAGAGCTCTTGCTGCGCGCCGAGGTGCGCGGCCTCGGCCTCGAGCTCGGACATCGACACGTGGAACTGGTTCATCGAGGTGTAGGCCTCGGGCACGCCGCGGGCGAACTCGAAGGGCGCCTCCTCGTGGAACTTCTTGCAGTAGTCGGCCACCTTGGTGCGGAACTGGTCGGCCTCCTCGCGCACCTTCTCCTGCTGCAGGGCCTGCAGCGGGCCGAGCATCTCGCGCGCGTTGAGCGTGATCTTCTTCGTGTCCTCCCACGAGAAGGGCACCATCTCGAGCGTCTCGTTGGTCTCGTCGGGCATGGTGACGCCAAACTTCTTGAGCAGCTGGATGGTGCCCTTGAGCGGCTCGAAGATGTTGTCGATGCGGTCCTGCTTGACGCGCACGTCGCGCACGTGCTCCATCGCGTTGATGAGGCCGACGCCGTCGTTCTCCTCCACCTCGCTCGAGAGGCCCGCCTTGACGGCCGCGATGAACTCCTGCAGGTCGTCGAGCTCCTTGTGCACGTGGTCCTTGAGGTAGAGCGTGTGCGCCGACGACCACTTCGTCGAGAGGTTGGAGAGCATCGTCTTGGTCGGCTTGGCGTCAATCTTGAGCCAGCCCTCGACGATGTTGCCCTCGAGGTCCTTGATGACGACCTCCTCCTCCTTGAGCTCCGTGATGCGGTCGCGGAACAGGTCGAGCGAGGGCATGCTCGCGCCCGTCGCCTCGTCGACGATGCTCGCCTCCTCGAGGAAGAGTTCGAGCGTCGCCTGGATATCCTTGGCCCACAGCGCGCGGTGCTGCAGGAAGGGCTCGCGCAGCCCCTTGCAGTTGCGCTGGTTGTTCTCCATCTCGTCGACGATGCGGTGCACGTGGAAGCGCACGGTCTCGTTCTCCTCCATCTCCTTGAGGAAGTCGCCCTCGGCGCGGTCGAGGCGCTTGATGAGCTTGACGACGTTGTAAAAGTCGGAGATAATCGACTGCATGTACGACGTGACCGAGTCGGTGCCGGGCGGCCCGTCGAGCGGCGGCGAGAAGAAGACGGCCTCGTCGCCCTTGCCCGAGGCGTTCAAGTCGAGCTTGACGTCGAAGAAGGGCGACTTGCCGTGCTCGGCGATCGCCTTCGGGTCGATCTGCGCGAGGAGGTAGGCGAGCGACGCGCCTACCGTGTCGGCGATGCCGGTGATCAGGATGTTGTTCATGTACTCGACGTACGCGCGCCAGGCGGGCGCGCCCTTGGAGACCTTGAGCACCTCGTTGGATGCCTTGAGCAGCGCGTGGATGTCCTTGGCGCCGTCGGTGATGTCCTTCTGGCGCAGCTCGAGGAACTTTGCGTGCTCCTCCATGTAGCTCGCGAGGTTGTACGTCTTCGACATCGACTGGCGCGTGATGAGCGGCGCGGCCACCCAGCGCGCGAGCACGGCGATTAGGTCGTTCATGTTCTTCTTCATCTCGTGCAGCATCTTGTAGGCCTCCTCGACGAGCCCCATGGCCTCCGCGATGAAGGCGTCCTTCTCGGGGTTGGCCGACTTCCACACGAGCTCCTTGAGGCCGCGGTCGAGCACCTTGTCGATGGCCTTCATCGAGCCCTTGAGCAGCGGCTTCTCGACGTCGAGCATGATGCGCAGCATCTCGTTGTACATGTTGCGCACGAGCGTCAGGTTGGCCGTCTGCACGCGGTAGAGCTCGGCGTTGGCGTACAGGAGCTGCGCGATCTCGGGGATCGTCTTCTTCTGGATCGTGAAGTACTTGCACTCGGAGAGCAGCCGCGTGAGCTGCGCGTCGAAGTTGACCGCGAGCTCGAGCGACTTGGGGTCGCGCGTGAGCAGCGGCAGCGTGAGCTTCTCGCCGAGCGTCGTGTCAACCGTCGCCTCCCACGCAGAGAACATCATGTCCTCGTAGTCCTGCAGCACCTTGATGATCGAGTCGTACATGCGCTTGACGTCCTTGACCTCGTCCGTGTCCTCCATGAGGCGGAGCACCGTCTGCAGCGACTTCATCGGGTCCTCGAGGCGGCGGATGAGGCCCTGCACCCACGCGAGCGCGCCCGAGACGGGTGGCATGTTGACGTACAGCGGCGGGCCGTCGCGCTCGAAGAACTTGCCCTTGGAGGCGGCGCCGTCGCGGTCGCGCGTGAAGAGCTCCTGCACGTTCTTGAGCTCCTCGGCGTAGATGCGGATGAGCTCGAGGTGCTTCGCCTCGAGGTCCGCCTGCACGAAGTCGCGCTCGAGAATGTCGCCAAAGGAGTCGACGAGCTTGAAGCCGGCCGACACGGTCGAGCAGTCCTCGAAGCCGAGGCCGAGCACCTTGGCGATCCGCGTCTCGAGCTCCTTGACAGCCATCGCGAAGGTGGTGATGTCCGCCTCGAACTGCGTGTTCGCCACGTCAAGCACGTCGTACTGCAGCTCCTTCATCTTGTTGAGCGCCGCGTCGAACTGCTTGGCGATGTTCTCCGTGTCCTGGGTGAGGCCCGCGCCTGCGTTGCCGCCGATGACGACGGTGATGAGCTTTTCGAACTGCTGCGCCGTGCGGCAGAGGTGCAGCAGGTCCTCGCAACGCGTGATGAAGAGGTCGAGGCGCTTGAACATGTTGCCGCGGTCGGCCATCCACGGGTTGCTCTCGCACTGCGTCTTGGAGAGCGCGTAGTACGTGTAGTAGTCGGCCTTGAGCGTGCGGCACACGTCGAGGACTACGTTGATGTTCTCGACGGCCTCCTTAGGCTCCGCGTTGAAGAGCTCGGCCGTGCCGCCGAGGAAGTCGCGCGACTTCTCGATCACGTCGTTGCACGTCATGCGCAGCAGCAGCGCGAGCGCCGGCGGCGTGTTGTAAAACTTCGAGTGCTTCCAGATGAGAAGCAGCACGTGCATGATGGGCTTGAAGTGGTCGGCGATCTCCGAGTAGTCGGCCTGCAGCATCTCGGTGAAGCGCTGGCGCTGCGCCTCGAGGTACTTGATGTTGTCCTTCGCCTCGGCGTGCGCGATCTGCAACTGGTTGATGAGCTGCTTGAAGGCGTTGTAGTACGGCGAGCGGATGATCTCGAGCACCTTGAGCACCTTGACGATCTGCGGCGAGCCGAGCTGGTCGATGATATCGCCGAGGTCGATGTACTTGCCCTGCCAGAAGTCGATGCCCTCGATGGGCCCCGGGTGGCGCTCGCTTGGCGTCCCCACCGCGCCGAAGACGCTCTCTGGGTTGCGCGAGAGCGCTGTGTTGATGCGCTCCGTCCACATCACCACCGCGCTCTCCAGCACGTGCACGCGGTCCTTGTCGGAGCGGTCGCGGCCGCCGCCGGACGAGCTGGACGGCGGCTCGACAGGTGGCAGCCACAGGAACGTCTTGCCCTGCGTCTGGCCCACCGCCGTGTTCACCGCTGCGAGCATCCAGTTGTACTTGTCATGGAAGGCCTTCATCACCACCTCGGGCCACCCCTGGGTGTTATTCGGGTTGGAGAGGATGGGCAGGTAGACGTTGCGCAGCGTGCCGTACAGGTTATTGAGCATCAGCGGCGACATGTCGGCGCAGATGCACGTGTCGAACATCTCGTCCAACTTCTTCTCGTCGTACTTGTACTCGCCGGTCTTGAAGGCGAAGACAGCCTTTTTCTTCGATTTGTCGTCGGGCTGCTTTTCGCTGACGGTCATGTCCTTGGCGCCAGCGGTGAAGAAGAGCTTTGTGATGCCATCCTCGTTCACGAACCGCTTGATAACCTCACCCTCCTCGGTGGTGGTGAGCTTATCGAAGTACTCGGGCTTCGTCTTGAGCAGCGGGACCACGCGGTCGCGGATCCATTCGATCCGCTTATCGGAGACGTAGTCGTCACCCATGGCCGATTCGGGCCACCGGCGCTAGCTGGCAGCGACGACCTTGG
>Ga0314709_10000007_pt1 | contig 16164 bp, 8 predicted proteins | sample Shad10_28May_sur_FD_206187 | JGI IMG/M metagenome (GOLD analysis project Ga0314709, IMG submission 206187) | Metatranscriptome of seawater microbial communities from Espelandsvegen Fjord, Bergen, Norway - Shad10_28May_surf (Eukaryote Community... | ecosystem: Environmental > Aquatic > Marine >... | reverse complement strand
TTCACACCCCTCCGTGAACGCAATTGACGAATCTGTAGCACAGTGCACACCGTTCCGGAAAAGTTCCGGTTGGCCCGGGCGCCGCTTCGGGAGTTTCTGCAGGGTGCAGATAAACAGTATTCCAATTGTTCACGGCCCGTCGCCTTGGGACATGGTCCGGCCAGAATGAGGCAGATCGGCCCGCCGTACAGCCCAGCCCCAATAGCAAACAAGAGAGCGACACCAGCGGCAACTTCAAGCATCGGGCTCACGTAAACGGCTCGACCGTTGCGGGCTCGTAGCCGACAGGTGTCGTGCGCGTTGTCACGATCGGGTCGGACGGCAAGCATCCGCCACAGCCGACAAAGAGCGCGTAGGTTGACTGGTCGATCGCGTCGCGCAGCACCACGTCAAAGTCGATGTGCACCTGAAGCCCGCCGCTTCCCTTCAGGTACACCACCTGCGAGATGTCGTGGCGGTGTGGCGGCGTGCAGCAGCTCTGCGTGCATCCCGAGTAGGTGGGCACATGCGCAACGCTTAATGCCAGCACGGCCCACATAGCAGCCGCCGGAAGCTGGACTGTCAAAGACGCGGCGGCGGCTACCTTATCCGAAGCAGCAAAGCGAGACAGGCGCCGCACTCGCGTTAGACTACGGGCATGTGCCAACCAGACAGCTGTGCGTTGCACACGGTGGACGCCTTGGCGCTCACATGCAACGTGCACAGTGCCAACGAACGTCGCGCGCCGCGCGCGCGTGCGATCCGAGCAGCGATGCAAAGCATGCGGCGACTGCCGCCTGCGACGAAGTGCAGTTGAGGCTGCAGCGCGACGGCTGGGTGCAAGCACGTGGCAATGTGCCTGCGAGCGCGCGCGCCTCTGCCAACGCGTTGCACGCGGGCTCGACTGGTCCAGGCGTTCGCACGCACGTTCTCGACCAGCGACGCATGAACCACATCGCTGCAATCAAGGCCAAGGACGTCGACACGACGAACACGGAGCCGGCGTTTCTGTTGGGAGGGCACACCGCGCCCATGCTATGGGACCGCCTCGCCGAAAGTCTGCTGAAGGCGAATGCGGTGCACTGCAGCGAAACGAATCTGCGCAAGTCGCAAGGCGCGGCCAACCAGACTACCCGAATCTCGTGCAAGAGCATCGGGCAGGCGGCGGCTGCTCAAGCGGTCTCGTGCGCCGTGGCAATGGCGCTTGCGCGCTCCGAGGTGCGCAAACAAGACGTTGCCGTCGTCAACGCGGTGGCGACAAACGCGGCGAGTCTGTGCGCAATGGCCGCAACAAACACGAGCTGCATCGGCGACGACGCCTACTTTGCCCTCGTATCCACGACGCAGCTCGTGTACAACAGCTGCCCCGTCAAGCTCTCGCTCGTTTCGGTCATGTCGGCGTGCAGCGAGCTGGCCCGAAAGGAGATGCACGGCTACGTCATCAGCAACGCCATGGGGCAGCGCAGCCAAGCGCTACAAAACGTGTGCCTTTCCATCATGGGGCAGATGCCGATGGATCCGGTGTGGTGCTCGTGGGCGATGGTGGTCTACTTGAGCAGCCACCCAAGAGGGCGCGACCTGCTTCGCGCGACGGGGCTGACAGACCTCGACGTACAGTCAAGCTTGACCTTCGAACGCTACGGCGGCGAGGAGGTGCGGCGACGCGCAAAGCACAGGCGCAACAGCAGCAAGGCCGTCGCAGACGCGTCGAACCTGACGGGACACAAGCGTCCGCGCGGACTTGACGCGTACACCGCCGCCGCGCCCGACGCGCACTCGATGTTGCAATTCTGGAACTGCGCGCTGCAGTCGCAGGACGAGCGGGTGTTGCTCACGCTCGCCGCACACACGGCGGGCGCGGTCAAGCACGCGGCGATGCACACGCTGAATGCGCAGTCAAAGGGGACGGAGGTCGCGTCGCACGTGGTGCTGCAGAGCATGAGCATGCGCACCGCTCTCAAGAATGCGAGCTCGGTGGTGTCCTTCGTGGCGCGAAAAGAGGCCGACCTCGCCGACATCCTCGTGCTCACCGCAAAAAGCGGCGTCGACGGCAGGCGTCGCCTGGCCTGCGCGCTGCAGCGACGTCACCAGGAAGCCGCGCACGCCGCGATCCACGCGTGCCGCCTTGCTTCGTTTCCGCTCCGATGCCAGCACGCGACGAAGATATGCGCGGCGTGGAGCGAGGCTGTGCAGCAGCTCTCGCCCAGCAGCGAAGCGACGACGATGCTCCCGGGCGTCTTGGAGCGGCACTACGAAGCGCAGCGCGTGCTCGTACTGCCGAACGTGCGACGCGGCGTCTTTGGCAGCGTCTCGGGCAAGCTCGCGAAGCGGCTCGCGGTCATGCAAGAGTACAACGCTGAGGAGGCGTGCGCGATTGTCGATACGCCGCTGAGCGGAACGACGCGAAGCTTCATTTCTATCGGCACGTGCCTCCCGGTAAACGCGTCGCAGCAGCGGTGCGCATCGCAGGTGGCCAGTGCCGCATGCACGGCGCTGCGAGCACACGGAGTCGACCCGCAAGGCGACCGTCGCGAGAACGGGTACCCGGCTTTGCTTGGGTGCAGCCGGTTGGATTTGGTCAACGAGGAGCCAATACCAACGCCGTCGTCTGCGCTGGCGGTTGGGGTTGAGACAAGCGAGGCGCTGCGGCGATGGGTCGGTGACAAAACGCGGCGCAACAACCCGTGCATCAAGCACTTTGGGCCGTCGACGCACGCGGACCTGCTCAAGGACACGCCGCCCATGGTCAGCAGCGAGCCGCTGCCAATGCTCGCCATCACCGACTTTGAGATTGAGCGCTCGCGCAAGTGTGCTCCCGCCCGTCGCATGCGCGGCTCCACGAGGCTGCAGGACGTGATGGTGGGGCTGCACGTGTGCGGCGATGGCGCTTCGCGCGTGCCCGAGGCGGTCGCCGCAGTCATGCAGGTCGAGCACCTGACGCTGGCCGCGCGGACGATGCAGGCCCGTTCGGCCATTCTGGTCGCGTCGTCGCAGGCGTCCTTCGTGGGCGGTTCTCTCGCCGTGGCCGTCACCGCCGGATACGCAAACGCGGCGATTGCGAGCTCAAAGAAGATCGGCGTGCCCGACGTGTCAAAGCTGATGCTGCTGTCGGCCTACGACTGCTACGTGGCCGGCCTGAATGGGCTGCCGCTGTCCTTTGAAGGCACGTGCTACTCGGGAACTTACGGATGCCGCATTGACACGGGCTTCACGCCGCCGGGCATCGCCGCGCACAACTACCGGTCCGACAATCGCCAGCATGGCAACTGCACGCTCTCGCAGGGGGTGGCCGACCGCATGTCTCTCGCGTTTGCCAAGGCGCACTACGTGTGCCTCGGGCAAGAACACGGCAGGCTGTACACCGAGGTGCCGGTGTGCACGCGAGGCATCCCGCACTCGTTCGTCCCGGGCGTGCACGCCATGACGACGCACTACGTCGGCTTCCTGGAGACGCGCCGCGTCGTCGCAAGTCGGCAGGCCGCAGACGTGGTCGACAGCATCTGCTGCCTGCCCTTCTCGCCGTTCACGCAAGTGCTGCGCCCGGACCTGGAGCCGTCGCTCGACGCGTCGCTCCGCACCTGCTTTCGGGAAGAAATGGAATCCAGCGTCGCTACCGGCAGAGCGCACCTGGTAAACAGCACGGCCGAGGACATGGCCATCGTGACCGAGCCGCTGTTTCGGCGTCCGTGCCAGGCCATAAGCTCCGACTGTCCGTTTGCGACCTCGTACGAGGCGATGGACTCGTTCTTCAACGCGTGCAACGCGATCGCATTGGTGGCGACGACGCTGAGTCGGCTGACGAGCGGCGAAGCCCAATCGCCAAGCGAGTGCGTCGGGCGGCTGCACTCGGCCATCACCCGCTTCGTCCGCGACTCGCCGGAAGCCGCCGCGAGGCAGGGCGACGCCGGGTGTGCAGCTGCTGCGGCGGCGGAGTTTGCGTGGGCCGCCGACGGCCTCTTGCTCATAAACGCGCTCTACCCGACCAGCACCGTCGTCGGCGAGCACGCGATAGCCTCCGGCATCGCAAAAGCACCGCCGCACTGCCAGCGCCTGCTGGCAGCGGGGCACACGACGCCGGACCGCTTTTGCCTGGAAGCGGCAGAGCTGCGCGACGACGAGCTTCAAGAGGCGAGGCGGTATTGGGCCGCCTTTTGTCGGAAGCAGAAGGGCACGTGCGCGTGGCGCAACGGCCTGGCGCCACTGCTTAAGCTGATCATCGCACACGACGGGTCGCACCAGCTCAGCCTGCAAACGGTGGCCCGCTTTCGGACGGCGCTCGAGACCGCAGTGCGCGCCGTGTGGCTCGTCCACTCGCCCGACGGCGTCGCGCGCCCGCCCGCGGCGTGCGCAGCGGCCGAGGCATCCGGGCCCGATGAGCTGAATCGCCATCACATCGACCCAGTCTTCGTCGGCAGCGAAGAGGACGGACTCGTGCAGCGAGGCTGTCTTGTTGGCCTCAAGCCGCACAGCTACCGCCAGGTGCTTGCACAGATGCTTGGAGCCTTCTTGCCCGGCGTGGTCTGCAACGTGGCAATCAACGAGGGAGGCCTTTCGCTGCGCGTCTCGAGCGACCCGACCATCCTCGACAGGCGAGGGCAGCCACGAACGGCAAAGAGCATCTCGCCGGCGCAGACCGAAGGCGACGAGAGCGCGTATGGCCTTCGCCAAGACAGGATCGTGGGGGCAGTTGCGCAGAAAAAGGCGTACGACGCAAACGCGCTGCTGGGTCTCCCGCTCTTCACCGCCGTGTGCCCCCCGGCCGACGAGGCGACGCGGATGCGCGGCGCGTACGACCGGTCAAGACTGGGCGAGTGCGCGGCATGCAGCAGCGAAGCCGTGCAGGGCATAGACTGCGCGCACGCCACCGACGCGATGCGAAAGGCATCGGTGCCGACCGTCGCATGCTACGTTGCGGAGGCACTGTGACGGGCGGCACGGCGGGTCTCGCTATGCTTTGACGCCACACCCTCGCGCGCCGGCAGCGCGAGCGGCGCTGACGGCGCAGCCATGCCAGATTGGCACGGCACGTGCTGCGCGTCGCGTGCGTGCACGTGTGCGCTGTTTGCACTCTGCGCGGAGGATGTTTGCATGCGCACTTTGCAGCTCGAGCAGCACGCCTGCTACGTGGAGGCGGTGCTTGGAACGCGACGCGGCGTAGGTGCCGCGTTCGTGGTGGCATTGTGTCTGGCAAAGGCAGTGGCGACTGTAGGCCTTGTCGTGTCGGCACTGAGCCGTCGTCTACACAGTGATGCGGCAGAGGTCGCGCTCGTGTGCGTCGAGTGCATAGACGTCGTGTTGTACCAGGAGTTTACAAGCCTTGTGGCGTGGGTCAAACCGCTGTGTACTTGTGCCGCTCTAACTGGGCTGATGCTCGTCAAGCGCGACCGCATAGCAAGAGCCACGTGGCTCGGCATGCCAATTGGCGACGCCTTGCTTGGCGTTGTAGCGCATGCGCGTCGCGCGTGCACGCGATGCTGCGCACAGCTTGTCTGCCCACTGCTGGCCACCTGTGCGATGGCACACGCATTCGTGCAGCACCCGTACTGGATGCTGCAGGGCGCCTCCTTTGAGCACCACCGAGCTAGCTTCACGACCAGCCTCGCGCTTTGCGTCTTGCTCTTGTTCGCGTCCGGGCAGGATCGGACGTCCGGAAGCACAAGCGCAGCAGCAGACCTTGCACGCACGGCGTGCTGCCGTGCGCTTGCGGCGTGGCGAGCACGCTGCAGCCGCCGGTCAGAGCCATACAGAAAGCTGAAAAGGTACTAGGCCAAAAGGTCCGGCTGGCCCGCGCACCGCCTTGGGAGTTCTTGCAGGGTGCGACACGCACTTGACAAAAATTCGAAAGTCCGCCTTCCGGCGGCGCTACGACTCGGATCGGCGCAGAGGCGGCTGCGCGTCGGAGCCAAGTGCCGCTCCGCGCCAACGCGGACCCATTCCTCAAAATCGCGTTCCGACCGGCCAACCGGAACTTTTCCGGAACGGTGTGCACTGTGCTACAGATTCGTCAATTGCATTCACGGTGGGGTGTGAACAATTAGGATTTAATAGGGATATGATAACTATAACTTTAGTTGTTCACACCTCACCGTGAATGCAATTGACGAATCTGTAGCACAGTGCACACCGTTCCGGAAAAGTTCCGGTTGGCCGGGGCGCCGCCTTGGGAATTCTTGCAAGGTGCGACACGCACTCGACAAGAATTCAAATGTCCGCCCCTCGGCGGCGCTACGCCGCGGATCGGCGCGAAGGCGGCTGTGCGTCGGAGCCAAGGGCTGCGGCCGTGTGCCACAAATACACAGCAGCCTTCGCGTGCTTCGCATCACTCCTCTTTGTTCTGCGCGTCGTTGCGCCAGTCTTCTAACGCGCGTTGGTGCTCTACCCACCGCCGCGCGGTAGAGCACCCTGGCTTCCACAGTGTAAAGCACTGCATGCAGCGCGGGTCCACGCGGATGGGCTCAGCGCACGGCTTGAACGTCGTGAGCAGAGAAGACTCGCGGTAGTCTACGCAGCGTTCCAGCTCGTCCAATAACGCAGCGCACACGTTCCGACGCAGTCGCATCAGGCGGCAGCTCGGACCAGAGCTTGCGCCTTCCGCTGGCGCGTGCGCCACACGAATGTACCAGGCGTAGTGGTTTTCGTAGCGTACGACCACCACGTGCATAGGGTGCAACGAAAAAGACCCAGATGTGGTGCATTCTTTTAAGAAGGTTCTTAAGCAGCCAGATGTGTCCCAGTTGCCGCGGAGAAGCGATTCTGAATCACACGAACCGACGGTCACGCCGCGGATGTATAAGTCGCGCACGATGCCGTACTTGTACGTGCCGAGCGAGACAACACCACAAGGTATTCTAAACAACCCAGAACGTGACGCGTAGTGTCGACACCAATCGAGATGCCATTCCTTGTCGACAAGCCGATGCTCGTAGTAGCACCGTTGCCTCAGCTCGCCAATAATTAGCAACGCAAGCTCGCCCGCACCGTAGCCAAGAAGCTGTGCAATCACCCAGGACCGTCCCGGCTCACCCGGCCGGGGCGGAGGCGGCTTTAGCATGCGGTTGCGCGTGTGCAGCCGTTCGCCGCAACGCGCCGCGCCGCAACACGCCTTATGGCGGCGGCGCCGCAACGCCGCCGCGACGGCGCGCGTGCGCTGGCTGAGGGCTGCGGACAAGCGGCCGTATGCCTGAGCCGCCGCCTTCTCTGATTCAGCCGGGTCGTCCCGGACGAGTTTGGGTGATTGCACAGATTGTCGGCCACGGTACAGGCGATCTGTTGTTGCTGCTTCTTCGTGCGTTGAAACAGAGGTGCTGCTATGAGCATCGACTGGTCAACAAGGACTGGTATAAGCATTGGTGCAAACGGTACGCCGCAGACTTTGGACGTTTCAGAATTCCTCGCGTAATTGACAAGGACGTGTACCCGCATAAAGACACCACCTACTCTACGACCGAGCCCTTCGGGATTGTGCGCGACTGTAGGCCAACGTCGATGCTCACGCCCGATATAGCGTACTGGCTGCGTCAAGCCGTTCCAAGCAGAACGGCTCGGCAACTTGTGCTTCGCGCATGCAGCCCTTGCCACGTCGTCGTTGTACGGTACAGAACAGCCGGACTCAACGACAGGGACTGCTACGCGTGGTACCTTCGGGTGGCACACGAGTCATGGAATGCGGCAGCGCACGAACCTAGCTGCCGCCTTGTCAGAATCAACACGGAAATATGCTATGAGCTCATGGACTACATGAATGGCACTATGCGGTATACCGGGTCGCGGTTGCTTTCGCGCTACGCGCCGTGCGCCGATTTCATCCGCGTGGACCCGCGCTTCAACCGGTGGCTGACGGACGATGAAGCGGGGGCGTGACAGGGATGCCTTGTGCTTGCATTAATCTTGCATCGCATCGGCGGCGGCGTCGTCGTCGGCGTCGTCGTCGGCGTCGTCGTCGGCGTCGTCGTCGTCGGCGTCGTCGTCGTCGTTGTCGTCGGCGTCGTCGTCGTCGGCGTCGTCGTCGTCGTTGTCGTCGTCGTCGTCGGCGTCGTCGTCGTCGTCGTCGTCGTCGTCCTCCTCGCCACTCTCAATGAACTCGTCGTCACTGCTCCTGGGCTCGCTTTCATCGCTTCCGCTTTCGTCCTCGTCGCTGCTCTCGGCGTCGCTTTCGCTTTGGTCTTTGTGGCTGCTATTGGCAGCGACAGATTTGGCCGTATCCGTTTGGTCTGACGGTGCGGTGTTTGCTGCACCGGCTCTTTTTGTGGAGCGCTTGCGAGTGTTGCCTTGACTTTTGTCATCCCCATCTGGCGTATCAGACACTTCAATTTCGGCCTCTCGTGCATCCTCAAGAGCATCGGCATCGACACTGTCACCAATTTTGTTTAGTTTCTTTTGGGCCGCGTCGGCATGACGCTCTGCTTGTTCAGCGGTTTCCTGGGCTCGGGGGTTGCCCGGATTAGCCGTTGCGACTTTCTTGGCCGCGTCGCGTCGTTCGTTTGCTTCGGCGAGTTTGGTTTTGGCGTCTTGCAGCTCTTGTGCGTGTGCATGTGCCGATTCTACGGTCAGACCCAGTATTGAACCAAAGTTCCCGCGACGCACGCCTACGGTGCCCAATTCAAACAAGTCTGCATTCTTGGCGAAGAATGGTGTAAACTGTCGTTTTAGCTCAAAACAAAGTGTGCGCGGAGTTGTGTGGACTGTATCCTTGCCGATGTCTGCAAAGCGCTTTTCCATTTTAGCGTACGTGCTAAGTGTGTGTGCCATGTTTGGCACACTCAGGAGCTGTATAAGCCATTTGGGCGTCGTGTCTTCATTCAGCATAGACTGGGGCTTAATATCCACCAAGGTGGCAAATGAACGTCCAACCATTTGAAGCTCTGCGTCCAACGCGGAGGTGCGGGAAGTGGCCACTGCAACGTACCTTGGGCAATATATGTACCTGAGGTCTGTTTTCGGGGTCGTATATTCGCATTGTACGGTGAGGGACGCCCTAAGCATGTTATGACCCAATACTGCCACCCTTTGTATGTTGAACGTGTTCCGCAATGTACTGACAATTACGTCCATCGTTGGTGCCGAAAACATGCACAACTGCGGCTCATCGTCGTCCGTCTCTTTTGCACCATTACCATTCGTTGGTGGCTCGTACACGAAGCACGTGAAAATATGCTGACTGCTTAGTGGCAACTCATCTTTATGCAGGTATAATCGGTCCCGTCGTGCTGCCGGGTACAGCTGCTGTGCAGCTGTGAATGTCTTGACTTCCGACTGGACTGTGCATATTCCAACGCCATATGTCGCATTGTCACGCTTCGCACGCCCTTTAATCTGTTTGTATCGTTTGTTTGCCAACAGCGCAAAGTGTCGCACAAAGGACATCATGCCGGTTTCGGTGCTTGTTTGGTGCGAAAGCGCTCCCAGATACATTGGAACCAATTCGACAACCTTTTCGGTTCTGATGTCCGTAACACGCACGTTTTCTTGTTGCATCCAATCCTCAAAGTGCGAGCTGATCGAGTAGGCATCCTGGTTCTTTATCTGTTGATCTGTAAGTGTCTTACCTTTTGGGGGCACAATCGCGCCGTCCTCAACATCTGCTTCTTCAAGCGGAGCGAGCGCAACGTCGCCCTGTGCAGCAACACTTCCGTCGGCATACCATGCAGTATGACTGGTGCCATAGTGAAGTGTTGCTTCTCTGTCTTGTATTGCGTGGCCGTTGTATGCGCTGTCTTTTGTTTCCCGCTTCCGTGTCGTCGTTTGGAATGTCCAAGTCCTCAGCTCGTCAACTCCGATGTAGTAACAGGAGCCCGGAAGGCGAGGCGTAATGGCAGGAACAATGTTTGGCAAGTAGTGGTAGCCAACCTGTGTGCTCAGCCGCTTAATCGTTGCTTCGGCAGGCAGACCGATGCTCGTGTTTTGATCAACCGACCCCATAAATCCCCAGAGCGTCTGTTCCAACAGCACGGGAAACATTGTTGCTGTCACTAGACAGTTTAGTCCAAAGGTGTTCCCGTAATAGTGTCTCAAATGAAGAGCCGTGGGTGGTGCCGGCGCATGTACGGGCTTGCAGAAGTCGCCTGTCTGCGACTCGGATTTGCCTAGACATTGCGCCTCGTCGCGGATGTGGAAGACGACAACATCTGTCTGGTCGCGCAGACGTGAAAGCAGGGCGCCTGCCTGCCGCACGTCAGCAAGCACGTCGCTTGAATATAGCACCATGTCAGTTTCAACCGCTTGTTTGTCGTTGGCATCAACCACGTCAATCGTTTCTTTAAGTGTCATCTTTTCTTCTCTTCTCGGAGGCTCCGGTACATTGTACACTGCGTGTAGTTTACAGCCGCACTTTTCAAGAGTGACGTAATCGCCAATGTGCCTCCAATTGAATTCGGTAACCAGTGTGCGTACGTCTGCGAGGGCGCCCGTTTCACATAGCATCTCTTGCTTTTTTTCGTCGCGCCTTTCAGTCCAGCCAATGTTGCGTAGCTTGCTAATTACGTCATTTATTGGGCCATTCTTGTTTGGAGCAATTGAATAGAAAGTGACCATGCCAAGAAGCTTTGCCATTGACGCAAGCAGGAACGCCGTTGCCGACTTTCCTACCCGTGGCGGTGCAACAATGCGAAGCGGAAGAAACGCCGGCTGTGGAGCATACATCTGACCAGGAAGTGTGCCCGCTTCCCCTGCCAGCATGCGCATCGCATCCACGACACTTTCGTGTGCTGATTCGCGCAGCATCGCATCAAACGCTGTCACTGCCTGATTAAGCTGCCTCCGACGACTGCTTCCTTCAGGTGCCATTGTCTGCTTCTTCAACAAGTCTCCCTTCTTCACCGTGAGAATTGCATTACGATATCTGACCATGCTTTCAAACGACGGCAGAATCTCGTTTACAGCCTCCCACAACTTCTCGTAATCAATTGTTTCGCCGTCTGCGTCGTGAATGTCGCCTGCGCAGGTGCTCACATTCACAAACCGTGCGGGTCGTACCAATTGCACCCGCTGGGTCAAGTCGCCGTCAATCGCCTTAAGGTGCTGCGCCAGCAGGTAACGAGCAAAGGGCTTGCGAAATACGACAAGTGGACTAGCGTCCAGGTGGTCATTTGTCACAAAGGTGGATGTGGCGTTACTTGGTGTGCCAATCTGCACGCTATTGCGCGACCGTGCCTTCAGCACCGCTGCAATGCCATGCCACGTGTCCGATTCGGGTAGCTCGCAACTGTCAATATGCATAGCTTCTTCCGCCGGTGGCTTGCTTGCGCCTGCCTGCATATAGGCAGCGTCCGTGTAGGGACTCGGCTTAAATAGATGCCTCAGCTGCACACGGCGCAGACTGCTTGTGTACGCTCTTCTATTGGCGACATTTGCTTTGGAAGCTGCGTTTCTTGTTCGACCACTGTCCTGTCCCTGTGTGGGGTCTACAGGATGTCCGTACTTACACGCTTCTGGATCCATGTCGTCGCTCAGCGTTGTCACCAAAGCCGACAGGTCATTCAATTTTGCCTCAAACGACATGTCTTCTTGTTGTTTTAAACAATAGTCGTCGTATTGCCTTTGGTGCAGCTCTCTCTGCTTCTCGCATAGGTACAGCTTTTTGCCCAGTTGAGATGAATGCGTGATGCCCTTTTGAATTGCAGCTGCTCGTTTGGCATTCTCCAGTTCGAATGTCTTAACCCACGCTTCGCGATTTGCCTTTTGCTCCCTCACGCGTGCAGCCGCTTCCCGGGCTTGCTTCCGCACAAGGCGGGTTTCTTCAGCTTTTCTCTTTTTATCGGCTTTTATTTTCTTGTTCGCTTCTGCTTTCTTCTTCCTCTCTGCTGCATTCGTCTCCTTCTGCTTCCGCTGCATTTCCGCGGCTGCGACTGCCATTCTTTCTGCCACTTTGACGTCTTTAGCAAATTGGCTGTATGAATCTTGCCGCTCCTCCAGCAGCACGCGTATCCGTTCCTTTACCTGATTGGAAGCCAGGATTGCATTTTCCGCATTTGTACGCTTTGTTTCATCTTCGGGGCTCTCTGCCTGATCCTTCGTTGCCTTGCCAAGGTACGCATCGACTCGCTCCTGTTGCATAGCCACAAGTTGAATGTACTGCTCAACGGCGATTGTGGATTGCATGTTCACCCGTTCCGCTGTCCATTCTTTGTACGTGTTCGATTCACCTTGTTTGTTCCAGACGGTCCACTCTGCGTCCAGCAGTGCTTGATCTACCGCACGATTGAAGTCTTGTATGTCGGCGTTTACATCTGCGTTGTATTCTGTTGTATCCGAATACTTGTCGTTGCTGAAAATGTCCACGTACAGTTTGTCATAGTCTTCGAAGACGAGCGCATTCTTCGCGTATAGGCGTTTACGGCGCTTTTCAAAGCGATCCCTCCTCTTTTTCTTCCCCTTTTCATTTAACCAGTCGTATGCTGCCTGCCGAGCTTCCAAGAGATCCGTTATCTGTCGCCTCACTTTGTCGTAGGTCAGTCTGTCTTTCTTGGCCAAAGGCTTGACCTTTTTTTTCATCACCTCTTTCAGTGCAGCGTACTGCTGCACTTGTATTTGTGGTCCCATGCCTTCGCGTGCCCGCTCCCATGCCTCGTACGATCCAAGTGCAGTATTGGCGTCCCAGACGGCCCACTCCGCGTCTACAAGCGATTGATTCACCTCCTGAAGCACGCGCTGTGCCGGGTTGCTCGCCACCTCAATGTGGATATCTGCGTACAACCTGCAGTACTGTTTAAAGATGTCATCGCGTGTGTCGCATGTAGAGAGCCTTGTGAAGCGCTCAAAGTGCTTTACGACCGTCTTCTTCTTTGCTGCTTTAGACACTGCATTTCGTTGCGCCTGCTCTGCCTCTTGGCGGTCTTTAATATGTTGTGCTTCCGCTTTTGCCTGCTCCAGCCTTTCGCCATACCACCGAGTCACTTCGTCCTTCACGAGTTGCAACTCATTTAATTTCACCTCGTCATCAGCCAGTCCGTTTCTCGCATAGGCTAACCGCAGCTTTGCTTCTGCACCCAGAATCGCCTTGTCATATGTGTCTTTGAGGGCACTGTTCTTTGCTAGTTGCAGCGCGTCAGCATTCGCGCTTCGAAAGACTTCAAGGGTTGGAAACTGCTCAAACTTATTGTTCCACATTTGCCACTCCACATCAAGTTCCGCCTTTCGAATTTTTGAAATCGCATCTTTCGCATCTTTGGATGCATCGTCGGCTTCATCAAAGCGACCAGTCTCCGCAAACGCGTTTGAGTACTCTACCCTAAAGCTGAGCAGACGTGGGAATGACTTGTCATATTCTTTGGCTGCTTTAGACTCTGCATTTCGTTGCGCCTGCTCTGCCTTTTGGCGGTCAATAATATTCTGTGCTTCTACTTTGGCCTTCTCCAGCCTTTCGCCATACCGCTGAAGCACTTCGTCCTGCACGAGTCGCAACCTTTTTAATTTATCCTCGTCTGCCTGCAGAGACTTCATCGCATAGGCTAACCGCAGCTTTGCTTCTGCACTCAGAATCACCTTGTCATATTTGTCCTTGAGTGCTCGGTTCTTTGCTACTTGCAGCGCGTCAGCATTCGCGATTCGAAAGCCTTCAAGGGTTGGAAAATGCTCGAACATATCGTTCCACATTTGCCACTCCACATAAAGTTCCGCCTTTCGGAATTTGGAAATTGCATCTTTCACTGGTTTGTCTAATGTTTTGTCGGCTTCATCAAAGTGATCAGCTTCCTGAACCGCTTCCCAGTACTGAACCTGAGAGTCGATCAGATGCGGGAATGACTCCTTATATACCCTGTCTTGCTTTTCAAGTGCGGCCGCGTTCATTTCTTCCTTTTGTTCGGCCCTTGCAGCGGCATCTTTGGCCCTTTGTACAGCCTTTGCAGCGGCAGCTTCGGCCTTTGCAGCGGCAGCTTCGGCCTTTTGTTCAGCCTTTGCAGCGGCAGCTTCGGCCTTTGCAGCGGCAGCTTCGGCCTTTTGTTCAGCCTTTGCAGCGGCCTCTTCGTCTTTTGCTCTCTTTCTTGCTTCCAACTCTTCCGCTTTTTCCTCTGCGGTCCTTTTCGGGCGTTTTGCTTGTCCGGCGGAGCCTCCGGCTGGGTCACCGGGTGGCGCACCGGGTGTGTCTGCATCCATTGTAGCGAAAGTCGACTCTACATGCCGTGTACACCCATACTTCACACTCGCATGTCTTATGCACGCGCAGATTCACTCCCACTTCCGATGCCCTCCCAGATCCACGTCTAGCATTCCGGTTGTTGCGTCGTCGCCGCCTCCAACCTCAAGCAGTCCGTCTTCCGATGGAAGCTGTATGTGCGGCCGGCCGGCCGCGCATCGCAGCCGCCTCAGCCGCAGCGCGCCGACCGCCCTTCGTAGGCGCTGCCGCGCTGACATGCACGCGTCGTCAACGTCGTCGTTCGTGAAGACGACCACGTGCCGACCGTCGCCGTCCTGCGGCTCCTCCGGCGGCAGGATCGCCCGCAGCCACGTGTTGATCGGCAGAAATATGGAGGTGAGCGCGAAGAGGACCGCCACCAGCAGCTTCGCCGGCGTTGACACGGCGTCGGCGAAGTCCTCAAAGGCCGCCGAGAAGGCGCGCAGCACGGCCTTCAGCACCACCGGGCTGGCCCGCTCCGCCTGCGCCTGGAGGCACGCGGAGCGCATCTTCATCGACTCGCGCGCCGTGCCTTGCCTGCACAGCTCAAGCAGGTGCACGTCCTGCCGGCGCTCGTCGCGCACCGCGGCGAGCGACTCCAGAAAGAGCACCGAGACGCGCGCGAAGGTGCCGACCGTGGCGAGCGCGCCTACCACGGCCATCACGCGTTTGGGCGTTAGCCGCATGCCTCACACCGCGCCCAAGCAAGCCAGCACTCCGGTGGGTGCGCTAGCGGCGAGATAACGGCTGACGCGCTCGCCACAGGATGTGTAAGCCTTGGACACGCCATGAGCAACACCGAGTTGGATCTGTGCAATGCCTGCAACCTGTGCGATGTGGAGGACGCGCCCGCACCGGCTAGCACCTTCCGGTTTGCGCAGTACGACATCGAGATCAGCGGAGGCAGCGTTTGCGACGGGCTTGCGTCGCACGCGCAGCTATGGTGGCGCGTCGTCTACCGCAACAAGCTGCCGTCGCCGTCTGTCGGCGTCACAACTGACAACTTGCTCGGGCCGACTGGGCACCTGGAGCGCATGAACGTGTGGTCGCACATGGCTGGGGCCGGAGCGTACGCGGCCTACATCGGGCTGCGCGAGCGGGTGACGCCCATGGGCGACATTCGCAGCCTCAGTAACACCTTTGCGTACGTCTCAGGTGCCAGCCTCGTTGTGACGTTTGTCAGCAGCAGCGTGTACCACGTGTACTCGGCAGATGCCGAATGGGGCGCGTACACGCGCCTCGGCGACTACGCCGGCATCTACCTGAGCATCTGCACGGGCACGACCACGGACGTGGCAATTGCCAGCGTCAACTTGACGGACGCGTCGTGGCAAGCCGTGGCGGACGTCTGGATTGGAATGGTCGTGCTCGTCGCATTCTTCACGCTCAAGCGTTTTGTTGTGCCCATTGAGACGACCAGACGACCGTACTTCTTGAACAAGTGCTCGCTTGGGCTGGCGCGCAACACCCAGGTCGACCTTGAACACAGCGCGCTTCGCGCGGCCGCGGGCATCGCTATGGTTTTCTCGTGGGCGTGTGCGCTGCCCGCGGCCTTTGACGCGATCGAGCTCGACTGTGCGTGGGCGATCGCCGCGGCTCGCATCGTGGCAACGCTGACACTAATACTCGGAATGTTCGTGGACAACGTGCTGCTGTACCCAGACAGGTGGATCAACAACGAGTATCCAAATGCCAAAAAGCCAATGTGTCTGTGTCACTGCCCGCACGACGTCTTTTGCGGCGGCTGGGTAATGACAAGCCACGCATTGTGGCACTGGGTGGCGCTGGCCTCCGTAGTGATTTACACGGCCGGCACAGAATACGCAATCGCAACCTCCGAAACGCTGGCGATGTAGTCGCGAGAACGGCATCCAACCAGTACACAAGCAGACAAGGACAGACTTGCTACCATGAAGACGCTCATCATTCTTCACGTTAACGGCAACCACTTCAAGTACGCGGTTAAAAAAAGAGACACCCCTGTGCTGCGCATAGACACTCCTGTTTGCAGGTCGTACCAATCATTAGCTTCATTACTGTGGGGCGCCTTCTTTCTCGTGGTACACATTCTGGGC
>Ga0314709_10000006_pt1 | contig 16308 bp, 5 predicted proteins | sample Shad10_28May_sur_FD_206187 | JGI IMG/M metagenome (GOLD analysis project Ga0314709, IMG submission 206187) | Metatranscriptome of seawater microbial communities from Espelandsvegen Fjord, Bergen, Norway - Shad10_28May_surf (Eukaryote Community... | ecosystem: Environmental > Aquatic > Marine >... | reverse complement strand
TTCGCCCCGGCGGCCGCGTCGGAGGCGTCTGAGTCGGAATCCGAAAGCGAACGCTCTGAAAGTGGCTTGTGCTTTGCTCAGCCGCAGCAAAGATCTTAGCCAGTGCGCTGAGGATAAGTTTATTCCTTCCAGGACGGGTGTCTCACATGTGATACAAACCGCTGCCCACTGTGTGTGTATTACACATGTAGATACGTCGCCTCTAACCACCACACCCGTTGGTGGGAAATGGGCATGGAACGATAAACATCGTAGTTGGTCGCATAGATAGTACAAGTATCATATAAGAATGTGCGCCCGAAGCAAACCGATGGAATCCGAACCTCTGAAGCGTCAACTGGAACACGTTCTGTTCACGGGCCTTATCCAGGTCCCCGCTGGCGTCGAACCAACGTTCGAAATCAAAAGGACTGCGTACTCCCCAAGGTGGACTTCAAGCAAGCGTAATGACCAAAGAATATTGATCTTGATTGTGGCAAGTTTGATTGCTATCATCGCGGTGGTACTCCTTCTTCTTTTGAACAACAATACCACTTCCAACGAAAATGTGGTCAACTCTCCACTTGGTTGCGAAGTGCCACAAGTTCGTAATATCGATAGCTGCAAAAATGCGTTTGTGCAAACAAGCTGTTTAGCATTTCAGGCAGCATGCCCACTCCCACGCAGCAACGGTTTTGTTGGAGATATGAACGAGAGGTACGGCGCAACCTGGGATACTACGTTCAGTGCGTTTTGGTTCCAGCCAAGCGGAAATATCCATTCTATGCCATGGCCGTTTGCGAACAGTGATGGAAGTTTCTATGGATGCTCAACTACTCTGGAAGGCATACAAGCAGACTCCAACGCCCAATGCAGGGAGGACTTATATTTTGAGGTAGGAACAAGTGACGGTATTGTCACCGATTTGCTCAACTATGAGAACAGATCAATAATGCATGCCATAAATTCCAAGGTGTACTCGGACACCGAACGTCACATGTGGCCAGACAATGAAAATCAAGCGCATGGTAGTTGGGCAAATTGTACATATGTATTTGAAAACGAGCTTTTTGCTGACGCGGTACGCTCATATCCACTTATGAAAGCAATGTTGGGAGACTTGCCTGTTACTTACAACGGAAGTCGCTCAGAAGATCGCATGGTGTGTAACATTGGGCTCTTTGGGGTAATGGATGAGAAGCGACCCTTAAACATTTTAGCCGCCGAAGAAAGACCGTTGCAAGGCACAAATGGCAATATCGACGTACTGTATGACACGTTCTTTTGCTTCATGAAAAAGCGGCAGACCGGTTGGGGGATCCCGCTGGGCGCTGGAATGAACATCAATCCTGTTCACGTCTTCATGTACATACAGCTCTACAACCGATACGTTCGTCGTAAAGAAACACCCATAGATTTGCAAATGGGATACAAAGCGCAAAGTATGAGCTCTTACACCGGCCTCAATGAACGTGATTGCGTATGGCTTGGAAACGAGAATGCAGTAGTGGTTGCAAGGTATTAGTAGAATGGCGCGAGCAACTCGTAAGCAGCATTCGAGTCCAATGCTCGCAGCGCTCCCCCGATATTTTGAGACATACGGAAATCGGGACTGGTAGATCACCTAGGAGACGCCTCCGCCCGCCCCCGCGCGGCCTCCGTCGTCCGATGACGACCCCGAGGCGATTCCCGGCACGCCATCGGGTGTCTACATTCCTGGTCGCCCGCCGCTGTAGACGCCGCTAATTACACTGCTAACACTGTGTGGCTAAAAGGTAGTGAGAAAACGAATGTCGAGTGCTGTGTCAAATAAAACACAACCAGTGGACGTGGCAAGGGTGTTTCATGCGCGCGTGCAGTCGGTGGCGGGTACCCTGAGAGTGGGCAAGTCGACTTTGAACACGGTAAGATCAGCAGACACGTCCTTTCCGACACCACCGGGTTTACGACTCCTTTTCGTTCCAAACGCTTGCACTCGGCGAGCGGGGGATAGGAGGGTGGGGGGGGGGGGGGGGGGGGGACGGCGGTTGCCAGACTGTTGGTCGAGCCATACAGCCGACCCGTCCCTTTCAATACGAAACGCCGCCGTGCCAACCACCAAGATTCCGCATGTGGCGTGTCGCGTCGTAAAGCGGACCTCCTGTGGACCACGCCAGCGACGGCGTTTCCGTTAGAGCTGCGTGTGCGAAGTAGTCCGCTCTGGAAGCGACAACTCCACCCGATTGAAAGTTGGGTGCGGGGACGGTGCAGGTGTAGCGGTGCGCTTGGTTGAGCAGCCTGGCAAACGCCACACGTGCTTGTGCAGCGTTGAGCGTCGCCTGCTGGCGCGATGTGTAGATTGCCGAGATTCCAGTCGACGTCCTGTTTTGAATCAACACGTGCCCCACGAATTCGGCAAATCGCGACGTGAGCATGTGGTCGCCACCCTCTATGAGCTCCCACAAGTAAACGTGTCTCATTCCATTGAGACTGCTTTCGACTACGAAACGGTCGAACGCCGCACGGATTGCCGCGGCGGTGTCGTCCCGCAGGCGCACAAAGTACGAGTTGCGTGGCATTGACAACTCTGCGAGCGTCGCACCAGCCACTCCCGCAGAAGGAAGCAGGTCGCGCTCCAATGACAATTTGAGCGTCTCGGCAATCGATCCAAACATGCTGACGACGTCGGAGAGCTTGCGCGGCTGCGTTTTCGTTGACTCGGTAATGTTTCTGAGGGCGACGTTGGCCTCAAAGAAAGGACGCCCCGATTCTCCGGATGCCAGGTCGCGAATTTGCTTGGCGGTGTCGCCGTCCACTACCACCATCGAGTTGGCGGCGCCCGTTCCAGTCGAGAGTTGCAGGGTTGAGTCCTTGAGAAGGCCGGAGATCAGTGTTTCGACAACACTGCTTTGAAACTGCGCCACTCTATCAACAATCTGCTTGCGCTGCGCCTCCACCTGCTGCGCCGCACGCATCGACGCCTCGTCTGCGGTGCTGATCAACGTTTCCGCTCCCTCCCCGATCAACCCAGACAACGTGCGGATGAACCCCCAAAGGCGGTCTGTGGAAATCGCGATGTTGCGCATCATCTCCGTTCGAAGTCCCGACAGACGGTCCTTTGCTCCGCCGCTCGGAAGGGCGTTATCGAGCTCTCGTTTTAGGTCGACGTCGTCTGGGATGAATGCGTAGAACATCCCGCGATCGACAAGAACTTCGATGTAGTCTCTCACAGAAATCCCGTCGTTTACAGTGGACGGACTTGATGGTATTACTGGTTGTGGAGGAAGCGGCGTTCCTATCATAAGCGCTGGCGCTGTTCCCATACGGACGGCGTTTTGCACAACGCGCATATTGTCTAGTTGGCGTATTTTCAATACGGCCGCACTGTGCATCAGCAGCTCTTTTGCGGGCGTTGAAATGGAGAGGTCGTTTTGTGCAACTTGATTTATTCTTCCTATAATGTGCCCTAGCACTGCCGCGGAGGCAAAGTCGTCGCCGTGCTCTCCACTGGGTTCCCAGCGCAGAGCAGTTTTGGGGTGCGTTCCTTTGGCGGCGTTGTGGTCTAACAGCGTGTGTTTTCCGTCTAAGGCCATTATTGCCTCTATGAACGCCAAATCCCCGATCCTGTCGACTTTTGGGTGCGCATCTGGTGTGCTTGTCGCCGACTCGCGTATCTCCTTGTGACTCGCCGAGGATAAGAACATTTTGCTCAGCTTAAGCGTCAGCTCTATGTCTGCAGGTGCGCTGTAGTCCACCATTGCGTCCACGCCGCTGCACCCGTCGCCCGTTTCGTGCGGCGCGACATGATCGCAGATACCGCTGACCATTGCGTCCTTTGGAAATGACATCGCGGTGGTCGCTGGTCGTAGTGTCGATCCCGGTGATAGGACCGGCGTTTCATCAGCAGGCGTTCCATAAGCAGACTGAACGATGTCACTGAGCATCTGCGTTACTTTGTCGTGTGGATTAATAACGTCGAAAAAGAACCGGATCAACTCTTTCATTGCGTTCGTGGTGTTTACACTACTGTCGTACACACCGTTGATTGCTTGGGCCCTTTGTGCGGGGGTGTGGTGCGCCCCTAGTCGTTGCACTGCTTGCTTTGCAACACGGACGGCCGTCTCGGCGTCTCTGTAGTTTGAGTCGTTATTTAATCCAGTTCCGTTCGTGTCGGGCAAGAAAATGGTGGCGTATTCATAGAAGGCGCGGAAGAGCGCCTTCAACTCGTCTTGTGATTGACTGCGCCTGCGTGCGTTCGCAACCTTCTTTGCCGCAAGCAGCCCCCGTTTGGTCGCTTCCAACACGTCGGAGCTGTAGAGCCTGGCGGGTGCGAGTTCGAACCGTTCGTGCTTGTCTACGTGCAGCAGCGCCACCCCCGCTTGCAAGTATAGGCTGTCGTCTCCCCCCAGCGCAAAGCGCACGTTGAGTGCGTTGCGACCGCTCGCGAGGGGTTGTTTAAGCTCGTCGATACACTTCTTTCGTTTCTTCGACACATCGTCGTCGCCGAGAGTAGCAGACATGAGGACGACGAACTCTTGTACAAACTTTAAGTGGTCCTCCATGACGACTGGCGGCGCTGTCATTGAAAATCGCCACGCACGCTGTGTTCGACTACACCGCTAGTTTGGCGACACGGTGATATGGTAACAACTGTATGGCACACATTGGAATGCAACGACTTGTGTGAACACATTCAGTGAATCGTGAGTAGGCCGGTCTTCTGAAAAAAAAATGGAGGCCCCGCACCCGTACGTAGAGGTTGAACCTGCGTCGTTGTGGGGAACCGTTCTAGATTCATCCTCGCACATGGATGTACTGGGCGATCCTGTAGCGACCGTTGCTCCGTGGCCATACGACCCGGCAGTGTCGAATGCGCTGAACACGCCGATAAAATTGACGGCTTCTTGGGCGCAATCCAGCGACGCGCAACTAACATTCAAAAGCAGGACGCCCGTGTCGCCCAAGTGTATACACGTTACACTGAGGAAAGTCGCGCGATTAGCTGACCCGTACGAATTGTGGATTGATGGGCTTCAGTCCACGCCGCTTGTACTAACAGACAATGAGACTGGCGAGGTCACACACGTTCACTACCTACCAGGATTCACAGAAATATCCACACCGGTAACGAAGGAGGCTTCGCGCACGGGCGTGACGCCGCTGACCGTGTCGTCTCTCGTGGAGAGGGATGCCCGCCCTGCCGACTCGGTGCACGTGTACACTCGTCAGCAGTACGTGTCCGCCCATCACGACGAGCAAGATCCAGAAAACCACGTCATAACAGAAAGTGGAGCCGGTTCGGCGCGAGTGGAACTACAGCCGACTATCGCTACCGGCCTAAGTGGAAGCTGTGTAGTTGTGGCGTACCCTTCTTATTTTACACGCGACCCCCACTTCGTCTTGCAAGACATCTCGCCACAGCGACAGGAATGGAAGACGAAGACGAAAGGGTTCGTGACGACTCTCTTGGTGCTATTTGTCACAGTTTCAGTTGCGTCGTCTTTGATTGGTACGGCCGCCGTTGTAGGGTTTGGGCCAGCGTTGGAGGCTATGTTGGGCACCCTTCCAGCGTCTTCCAGTTTTCTTCCAGGGCTTCCGCGAGGGTTTCCACAACTATTGAGGGAGTTGGTTACACAAGTTCAAACGTTTGGACTGATTCCCTCGTTGACCGCTATATTAGCCGTCGCGGTCAGTAACTTTAACTTGCTCGGGATTTACGGTTCGTTAGCGGGTCCATCACTACAAGTGGGTATTTTCACGATTCTTCAGACATCGCTAACTAACTTCTTCACCGTAGCTCCAAAGCCGCCGAGAAACGTCACACTAACCCTAAGTGCCATCATTAACATGTTAGAATCTGTGCGGCCGGGTGGCAGCGCCACAGACGCACATTCACGCGCGCTTGCACTGTGGATTGCTTCACACGGTACAGATCAAGACGCGCAGAATCGGTTGGTTCGAGTTCTATCGTACGCAATCAAGGCTGCGAACGCCGTTTACAGCATGTTGAGCCTGAACGAACCATTTCCCAAAGACAAACCGTTGCTTGACGACGGGTTTGATCTTGCAACGCTCAAAACGACATTTTTACGAAGCGAGGTTGTACTTCTGATCAGCGACGCGGCAGCATGTGGACGCCGCGTGCCCACCATCGTTCTGCGTCCACACCCCGATGCAGGCTTCAAATCTGGATTCATTGCTGCTGCTGTTCCAGACGACGTCTTGCGTCTTCAGACCGCAATCCGAACTTTGCGCACACGTTTGACGGCCAATCGCGATGCGATGGCACCGGCCGTATTTAACAATATATTCGGAAACCCACGTCAAATACTAAGACAGCAGCAGCAATCACGAGCAGATGCGACCGCATCTTCGATCTTCGATTCCATCAGCCGAGTCGGCAAACTTGACGTTGACAGATTTGAACGCGGATTGGCTGTTCTCGAGGAACAGACCGTCAATTCGTCGCGCTGTCGTACCGTCGTCCAATATAGTCAATCCAAGCGTGGCCTATACCTGCACAGTAAACGCAGCGTATCTGATTTGGTTTGCCGAGTGCTTCCACACCGGCTTCGTATGAACCGCTTTGTAACGACGCAGGCGCTCCAACCCACGAATGCCGATATAATATACAACGACGTCGATGCTGACCAAGGGGTTGTCGGAAACGAAACCAGCATCACGATGCTGAAGCGTATCCATGCGTGCGCACGGAGAGCGATTTTAAGCGCAGAGGAGGTGTCGTTGACATTTGCTTATACTGCGCAACGAGGCGCCTTCCGTCCGGCAAATACGCAGTTTTGGGGTTTGCCACACCCCATTTCAGCGCAGACGCTTGTTTCGGTTCAAGAGCGGATGGTTGGCACGTACTCGCCATTTTCATGCTCGATTCCGTCGGACGTGGTCGCAAAGATTGTTGAAAATGGTGCATCGAGGTCAGAATATCATAACGCGGTCGAAGCGATGGTGCTTGGCGCCGATGGGTTTGAAGCTATGCTCCCTGAACCGGTGGCTGCGTTCCTCTGTCTCTCAGATATAATAATAGACAGTCAATTGGACCGATCCGTTCTTTCCGCGTCGATTGCTGCTCAGTACAGCGTGGAGTTTCTCGCAAAGCGCCGAATACAAAATATGGTGAACCTCTTCAAGGCGGTCGTTCAACAGTCGAACGAGATCGCGCCTAAAGAAGGGGTTGTGGGGTCTATGCTTGTACCGTTTTCAGACGACCCTGCATTCGCAGCAATGCCTGGTGGACCAGACCTGTTTCGTTTTTTGCACCGCTTCCACGCCGTGCGACAAAGAGACGTGCGTGAAACGAGCGACGCAAACACGAACACAGACGCATCTCAAGTAGTGCCACTTTTTATTTCATGTCGCGAATTTGCGTCGAAGGGGCGACTGGAAAGTATGCCTATTGAGACAGTGCGTGCTGTAACCGAACCTGCTTACTTAAACACCCACGTTTCTGCGGGTATCAATACAATTTCATCGGCAGCGGCAAACATTGAAAAGATGGCAACCACGTTACCGGCTGTGTCATCCTTTGTGTTACGCGAGGCCTCGTTGGAGTTGCATACGGTCGGAGTGGTCTCAAGGAGGGCAGCGGAAGCTGCAGCAAGTGCACAAGCACTGACATCGTTCCTAGTTGGATACCACACGGCATCACAAACTGTTACAGCCAATGCGATTATGTCGGCGGCCGCCGCTGTACAAAACAACCGTCCAAGTGTCAGCCTCCCTAATTCCATGACACAAGAAGAGGGTTTGAATTCAGACCTGGTGGCCGCGTACCTAGAAAGACGCAAGCAGCCCTTCAACGCCGTTGAAGACACTGAATGGCATGACATACTCGACTCTTTGAAGAGGCGCAACGCGTTGTATTGTACGAGCATCGGGCGCTTTTGGGATCATTCTATTGACGTGCTTCCAGCACCACCCAGTAACGACGTCGTTAACGATCTGGCCGATCTCATGAAGCAGAGCACACGCACGGATGCAGCTAGTTTCGTTGCTACATTCGTTGTGCCCTTTTGTGCCGGACTCAACAAGTTAAGGCCGTTCACTGCACCAGTGCCTACATCTCTTCTGTACGATAGCATTGCACTTGACGTAGATCGTTTGGCTCTGGCACTGGATTGCTTAGATGCAACTCCCGTGATACGCGTCTATTCTGCGATTGCATCAATCGTTGACCGATCAGCGACCACTCGCGATTCAGAGCAGTCAACTACGAATCCTTTCGCGGTCGAAGTCTCGAAGAGTGCCTCTGGCATCATGGAAGCCTCTGTCATCCTCTCCTCAACCGTCGACTACCAGTATCTATTAGGACAATCTATGTTTCCAGTCGTACAACAGCGCAAAGGAATCAAGCCGGTGTCTTTGGGAGCATGCGAAGTAATGTGGAACATCGAGAGGATACTACAAGCGTCATTGGCAATACTTGGTATGTACGATCCAGCGTCGCTGGATGGTAGAGGTGCAGATGTCCACATAGACGTAGTCGACTCGGGAAGATGGGTCGTCTCACAGGAGGAGACGGAACGGTTCCAGGCACGCATAGGCACTGCGCGAGACGGACTTGCTCATCATGCGCGCGGGTTGCCAACCGCACTCGACGGGGTGTTCACATCGCTGTTTGACGTGGTGGTCAATGCTCGACTCGAGACACAAACGCCAGACACCGTTCGAATAATTCGTCGTCCGGGTAGAATACAGACGCAAGGGCTTGCGACTGGTGCAGGTGCTGGCGATACGACGGTCGCTCGTACAGAAAGTGGGGACGAATCCGGCGACGCGGTCGATGTTCGTTCTCCAGAAGGCGGCGATGAAGCACCAGGAGATGACGAGTCGGCGTCCGCTAGTAGATCAGGAGATGACGACGTCCAAGTTACTCCAGAAGGCGAGGACGCACCCGCCGGTGAAACAAACGATCCTGCGTATACCGTGTTCGCCAGGTCTTTGCAAACCTTTCGCGACGCTTGGCAACCGAGCGCGACCTCAATTCGCGATGGCACAATTGGGTTGCTTAGATCATTGCTTGAAGACGATCAAAGAAAGGACGAGATACTAGCAGCGTTTATAGAGGAGGCTGTTGGAGTTGCGCAGCTCGAGAAGGACGGGATGCGATGGTATCCAAAAACGTTGTTCGTAACCGCCCGAGTCGCAACGTATTACGCATCCGCTGGTGGACGCGAAAAGTTGCGCAAACAACTGGCGGAAACGTACGACAAGTCGCGTGCGGTCCTCCAGACATGGGTCGATGGGCGTAAAGCGCACGCAGCGGACTTTTTGATGCAGCGGTACAAGTACATGACGTGGGTCAGGAAAGTAGTGACACAAGCAAATGATACTAATGCGAGGAGCCTCGCGAGAACGGCTGCGGCAGTTGTCGTCGTACAAACACTGCTTATGGGGCACTTTGGCACGGAAAATTGCCCGAAACTGCATTTGAAACGTTACTCGGAGAATGACGGTATTTTGAGCATAAACACCGTCGATCCCAAAAGGGTATCCGCTGTAGCAAAGACGCGGCTTGCCAAAGCTTGCGCGAACATGAAGAAAGACGGATTTTCATGGCTTTCATTAGGAGAATTTGTCCATTCGTTTCTTTCGGACGACTTATACGACAGTACAACGAACCCGTACGGCACAGGTAGGGGTGGCGGTGGCGGTGGCGGTGGTCTGGCTGCATCAACGGCGCCGCCGCGTCAAACACCGCGCATTGTCACATTTGCAGCGCCGCCCGATGCTCCGCGACCCATACGGGTACGTCCAATAAGTTCTTTGCCAACGCCCGCGCAGGCGTTTGGTGACGCGCTTCGGTCAAGTCCTATACAACTTTTTGCCTTCAGGAGACCGGAAGCGCGCCTAGCTGCTATCGGCACGGGTCTTACAAACGCTCTGGATCAAGGAACACTGGACCCGTTGCCACGGAGGTCGTTTACGATACAAAGTCTGCAATCTTCCACGATTCTACCAGGACTTGGGGTCACAGACGTGCAGGTTCTCCTCGCTCTGAGTGCACGGCAATACTTCGGTTCACCCCTCTTTTCTACTGGCAGCCAAAACGTTGGATTGGGTGCATTGAGGAGCGCGGCTAGAGATGCTCGCCGTCTGCAATTCACCGAGAGCGCATCGGATGCGGTGCAGAATGTCGCCCGCACAATCCGTGGCTTGTGTTCGAACTACGATTCCCAACCAATTAAGCGACAACTTTGCGAGCATCTGGACACGCTCCAACCACGGGCTGGACGCGCGGAAGACGACCGATCTGGGACGATTATTGTCGATTTTGATGAGGAGGCGTTTCGCGATGGACAGGAATTAGTCGTCGACCTTAGAGCAGTGCGGCACCTGGCAGGCTCTGCTTCGGGTGAAGCGGACGTGTCGAGGTACTTGAATGAGCTATTCGGCATCGAGTTGGATGGGAATGATTGGCGGTTCGTTGAAAACACTGCAGGAACGTTTGAAGCTCGTCTCAGTGCGGGAGTTGATCAACGGCCGCAGCGAGACGAGTACAGACGCGCGTTAGGATGGACACTAAGCTCCACAATAAAGATGCGCCTGATCACCGGCTTCAGCGTTACACTCCTACTTTCGTTGTTCTATTACGTGTACTTTGGACTCAGCGAGTCTTCGGTGTCACCACCAGAGGAAGCTTCGCCACCGTCGCAGAACGTGACAGCCGTGGAGATTTTGTCTCACGGGAACGGACTCGTGCTGTCAAGGGATGCGCTTGCCACCCGTCTTGCAGAAGATAATGAACCAGTTCTACCTGGTGTAAACGCTTCCGTAGCCGCTGTCGCGGCACTGCTGTCGCCACCTCTTGCCCACGTGGCCAATCTATATGAAAATATATTTACAAATGCAGCAGCCGTAGCATCGAACGCACCAAATACAAGTGGCGACATCGAGCTGTACGGTGCGGTAGCTGTTGCGATTCCGGTGCCACGCGGTGAGGACATTATCGTCTTGAATGGTAGCCTGACACTGGGCGCAGACGCTACAGGCGAGTCAAGGGATTCGTTTCTAAGCAGAGAGGAGTTGGCCATGCGGCTAGAGCAAGACCGGATTTCGACGATGCCATCTATAGTTGGCATAATCGAATCGTTTTCGACTGCGTTTGCAAAGTGGGTTGTCGAAAAGGTTGGCTCCAACCAGACCGAAACGCCATAAGCTATTATCGTGTATAAAATGGTGTGTAGCCGTCGTTGTTTAAACGTCTGTCTCAATGTCGTTGTTTGAAAGGGCTCATGCGGAAGCTGTATATAGAGACGCGCCTTCGATGTTGAAGCCGTTTGGGTGGGGCCAAGGGAAGGACGTCATGACGCACGACCTTACTGAAGAAGAAGAAACCGAGGTCATTGCATTGCGTATGGTGTGTGATCAAGTCTATATGATGTGGAAAGGTGGGCTGTTCTCAGCTGAACCTTTGGGCTTAACAAGTGAACGGTTGCAGGAGCTTGTCGCAACAGGGTTCTTGCCACGCACAGACACACAGTTCATTGAAAGCGACTTTGATGAATTCAAATACGCATGTGTCGAACGGGAACAGGATATATTTGCCGCCGTTGCGGCTCGTGCACGTGCTACTCAAGGGGTTGGTGGTGGTTCACTTCCACCGTTAAAATCGATAGGACCGTCTGACGGTGACGACGACCGTCAAGGCGGCGGTGGTGGTAGCGGCGTTACGTCCCCCCGTGCAAAGGACTACAAACGCGTAACGCGAAGCGGTTTGCCTGTCGAAGCAGATACAATGGAGACAAACGCCAAGCACGGCGATGCAACGAAACTTGTCAAAGCCCTACTCAGAGAGAAGGAAGAGGGGCATGCTGTTGACCCAGATATTGACGAAATTTCAAGGATACCACTGGCGCGGACAGGCGATCGTTACTTCCCATGGTTCGACACAAACACGGACGGATCTGTCAGCACATTTCCAACACTTACGCAAGTGTTAGAAGGTCGGAGCTTGCGTACTGACGGGACATTCAATCTTTTGAATTTCATACCGTTTCTCTGCAGGTACTATGTGCGTGCTGCTACAGGTCCACGACGTGGTCAGTTGCTACGCCGGATTTTGTGGTTTTTGGCTTCGCAGATAGCAACAGCATCAGGCGCTGGGTCGTTGTTGTTGATTGTGCTACAAGTGGTGGAGGTGACATTTACAGATGCAGCCCTTCAAGCATTGCAAAGTGGTAGTGGTAGCGCTTCGGCAAAGGGCGCGTTTGATCTGTTCGCAAAAAAAGGTGGCGCGGCTATCGCCAATCGAATTGCTAAAGATGGAACGGTAGCGAACACATGGGTCAAGGCTAGAGACATGGCAATAGAGCATCTTTCACCTGGTGAAGAGCGTCGATCGGCGTTCGTTGGTGGACCGGTAGATTTGAAGGAGGATGATATCAACAAGGTTGCATTCAAGTTCATGATTTCTGAAATCACCAACATTTCTGGCGAATGGGACAAATCGGCCGCCGCCGGGTTCCCAGGCGCGGATGTACGCGAGCGAGCTGTTCAGACAATCAGCAAAAGAATACCAGCATTTGCGGACATAGCACCCAAAGTCAGAGCACAGACTATCACAGAAATCGGGGAGGGTGCAGCCAATGATTGGTTACCGGATTTCGCACGAGCGGATGCTGTGTTGGCTGTTGATGGCATAAAAAACGATGTCATCGGTTACCTGCGTATACTGGAAGACTATTCTCCACCGGAGGGTAACAACCGTTCAGTGTACGCGGCTGCTAGACGTGGCTTCCAATACGCTCGCGATTTTTTGGGGACATTTAGTCTTTCATCTATTGAACGACTGATTGCAGCGTGGAAGATTAGCTCGTTTGCATTTTCGTTCCATAATCTTCGCAGCAGGGCGACTACCGCGACAATCATAGCGTACGGAGAAATGATGATCGGAAAGTCGACTACCAACAATTCTCTGTTGCATTTCGTTAACTCGGATGGAAATGCGATGGCAACCGTTTACGTGTACGACGCCGCTGCACCGGTAGAACGAAAACGTCAAGCCGGTGTGGATTTTCGACATCTAATTTTGTGCAGGGCCTACATCGTGGCCGTGCGTAAGTTGCTTCTTGGCATGCCGATCAACGAAGCTCCTGCGTTTGCCCGTCCTTCAGGGGGCACTTTCTCGAAGAGGAACTTCGCCTCGTTTAAATCCCAAGGCGCGTTGAAAGAGGAGAATGAGACGTTCAAGGAGATTCGATTCAAAAAGGCGGCTCTGGACATCCAGGATGCCGTGCTGCAGCTTCAGGAAATGAATCGACGACTGCGACCAGACGGAGAATCGGGCTACTATGGCGGCGACCTGAAAGAACCACGAAGTGGTGCCATTGCGACAGCGGCATGGCGGCTTGGAGTCACCTGGGTTCCCAGTGACGAGCAGGGCGAACCACAACGCGGTGGGCAACGCCAGTTACCGGCTCGATTTATCGTCGATTCGGTGGCTTTCCCCGACACTAACGCTCGTATCGCAGAGTCGGAATGCCCTCCCTTGATGCAAGCCAATGACGTTAAAGTACTTAAGACTGTCGAAAATGGAGACTGTTTTTACGATTCAATTGCAAAAATAGGTATCAGCAAAAACCTCGCTGGATCTTGGACGGCGCAAGGCGTGCGTGCTGAAGTTGCCAGATTTTTCACTGGTCCTGTTCCGACGACCGGGTCGATTGCTCTTCAACTGTACAACTCAATTTCGGACGGACTTCATGTTGCAGTGCAATCGACGACCGATTATCGAGAGATGATTGCGCAGAGCGAGCGTTCAAAACAGGCGGCTCCAAATCCGGCATCGTACGTATCTCTGCAGGAGGCAAGCGATGCCTTTGCCGACAACAACGCGCGTCCAAGGCGCAAATCTTTGATGGAGGCATTCGGTAAAGAGGTCGCCAAGGCAGGCACGTGGGCCAACGAAGCAGAAGTGGCGGCGTGTGCAATTGTGTTGCGAGCAAACGTGGGTGTTTACATGCGACAGACAGACAACCCCGGTACGTTCATCCGCAATATCGAACACACCGGACCCGGTCCAATTGTGGCTCGTTTTGCTGTAGAGCACGTTTTCAGCGACGAAGTTGGGGAAGGCATTCACTACATGGGTATGCTACTACTCGCGCCTATCGCCCCCGGACAACGAACGCGTCCCGAAGACGACCGTGACCCGTATGCCCGGCGGCGCCAACGCACAGCCGCGTCTCTGACCGACGCCGTCATCGACCGCTTCCTTGCCATGCGCGCCGTGTCTAAAATGGCGTTGTGAGCGACATTTGCACGCGAACAGGGAACCGCGCGCGTTTTACGGTGTGAAAGGGCGCGGGGAAACGATGCCGGAGTGTACGGAGCATGTTCAGTCGTTGTGCGTTCTACGAACATTTGTCGGACACCCACCCCCTCGCCCGGGTCGCGATGTACAAGTGCTCCAAAACTTGTCCCAACTGTGGACACGCGCTGTGTTGGGCACATATGCGCAACCTCTACACGACGGGTGTATTACACACGACACGACCCGCCATTGCGATGGATCGTGTAAGCACTGGGCCAGATCCCAACTGCCCCCCCCCCCCCTTCGCCCCGTCCAACGAGTCTCCGCTTGGCCGTATACGGACGAGAATCAGACCTTCAGCGTCATGAGAGGCATAGATTCGGCCTTCATGGCCACCGATGTAGCTGGGGTGGAAGCTGCCTCCTTTCCAGTATCAGCACGGGTTTCCCAGCGCTTGTAAACGGTAAAAGCCACCCCCAATACCAGGGCGACTCCCGACGCACTCGCTGAGATAATCAGACGTGTGTGGTCCTGTTTTTCCGGAGGCGGGGGCGGAAAGGCAGTGTACTCGGATACGCGTTGACTTGATTGCACCGATTCAATCGATGACGCAACCAAATTTGCGAGGAGAAGTATGGTGCTGTCGTCTTCAACGGACGCGCTACTCCACGAGTTGAAGAGATGCAGTGTCGTATTTGCGCTTTCAAACTCTTCAAACGTTGCTGTTGCCACGACCATCGAAGCATCCACAACCACCTTCATGTCAACGTTTTCGATGCGTGCAGTTGTGTTGAGGAATGAAATGAGTTCGCGCTTGTATGCTACCTGTTTCGTTGTGTTGAACTCCGTTTCGTTTCTGAGTGTAATGGTGATACTCACCGAGAATGTCGTCGAGTAAGGAGGTGGTGGGGGTGGTGCAGGTGGAGGAGGGCAGGTTGACGCGACGGGTGTACCGCGAGCGTCGCAGCCGCCGCCCATGAGTGCCTGCTTCTCCGCGATCACCATGTTGTCGTTGTCGCTGCATGTGTCCGTGCAGAGGCCAGTGCAGATCGTGTCGATGATGCCAGGCATGCCGCCACCCATGATTTCCGCAGTGAATGTAGCGGCGACGCACGCCGGCGGCCCGATGCAAGGGGCGATATTGTTGTTGTTGGCGGTAATGCACTGGTAGCATGCCAGGTTTGGCATTGCCATCATCGAGCCAGTCCCAGCTTTCGCGGCAGCGTAGACAGGAACGTCCGCGTCGAACGTGCAGGGGAAGTTGACTGCGAGGCCAGTGGTGGGGCAGCCGAAGAACGCCTTCTTCGAGTCGATCACTGCTTGGGCTTCAGCATCGCAGTCGGTAGTGTCCTCGCCCCAAGCAGGGTCGCGGCCGGCGTTGCCGACACCGTAGCAGATCATGTTCCTCACATCGCTGCTCGGCGGCATTGAAAGCGCCATCCCAGCAAACGCTGGCTGCGCGCACGCCGGTGGGCCCCAGCAAGTGCTCTGCCGGTTGGCCTCTGATTCAGCGGTGGTGAGGCAAGCGACGCATGTGTCGGAGGCTCCAGTGTACGGGGAGCCAGCTTGCCAGGAGGCAACGTCGGCGTTGTCAAAACCGCAGCCGAAGCTCGGTGGCCCAGATGGTGCTGGGCAGTTGGGGTTGCCGGCGAAGAACGCCTTCTTCTCGTTGATGATGTTCATGCTCATGGCGTCGCAGAGGGACGTGCGGAGGCCAGTGCAGATCATGTTGACGATTGTGTCTTGCGAGGCCATCACACTCGGTGTGAACTGGTGGGCGACGCACTCCGGCGGGCCGATGCACGGCGAGATATCCGGGCCGCCTGTTGCACCGGCGACGCAGGTTTTGCAAGTATCTGACGCGGTTTCGTCAATCGTGTTGGCGCCGAAATTATAGAGAGCCGCGTCGGCCAAGCTGCATGGGAATGATGGCACTTCGCCGTAGTCGAGGCCGCAGGTGAAGCCGCCGATGTCCGAGTCGGCAGCGGCAACGTCGTTGGCCAGGTACACCTCGTTGCGGGACGCTGCCACGCACTTCGCGAGGGTAAGGGCCTCGGCAGAGCCACCAATGTCGGTGT
>Ga0314709_10000005_pt1 | contig 18626 bp, 7 predicted proteins | sample Shad10_28May_sur_FD_206187 | JGI IMG/M metagenome (GOLD analysis project Ga0314709, IMG submission 206187) | Metatranscriptome of seawater microbial communities from Espelandsvegen Fjord, Bergen, Norway - Shad10_28May_surf (Eukaryote Community... | ecosystem: Environmental > Aquatic > Marine >... | reverse complement strand
GTGTTTGACAAGACGCACTCCGATTCTGAGTTGGCTCGCAAGCTCTTGGACGAGAACAGAGACACCTTTGCAAATGCGGGGGTTGCGCACGCCCCCAACGCCAGCAGACGCAAGATGCTCGTTATGGAGCAGAAGCAGAACCGGCAGCAGATGGGAGGCATTAAGGGTGGAAGTGCTTTGGAGTACTATGCCGGCATGCAGTACGCCGGAATCAACAACGAGGAGTTGTGGTACCGCCGCCTGGTCAGCTACGGTGGCAAGAACATGCACAACGAAGGCCGTCCCTTTTGGGACGACAAGAGACTCCCCGCAGGCGTAAACAACAAGCGCATCACCCCAGACCCGTTTCTCGGCGGGACGCATCCCTATAGTCCCGAGTACGTGTTCAACGCGCGCCGTCATGCGGCGTTCCGTGCTGGCACATGTGACATAGAGAACAATATGCCTTGCGACATTCATCCCGACTTCCTTGACACCACCAAATACTGGACCGACGACCACAAGTTTGTGCTGCCTGACGTCTCTGCAAAGAACAATGGCTTCTTCTTCCTTGTTAACCCATACGTGACCAACATCTTTGACGTCGCGTTGCCTCGCCCCATATACGGAAACGCCTCTGCTGGTCCTCACATTCTGAGGCTCTATAGCGAGTGCTTCTTTGAGAAAGTTAAGGCTGCAGGGGGGACCAGAGCATCCGTATCCGATTGCTTCAACAGCATGATGACGCAGCAGGACCCGGCGACGCTGGATATGGAGAAGCAGATGTCTGAGACCATCATCAGCTACGACTCCATCGACGCCACTGAGTTGGAGCGCAAGGGGCTACGCCACTATGGTGATGTTGACTCGTCTAGCAGCTTCATCATAGAGCCGCGACAAATACTTAAGCAGTTTCAGCTTGAGACCAGGCGTGTCATCTCCGAACTTATACAGCCTTGGGTCAAAGAGCGTGAAGAGCTTGTCGCGGATGAGAACGCATCCATCAAGATGGGAATGATGCAGAAGTCGGCCGACAGCGACGTTGATATGCTCGAGGTCGACTATCAAGACGATGCAATGGCAAGTGTCCGGGAGCTGGAAGATGCCACCACAAAGCGCCACTGCGAGGTAATGAAAGACCTCATCTGTTTGCACCTTCGCCGCATCGAAGAAGCATTTCAAAGCAAGCTCGAGCGCGAGACAATCCCACAAGGGTATATTGCCATGTTTGACGGACTTCAGGCTGAGCTCGCAAAGATGCCGAACCAAACGGCCAGTGTTGCGTTTGTGCACAACATGTCGCTGCAGTTTAGTGACATCTCAAGCTACGCGCACATCAACTTGTGGTTGGGTGAGTTCTTCGAGAAGGACTGTTTTATCGAGGGACGCGACAGAAGGATAATGGACGAGATTTTCCTTCATCTCTTTGAGCAGTACGGAGACGTCACATTCCTTTTGCTACTCTGCGGCCATAAGGGCAACGGTAAGACGCTGCGCACGGAGCGCGCAATGGCGGTGTTTCCTCCCAACTGGATTACAATGGGCGGCCCAGCGTCCGCGCGCGCGGGCATGAACGGTCAGAGCGACTCGACGAACGGCAAGAATGTGGTCTACGATGAGATGGTTGATGAGTTGTGCGAGGCCGATGGCAGCGATCGTCTCGAGTTCTGGAAGCAAATAGTTTTGAAACGCGAGTACACGTACAACCGCACGGTTCAAATCAAGAACCCTGACGGCTCGGAGACGCACAAAACCATGAAGCTTCGCACGCCGCACGACGAGACACACATGATATGCACCAATTATGGCATGGCATTCACCAAGAACGGTGATCCCTCGGACACTAAGTTTGCAATGATAGACCGTTCCATCGCACACGTCGTGCGATCCGTTGGCAAGAAAGCTCGCACAGACACCGAGTTCTACGAGCATCTGTCAAAGCCGGAGCAGCAGTCCAAGCTTGCAGTCTTCCGCATATTTGTGTGCCTTGTCGGCGCAACCAAGCTCGCCATCAAGGGTGTCCCCGTTTTCCAGCCCAACCTCGCGCTCGCCAACAAGCTATTTGACTACCTTGACAATACGATGATCGTGGGTGAGTACAATCTGCCGCGGCGCTCTGCTCGAAAGTCGCTAAAGAGGGAGGAGAACTTGAAAACGATGACGATTATGAAGGCGGTGGCAGACGTATTCTTGTACAAACAAAGTGCTTTGCAGTTTGAAGCCGGCAAGCTTGGACCCGATGGCAAACCGCAACCGTTTAAGTTCTGCATGCTGTACGATGTTATACGACAGCTCAGAGCCACCCCCGAGCTCATCTTTATGGCTTGGAGCCAATCTCTGGACTACAATATCGGCACGTCGTCACACTCGTTTGCAGCAATGACGGCTCTGTGTCACACGTTTGGCTTCACTGTGGGGGACTGGTTCAAGCGCCCCCCCACTCCTGATTTGGACGATATGCGTCGCGCTTCTGTTGGCACGCCGTCTGGAGGGTTTGTACCTGCGGGCACTCAGACGGCGAACCAAAGAGCACAGGCGGACGCGACCGCAAATCAGCAAATTTCTGTTAAAGCAAAGGAATCCATGGAGGCACAGCTGCCTCAAATGCTGGACATTCATGGTATGCCTCGTAACGACAGACTGGAGATCCTTAAAGGGTTTGAGAGACAGCGTCGCGCCACGTCCCTGTACAGACACACGTGCTCTGAAGAAGGTAACTCCGACTTGGTCATGGATGACCCAGTCAATGTAATTGAGAAGGTTATGCAAAAGCACGGCAACCCAGCCGACATCGAGGATGCCGAAACCGCTGGACCGTCTGAAGGTGGTGCAGAGTGTTGCTTGCCGGTTTACTCGAGTTCTATCATGGCTACTGTAGTGCAGACCTGCTGCGTCTACAACCCTTTGGCAGTTGCCCATTGGTGCGCGGACCGCTCTACAGGAAAGGAGCATTGTGGTATCAAAGAGCTCGGCACTGCCGACGGCCTGATGTTTTCCGAGAGGAACACGACTGGGGCGTGCAAGTGGAACACCGCCTGGGTCAGACAGAACGGAGGAGATGGATGGAAAGGGTTTGCGAACTCCATTATAAACAGCAATCCGATTTGCAAGATGTTTGACCTGTCTTCGAACGGGTTGCGCGACTTGTTCTTTCTGCTCTCGACACGTGACAACGCGCGGCGATGCACCGAGGAGCCACGGGTTCCATTTAGTAAAGAAAAGCGGCTTGCGTTCCAAGACGACGCTGGCGGTGCAGTCGGGGACCTCTCTTTGTCTGTCAAAATGCGAGGCCTCGTTGATTCTCGCTTTTCCCATGATTTGCGCCCTGGCACGAACGAGCTTATGCGACACCCATACGCCAAGGTTGTAGATGTGGAAGTGCAGCGCTGTGTGGATCTGATGAGTCGCAGCGGCAGACTGCCAGCGGTGATGCCAATGATATCGAACAACGTGCGCGATGCGCCTCCCGTACGTCTTGTTGCGGTTGATGACAAGAAGTATGTTGAGCTCAACATGTCTGCAGCGATCGAGCATACCAAAATGCTAGCAGAGGCTTCGTTTCGGTGCTCCATGCAACCGGGCATGGAAAACATACAGGAGGCGTTTACCGATGGGTCTACAGGTCCATCGGGACTGCAAATAGAAAAGTCCGAAAGCTCCAGTTCAGACCACACGACGATGTTTCCGTTCTCCTACGACATGCTCTCTATCTCGTTCGCCTTGGATGCCATGGAGCGCTACTATGACCCCAATATGAACAGTTACCTTGCCATGTACAAGGACGCGTTTGGGGACACTCTGAATTTCAATCCCACCAAGGACGACCTGCCTCACATGTGTATGCGATTTGTTGGATTGGCGGACACGAAGTCGAGGACTCTTTTGTCGGTTCCCCTCAAGGCAAAGCAGAGTCAAGCGTTCAAGTCAGTGGAAGTCAGCGACGACGCAGAGGCCACTGAGGACGAGTTTACGACGTTCAAGCACCTGCAGTTGTCGCTTGGCCACGAACCCTCCGATGAAGAGATCGAGCGGTACGTGAAGTCGAGGGCCGGGTCGCGTGCCATGTCGGGTGTGACCGGAGACTTGCTCTCCATGACCACCTACTTTCAGCACACGTTGACGACACTAAAAGAGCGCGGCATGGTCATGGGAGAGGACGACCTTGTGGCTCACGTTGTTGCGGACGATCCGTACGGCCTGCGCATGCGCGTGGCCGAAATCGCCGGGCGCAAGATCAACGACATAGTCGCAAATCACCCGGACATTATTGCGGCCACGCAGGAGCTTCCCAAAGGGCATGAAGATATGCCGCAAGAGAGGATTAAGCAGTTCCGCGAAACGCACATACACCAGGTGCGCACAAAGCTCTACTCGGATATTGAATTGCCGGATCACCTGGATATGCTGCGTGAGTATGCACCACTTAACGTCTCAGCGCTGTCGAAGATGACTTTCCACAACAATGAAAAAGAGCGCATGCGGTACGAGGAGGCGAATCAGAAAAGGAAGAGAAAATATACTGTGGTCGATTCGTCTTCACAGTTCAAGGACCAGTCTCTATTCAAGCAGAAGACGCTACCGGGGTTGGGCGGCAGTCTGAAAGCGCGCGGGAAGCAAGATTCGCGCACCAAGCGTGGTGGCATCAGCGCCTGAGCTCTGCACCAAGGAGTGGTATTATGGGACGGTTGGCACTAATAGAGACACGAGTGGCAACAGAAAAAACAGAAGTCACAGCGGGAGCACTGGTAGCTGCATGCTCTGGGACACATAATTGTGAGGACTTGTGTTTCGGATAGGGTTGGTTGATTTGGTGTGTACACATGACTGGATTAACCCAAAACAACCTTTGTGCGCACCACAGCCGCAGCTATAAACGTGTCCGCTAGTATGTACACAGAAAAGACAACAACCAGGCCTACCAAAAACGTATTAGACCCCATCTGCTCAAATGCTTGTTCGCACGTGGCAACTACGTCTACAGCCATGGCCCTTGCGGGTGCTTCTCCACCTCTTTGCTCACACACCAGCCAAATCACAACTCGCCTTCGGATTCTTGCCTAGGACTGATGGTTGCATTCACATTAGTCAGTGCCACAACACAATCGTTGACATACATTGCTAGCGCAATTGCCATCGTTACGATAGCAAAAACCAGTAACACTTCAGAAGCCAAGCTCTTACGCGCCCGCTTCTTGGCACGCTCATGCTCGTCCCTTTCTCGGGGCACCACTATCTCTGCTTCCACCGTTCCATCAAGTGCATTTTCTTGTACGCTACACTTTGCAAGCGGCCACAGTTTTTGAAGTGCCCTTAACAGAACGATTGGATTGTTTTGGGGGTCGGCTCGCACCCTCACCACTGTCCTGCCCTCTCCGTCGCGTAATACACTGGAAATGTGAGCACTTGGGTCGTGCTTGAGACAGGACGCCAGTATCAACTCGGCCACCTTGTTAGACATGCTGAAAGCGGGTGCGCGCTCAGGAGAAGCGGCACAATCCTTCCGTGCAACATCAGACATGTATCTCAACCACCCACATCATCCTTATCACACAAGAACAAACTCTTAGCGGAAGATCAAGCTGCGCACGTCTGTGTGATGCAAAACTGCAAGGACTGCGCATACGTCGGCCGATCGATGCTTCTCAGACTTGCTCACTACAGTGAAGTTCCCCAGCTGACTGTCCATTATGCGAAGCCCTATGAGTGTGTCCATGTAGTTATCAACGGGCGAGCTATGATCATCATCATCATCATCATCATCATCATCATCATCATCATCATCATCATTATCTGGGTCGTCAGGGTTTCTAACTACGTATTGAACCATCCCTTCCGCGCTGTCGTCAACTTTGCGCAGACGCTTGGCCGCATTGTTGAGTAATCTTGTAGCACTTTCAGATAATTGTTCCATAACACGTGGGTAGTATTTGAACGAAAGAGCAGCCGAAAGATACACTACAGACTTCATAGCAGTGCTTCGACCCACAAAATCTGAGAATATTTGAAGTGGGTTTCTGCCCCGCATGCGGTATGCGGGTTCCGTTAGTACGCGATATAGGTCATTGACCTCGTCGTATGTGTGCGCAAATGAGATTAACGAGGCAAGTGCTTTGGCTGCTGATTTCATTTTAGTAGACATCATGATACCAAAACCAACACGCACAGGTAAAATTTGAAGATATTCAAACGGCGAGGGCTGCGCACCAAAGGGTTGTAAATATTTCAAGCCCTGACGGGTTTGGTTAATCAAGCTAAGGATTGGATATTGAACCAATGCCAAGTTTAAAATCATGTCCCACCAGTTGCCTGTCAAAGAAGCCCTTACAACTCCCATATAGCTAACAGATTCAGCGATACCATGCACGCTTTCCACGCGTGCCTGAATAGTTCTTTGTATGACTTTAGGTAAAATAACCCACAGTGTCGAATTGCTGAAGGGTTCCCTGCGCCCAACACGTGTCGCTTCGTTGAAAAACAGCCACGCCGATCGATGAAGAGTAACGTAGTGATAAAATTGTGTCGCGTCGTTGTCGCCATTGTCGGCATGTGCAAAGTAGCGAGCCAGAAGGTACAGTGCGTTGGCACCACACCAATACTTGACCTGACTTTCATTGCCTTGTTGGGTAAAGAGCAACAAAGTTACTAGTTGCTGAATTGTTGTTGCGGCGTTAAATATGATAGCATGGGCGTCGGTTGTTCTCCTAGCAGAGTACTGACAATTTGCTGCCACGTACTCGAGTGCAGAGGCCACATGTTGCCTAGCCCAAAACATTGTCGACTTGTGTGCCTCATGTACCAGATTGATGATATTAAGGGCAAGTTCGGTAACATCGGATGCCATTTTTCTGATGTCACCATTCTGTACCACAGTCAGCTCAGCAAGCCGCGCTTTGTAGCTTTCAAGTTTGAAAATAGTTGCTAGTTTACCAGTGTTGATTTCGTCGTCGCGATAGAGCATTTTGTACTGATCTGTGCATATTTTCGAAAGGAAATCAATTGCTTGTTGGATGTTTGTCTTCTTTGACGCAGCATCACTTGCCCGCCTTCCTTGCACCTCTGTTTGTTGTGCTTCAAGTAGCTTAAGTTTGTCTTGAAGATCAACGACTTTATCTTGAAGCCCAACAACTTGGCCCTGCAGCTGGGTGTTGCTTTGCTTCAACATATCACCCATGTTCTGAGTAGCCCCTAAGACATGTTCTAGTTTCTTTTGAGCGTCACTCGACTGCTGTGCTAGTTGCCCTTCATTGTCACTCAATATATGTTGAATTAAAAGTTCAAGTTTGCTAATCTCTTCTTTCAAAATACTTGTTTCCTGTTCCATGTGTGTAAGCTGTTTCACTTCTTCATTGTCTGTCTGCGCAGTCGCATGCACCAAAGCAACAGCCTGTTCATGAATACTTACGGCATTTTTATGCCCTTCAATAGTTTCATGCGTAATATGTGCTACGCCCTGTGAGTGACGTGGTTCTGCGTTAAACAACGCTTGAGTATCAGTATCATTGGTATCCTGAGTAATACGCTCAGTGGGAGCGATAACACCCGTTTGAAAGCCAATGCCAGCACCAGTATCTTTGCCATCAGCCTGCACTGCTTGTGGTGGATTCGGAGCTTGTTCGGTCTGAGGAGACAATGCTTTAAGCTGTTCAATAGAAGAGGGCGACGCAGTTGCTTGCTGTTGTTGAAATGCAATGACAACTTCGTTCGGTGGTCCATCTGGGTAGACGCGACCAACTTGGTCTTGTGATTGCTTTTGGCCCAGCACAGCAGCGTCTGTTCGCGTCCACAACAATTTCTCAGAAAGTGAAACCATGCAATGTACCATAGCAGCTGAGTTTGCAAACCATGATTTGTCTCCGGTGTATCGCATAAGCCTCATCAATATGCTTATGTACGCTAACTTTAGGTTTAGCAGCCGTCTCGGCTCATTGCCAGCTTGATCTTGGTCATATGCGACTACAGCTTCTTCCCACGTTTGGAATTCTGGCATCTTTATTCGATCGTCCTCTAGGTCATCGTATTCGTAATAGATGTACATTTCTGTCTCTTGTCTTTCTTTAGTCTCGCTCGACGGGCAGGCGTTGACAATTTTTGTTATCTCGTTCCACAGGCAATGCGCAATTTCGGCTTTGTATTGATCCGACACAGTTAAAGATTTCAAATCATCGAAGATAATCAGAATCAACAAATGTTGGTTTTCAACAATTTGAAATGCGGGAACATTGACCTTGAATTTGTTTTCCAGCGCCCTTGCGGTGATGGCGTGTTTGTAAAGCACATTTGCTTGATTAGTATCGTCAACTCCAACGTATGGCAACTTCGTAATGTACATTAGCTTCAAGAGGTCTGCCAACAGTTCGCACGTTGGTGCAGGGACAGCGATGTTGTTGCTGACATCTTGTTCGACAAGTTTCATTACTTGATGTCGTTGGTAGTTCGGAACAACATTAGAAAGGCCACGCAGCAACAAAGTAGACAACTCTTTCTCAAAGAAATTGTAGTCTGCAGTTGTTACTTCGGGGGGATCTGGTGATGCGTTACTCAATGCGTCACTGGCTTTGAAGCTCAATACCATGTTATCCATTTCACGCACCGTATTAGCAATGGATTGTTGTGCTACCACAACATCATATTCTGGGAGCCTTTTCAGATCATCGGGTGCGATATTCCAAGCTGCTGCTAAGGGGGCGGCGAGTGAACGGATCAGTTTGAATGCCGACGTTTTTTTTGGAGGACAAATGAATTTGTTCCTTTTGCGCACACTATTGAATGCAGTTTCCAGTTCTTCTGTACGCTTGTGTATCATTTGCTCCACGTCTTCGATGCTCTCGTCAGGTCCTTTAAAGATGTGTGGCTGTGCGGCCATCATTTCATCTTGAGTGCGCATGGTTTCTTGTATGGTGTGTTCATCGAACACACTTGACAGGGCTTGCAATATACTTTTAGCTCTTTGTGCAAACTGTTCCGTGTCTTCACCAGTGTCGCCACCAGTCTCCAGCGTTCTTTTCTTTGCACCAATGTCGCCACTTGTATCGAGCAAGCTTAGATTTGCAAACGAAGGTAGACGGGCGGTGCTTGTTGTGGTGCCCTCTTTGGTACTACCGGGGTGGCGAGACATCCTGTTCGTTTAACCCTTACAGGACTGGTGCATCTTATGTAATACGAGCAATGTCATCTCCGACAACCATTGTATTACGTATGAACACGCAATTCACGACCAGAACCCACTACAGAGACGATGCCAACAACAAGCCGGTGGTTCGGTACACGCTACTCCAAAGACAAAAGGACACGCGTACCAGGCAGTACCAGGACGAGGCGCGTCGGTGCAAGCCGTGGCAAGTGGCCGACGCCGAGGAGGACCTGGTCCTTGCAATGATCTATTTCAAAGACCCAATTGGATCTGGAGAGCTGCTTCAGAACGTAAACATTCTCCATCCTTGTGACAAATGCGGCTTCCATTACGCTCGCTTCCTCTTCTTCTTTAGCGCCTCAAATGGATTGTTGTACGCGCCGACGACGAACCCAACAAGCTTGCCGCGGTAGAGTTGCTTGTATCCGCCCCCGATAATCTTCGCGGTGTTAGAGGGATAACGGTCGTTTTGATCGTACTCACAACCCGGGTAGTCCCATTCGAAAATGCGCACGTCCAGTCCAACACCGCGGCAAAGCGGTTCCAGCTTGTTAGCATTATCAATATTAAGGTGATAAGAATCAGAGTAGAAGCACACGTCCTCGGAGTCCTTAATCTTTACGCATTTCCATGTCTTCGAAGACAGCTTAGCCACGTCACCATTAAGAAGAAGGTAGAACATCAGATTATGAACAGAGGGGCGCGTCCCGAAGTCACGAGTGCTCACCGCAGTTCCTATGTGTAGAAGCTTCTGCCGGGCCAAAAGAGCGAATGGCACAGTGTCCGCGTTGAGAGCTTCGAATGCGCTCTGCGCAGAGTCAAAGTTACGACGGTCAATGCTGGCCATCCGCCTCGTGTTGTTTATCTATGCCGGTCCCCAATCAAGCCCCCTATAAACCACTTAGAGCACGAATACGGGGTATTCAAAGGTCAAGGCCGCCACTGACGTCGTGGCGCCGGAAATGTGTCCGCCCACACCCCAATTGCGCCAAGTGCGAGGTTGCGCGTGGCTCTGACCCTTCTGTGCGCACTCCTTGCGCACTGCGCACCACCAAGCACGCGCCATTCGCGCACTCGCACAGTCTGTCACTTCTCGCATGCGTTCTTGCACCGATTGAGCGGAATCGTGCAGTCTCGTTGTGTGCAACGCCGCAAACCCTGTGTGCTTTCCCCATCTCCTCATCCACCTCGACCCACGACCCACATTCTCCAAGACAGCGGCAGCACGCTGCATAGCCACAACGCATTCACTGCGCTGCATGCATTTCATACACTTAGTCGGTTTATGCAGAGAGTATGCAAAGGGTCTCAATTGCTCAAACAAGTGTACTTCTTCTCCATTTCGTCGGCAGTTGTGTCGCCATTTGCAATGGACTCCGCATCGGCGGTGTTCACTCCACGGTGCTGGAGGAATTTTGCCATCTGGTTAATGGTATTGTAATACTCGCGAAGCTTCTTGGCAATCGCATTGATTTCTTCTTTATGTTTGCGGCGCTCATCTGCAGAGGACTGCTTGAGCATAGCCAGCTCTTTGGCCACCTGGTCGTAGTTCTTTGCATTCTCCTTTCTCTTTGCTCTGAGCTCAGCAGAGGCAGCCTTTTCGATCTCTATCTTTGCCATCCAGTCAATGCGGGTATTGCCCGCAAGGATAAAGGCGCTATACTCACCCTGGCGGCTCCTGGGGATCTTGATCGCTTGCGCCATGCGTTCCGTGTCGTCATGCGGACCGGCGGCGTCGGCAACGTCGGCAACGTCGGCAACGTCGGCGGCGTCGGCGACGTCGGCTGCGTCGGCAACGTCGGCGGCGTCGGTGCGCCTTTTCTCTGCCACTTCGCGACGAGCATCTTCGGCGGCAAGCACAGCGCGCGCCTCTGCAGCATCTGCAGCCCTCTGCTTCGCCGACTTTCGCTTCTTGCGCTCTGGGCGCAAGACAGCAACATCGGATGCATGCTGTGGCAGCGCAAGCATAGCGTCCGAAGCGCGACCAGTTGCGCCGCCGCCGCCGGACGAGCCTTCGTTTTCTACGCGGCGCTTCTTGATAGGGTTGAGCAGTCCGTTGATTCGGCTGTAAGCTCCGGGTGAGAGCACCAACTCATCGACAACAGCATCCGCAGCTTCTCCCGACTCGCAGCCAACCGCGAGCTCATAAGTGCGATCATGGTCGTCGGAGTTGCCAACCACCGAACTAGTGTGCGAGGCGGCGGCAGAGACGGCGGCAGGCACCACTTCCATGCCAGCGGCGAGCTCTTCCTGCATGTCGATGTCTTCCTCTTCTTTCTCGACATCGGCACCTTTCTCAACCGCCGATGTCTCCTCGACGGCGGCAGGCGCCACTTCCATGCCAGCGGCGAGCTCTTTCTCCATGTCGATGTCTTCCTCTTCTTTCTCGACATCGGCACCTTTCTCAACCGCCGATGTCTCATCGACGGCGACAGGCGCCACTTCCATGCCAGCGGCGAGCTCTTTCTCCATGTCGATGTCTTCCTCTTTTTTCTCGACATCGGCACCTTTCTCAACCGCCGATGTCTCCTCGACATCGGCACCTTTCTCGACAGCCGGGGTCTCTTCCTGTTCCTCGTTGTGCGCAGCTGCCTCGACGTCAATGCCGACAGCCAGGCGCTCCTGGCGCATGCCCTCCAGCTGCTCGTCGTAAGTCATGGGCTTGCCACCATTCATCTGGTGCTTAAGAGTGCTGTTGCGATGGGCAAGCTTGCGCATATTGCGGTCCATCTGCTGGCGCTCCGAGTCGACGTCACTCTTGAGTGTCTTCATCTGCTGCTGCAGGGCCTCGATGACGTGAATGTTGCCCGGCTGGGACACGCGAGGCACAACGACGTTTGTGCGCCTGGCAAGGCGTGGTGGCATCGCTTGTCCACGGCGTTTGAATATATCCACAAATTGGAGAACGGTTTTGGGGCAGCACTTGCATAGATAATTGCCCGCTCCGTCCATCTTGCCCTGGTTCTTCCGTGCGTTGCCACATTTTGAGCAGGCCATGCAGCCGGGAACCTTTGCATCCTCGATGGTGCGCGCCTGGTCATCGGGACGCATGCAGATCTGCACAAAGTCGCTTATGGGTTTGACTTCGCTGCAGAGGAGACAGGTGCTCATCATGAGGAAGTTGTCGTCAATCCTGCTGAAGCACTCGTTGACCGCTACCTTGTGCGCTGCGGCCGAGACCATGGTGGTGGTGCCGTCGTAATCGTGAAGCATATCCATCGCGGTGCGGTTCGAGTTGTCCGCGCCTCGCGCAGCATCGGCCGCTCCCTCCGCCTCGTCCTGCACAGGGGCCTCTTCTACATGGGGAGTGTTCGAAGGCGGCGGCGGAGGCGGAGGCTGATCCGTGTGCTCTGGGCCGATAAGACTCGCAGTGTTTGTCATACTCTGTCAGTTGTTTGGTGGTTACGTGCGTGTGAACTTGTGTTTGGATTTGTGTGTGTCATTAGTGTCAAGCTCAACTTATCTCATTTTATTTTGGGGCACAACGGTCTGGCGCCGGCCGTACACCTAACTCGGCTCCGGCTCCGGCTCCGGCTCTTTTTGATCACCAAAAAGTGGCGGAGGTGCCTCTGCTTCTCTTTGCTGCCACTCCTTGGCCGCAGATCTGTTTATGTGTTTAAAGACGTGCATGAAGAAACGAAGAAACGCCTCTCCTTTGCCATCTTCCTTCGCTTCCTTGAGAATGTTAATGGCACCATCCGCAAATTCCGTGCTTTCGCCGGTCGACGATGGGTATAACATCAGTACTGTTTGTACATATTCGGATAATTGGTTAAAGTTGTTTGCGTCTTGCAGATATGTGCTAAAGGCGAGCTGCTTATCCGCTTTGATTCTCATTAATCCGTACATGGTAGGCATTATTACTTTCGAGAACTTTTGTTTGTTTGCAGTAGTAAGCGCCCAGAACGCAACACTTGTTTCAGATATGTCGTCGTCTGAATCAAATGGTTGGTTCCAATCGACGCTGCCAGCTGGGATGCCCCAGTTATTTAACAATCGTGTACTTAAAGAGTTCTGATCAAACCCAAGTTGCACATAATGTGCATCCAGCGCATTTCTGTCTGGAACCAATTTTACCAGGCGTGCATTCAGCACGCGTAACATGAAAGTATACACTTGCATTCTCTGTGTAGCCGATGCCGTTGCCAAGTCCCCATTGGGTTTTGTCCCGTGAAAATTTTCCTCCTTTTGAATGATTTTCTTCATCTGTGATACGATCGCTTCAGGTTCATCACGTATGTGCCTGCTATCACTGCGAGTTGAAATCCCGGTAACGCTTCCGAATGGAATCATGCTCTCTTGTCTTGTGTCAAAGGCAGTGTCCTCAATCGCTTTGTCTCCCGATTGTTCAATATTGCTGAACTCTTTTGTAGCCTGGACTCTGTAACCGTATGGGAACCGATTCACTAGGCTGGTCATGTATTTTGTGGTGCCGATAATTTCAGCCTGTTTTGAAAGAGTGAGATTTCCAAAGCACGTTGCACCAACAGCTGCACCTTCACAAGCTTGATTAAGCGTTTGTGACACGTGGTCAAAGTCATCAAGTTCTACACCGTCACGTGCTGCCTGAGAAGCCCGGGCTACATCGGAATACGCTGTTAGTGTCTGGAAATCAGGCGTTGCTTCGAATAGTTTCACCTCTTCAGTATTTCCATTTTGAATGTGTTCCAAGTAATTCGGTAGCTCTTTGGTTAACCTGGATAAGAACGCCTCTTCTCTTTGCAACCCATCTCTTTGTGCGCTTGTTATCATCAAGTCATCTTTGCTTATGGTTGCTCGGACTTGGTCAAGCTTAGCATTTGCTTCACAGATTTGCCCCATCACATTAGTAATCTTATAATTTTGACTCCAGGTCGGAATTTCAATATCTGGATCGGTCAAGGTGTTATATCCGTGCGTCATGGCTGCCCTAAACCTACAAGCTGACGGTCCAGTGGTGAGCATCCGGCCGGCGCTAGATTCAATTGCCGCGTTTGTGACGGCGCTAATGGCATTCGTCCCGGTCATGCCATCATACATAAGCAATGACGACAGCATTGCAAATAACGCGGTAGCTGCAGCTTTTTTGGTTGGAATATACCCCATAGCGACGTTCGTCGTGCTTAACAATCCCCTAAGGGTATCCTTCGCTTGCCTGTCTTTGGCTTCTTGATTCCTGTCTTGGCGCAATATCCATACGTGTCGGTATTTGTTAATTCCATTTTTCCAGCCGGGGTGTGGTTCGAATTCTCGGGTGTTGTTAGGGATGATGTCGAATAATGTGTGCAACACCTGGCTGACAAGCTTCTGCACGTCGCGATTATGGATGGCGCCAGCTGCATCTCCACTATAAAAGGGAAGCGGCGCGAGCATCGCATCCGTGAGTTCGAATTGGACATGATAGTATAAATGATTTCGTTGTTGATTGGTTTCCAATCGCTTTGAGGTTGGCAATTCAAAAAAAACAGACGGCAATTGGTTGTGTACACCAACTGCTTGTATCTGTGTGCACCCAAGATAAAGCCAACCATAAAGCGCCTTGGTGTCAAATGTTTTAGCACACTCTCCAGCCCTCTTGCTTACCGCTTCACCCCTAATATAGTTCTGGTGAAGCACGTGGCAAAGATGATCAACTAACCAAATGCGGTCGTTAGGATTGGTTATGCTATTTAGCTTCCTCATCCCACCTTCAATGATTGTAACTGCAACTTCTCCGTAATTGCCTGGTAAGGTTGGGTGTTGCTTCGAAGGGTCCGTAAACACCTGTCGGCGCTGGAGGTCAGACAGTTCAACCCTGTCACTGGAAAATTTCCCCGTATTTATACCCAAAGCCAGTTCCTTGGTACGCCGCAAGAGGCCCTCTCGTCTAAAGAAGGGCTTTTTGCCCTTGTATTGAGCCCAGTTGTCTGTGTAGCCGGAACCGCCGTCTCCCCCAAATGATGGGGCCGCTGTTATACGTTGGTTTCGCATGTCTTTCCGCCCTTTGTCTTGCTCCGTAGGGTCTACCGTGCCTCCAAAGTAGATTGTGCGGCCGAACTCTGATAGAAACATGGGAGGGTCCACCACACTAGCAAGGTAGTGACAGGCCTGTGCTTTCAGCCTCTGTATCTGCATTCGCACGTTGTGTGTGTTGGTTATAATTTGCGATGTCCCAACGTACGCAGCAAAGCTTCCCGATCGCATTCGAGTGTTCTGTAGCATCAAGCCAACCAGTTCGGCAAAGCGTGTCGTCAGAACCCAGTCTTTTCCTTCGATGAACTCCCAAAGGTGTAGATGGCGGTGGTATCCGGGGCACATGCCAAGCTCGCTTGTGATCAAGTCAAATGCTTTTTGGATTGCAGTGGAGGTGTCTGGCTTTAAGTGCATCATGAACGAGTTGCGAGGCTCTGCGATCCTTGAGTACGAAGCGGGGGTTGTGATCGCCATAGAGTGTTGGATCTGCTCTTGGAACTCTTCGCTCACCATCTTCAGTCGACCAACCAGATCTTTGATAGTTATGGGTCGGGATGCGTTACCAATAAGGTTGTTGAGCTCCACCGACGCTTCAAAAAAACCATGTCCAGCCTCCCCTGACGTGATTTGTCGTATACTGTCTTTGACATCGGAGTTCAAGACCACCAGCTCATTTCCTGCATTTGCGCGCTCACGAACGTCCAGCTGCAGCTTGGACGCCCTGAGTGTGGAAGACACAACCGACTCGACAAGCTTTGTCTGGAACCGAGACACACGCTCTGCCATTGACTTCTGACGCACCGCAGCTTCCTTTGACATCGCCTTTAGATCTTCGTCTTCCCACGAGATTGCCGAGTCGGCTGCTTCACCGATGGCACCGGTCAGCGTGGTCACAAACCTGAACAGACGATCGCCGGAGATGGCAACCTCACGAATAGCGTCCGTCCAAATGTCTGCTCTCCTGTCCCTGGATGCGTCTTCTATGTTGCGATACAGACCAAACACTTCGTTCATCTCGGGGCTGTCCTCTTGTGATATGCGCTCGACGTATTTTTCCTCACAGTCCAATTGTTCCAGGGAGTCGATGTCTTTGATACCCTTTACCAAGACATTGAACATGCTTTCCATGTCGACGTCATTAGGGAGCATTTTCTTTTTACGTGCGTGCTTTGTGTATGAGGTACTGTTTGAGATATTTCGTACTGGCTCTGCATCTGCAGCGGCATCGACGAATAGTGTAAAGCGCTTCCCTGTGGGGGTGAGCTCCACAGGCGCACTGCTTGTTAAAGGTGCAGTCCACCCAAATCGCATACCGTACTGAAGTGACTCATTTAGCAACGTGTGTGCAACTCCAACATAGTTGGCCTGCTTTGAAGCGTACATAGGGTGCGTGAAGCGCTTCTCAAATTCATCATCATTTAGATTGTCGATCCGGAGACTGGGTGGGTTATCCACGACTGGCGCAAAGTCGGCTATGCCGGCGTCAATCGGTACGTCAAGGCCTTTGTGTGACATCGGACTGTCGGTTGTGGGGTACGTTCTGCAAGGACGGGTAATGTACACATGATCTGCCATCACGCTGGGATCGTACATGCTGCTTGTATCCGGAGATGTAAACTTGACATATGACATCGGACGCAATTGCCGAAGCTTTGCAACTGCAGCAGATGCGTGCATCAAGTTGTTGGATTTTGTGCTTGACGTGCAGCTTGGAGATTTGAGAGACTTGGCCATAAACTCGTATACAGATGCCTCGCATATGTTTTGGCTGAACGTATCAACGCTTATCCTCTCTTTGTCTTTACTGAAACGGTTTTTTACTGGCATCCAAAGAGCACGGCGAGCTGGCTCGAATCCATAGGCCTCGACACCTGTGTACAAAAGTCGTTCTCCGGCATTTTCTTTTGTGGCATTTCCAAAGAAGTCGGTGTCCAACTGTATTCCTTTTATATCGTACAGAACATTTTCAGTTGCCGTGATCAACTTGTCTAATGCAGGGTCAATATTGTGCCCCTCCTCCTTTTGATAATCCCCCATTTTGTACTCGGGAACTTCATACGACGGGTAGTCGTATGGGAGAAATTTGTTGTCTTCAGAGGGTTCACCTTGGTGAGCTCCCTGATAACCACAAAGTCCACGGATCATGCAGAACGGCACGAACATGTCATCAATATCCACTCTGCCGTCCAGAGTTGTGGCCGAGAATGAGTTGATTGTTTCATTGTATTCGACACGCTGTCGGTTCTGCTCTTGTATGAGATCCCGAAGCGAATCAGACACATCTTGGTTGCTGGAAGCTGGCGAACCTACTGGCGGAGATGCGGCGGAGGCCTCTGCAGTCGAAACTCGTGAGCTATCATCGTCCAATTTAAGGAAATCGCGCCATTGTTTTGATTGGTTGCTTTTCCATAGAGGTGACAATATTTGTTCTAGCCGCCAATGCTTCAACGCACCACAGACTTGTTGCCCACCAATGCAAACATTTGATGTGTTGGCGTCGTAGCTCGTGTGGTTGTTTGAAATGCGGCGGGCTGCCTCAGCCAACGACGTGGCAAACTCAACAAACGATGGCTCTCTGTAGTTGCTTTGATCTTTGATTGGATTTCCGGTAGCTGGGTCAAAGTCTACACATTGGTCAAGATTCGTATCGAAAGCTGGATTTTCGTCGGGATTGTTTGAGGTATACCGAGCCGCTGAAGTATCATTGCTGCCTATCACGCGACCCTGTGTCCCTTCCAGTGAAAGCACTGCGTTGAAGACTTTTGCGCTGTCGCGCTTAGTGTTTTGCACCACCTCGCACATTGCTTGGGTTAACTCATCTACTACGACCCCCGCAGGCGAATCTGGGCTTACTAGCATTAAAAGCGCAGTACATACCGCCTTTGCTTGAGAGTTGCGCCCAGAGGTATGCAGCGTTCTAACTGCATCTATTCCGCGTGCAGTCGAATCGGAAAACGCCGTTTCCAAATCTTTTGCAACGTCAATGGCATAACTTGCCATTTTGCCCTCTTTAAGGATTGTCAATACCGCATCACGCACGTCTTTGATTTGAAGCACCCAACAAGCAAGATCTAAAGCTCTTTGGATAAATACAGAAGACGTGGCCTTGCGTTCTTTCACTACATCTTTCATCGCACCAAGCATGCCTTTTGCAGAGGCAACACGCATGATCTCTGGCATGGACGCGAGCGGCGAAATGCGCAGCTTCTCACCACCGTCTCCGGCCCACAGGAGTGAAACGGCCTGTGCCAGGTATTGAGAATCGTCCGAGCCAAGAGCAAACCTCGACTCGAGAACGGCCCTGGACGACGATTTGTTGGGATCTCCGCTTTTGTCGTCCATGTGGGAAGTGATATCCTCTACACGCTGGCGAATCCTGTTGGCCGAGTTGTACCCGTATTCAGAGTCGCTTGCTAGAGTCGTGGATATGCTGACGAGCATTGCCTCAACAAACGTGTCGCGCTTCACACGTGTGTACTGTTCTCGAACTCGCTGTTTCTTATGGCCCGGCTCATCGCTGTCCATTGAAACGTCGATTGAGTCAGAAGATGCCATTATGTGACCCTTGTTGTGTGTCTTAGGTGCT
>Ga0314709_10000003_pt1 | contig 20913 bp, 13 predicted proteins | sample Shad10_28May_sur_FD_206187 | JGI IMG/M metagenome (GOLD analysis project Ga0314709, IMG submission 206187) | Metatranscriptome of seawater microbial communities from Espelandsvegen Fjord, Bergen, Norway - Shad10_28May_surf (Eukaryote Community... | ecosystem: Environmental > Aquatic > Marine >... | reverse complement strand
TTTTTTTTTCGTAAATTGTACTTGGGTCGGTATCGGGGCGAACACCCACCCCCCCTTCGGGGCTGGACAACACAAATGTACCAAAACTTAAACGCGTCCTGGTGAGCACGTTCTACCGGCGCGGGTATACGGGCCACGCGGCCTTCGGCGTCGTGGTCACGGTCCGCCTCCGGCGGCGAATCGTCCAACGAAGGTTCGGCACAGTCTCCCACTTTCACGACCTTCCTCCCCTGCGCTTTGGACCGCCGAATGTGTGTGGTATTGGCAGTGGGTTGTGGACTGGTACACTGCGGTGTGTCTGGTTCCACTGCTGCGTTTGGTTTTGGTGACCGTAAAAACACGGCCCATCGGTCATCGGGTAGTCGTAGGCCGCCATTGAGTTAGGCAAGGCGTATTCCGGTTGAGGGTACAGTATTTGCGGGTTAAATTCCGTGTAAACGTGGTTACCAATATTAAAATAACATTGATGATGTTGTTGTGGGTGCGCGCCGGAATGCACATTGTTGGGAAATTGGCTTTTTGACAACGGTATAGTATTTGCTTGTTCAATAAATCGTTTAAGCATCGAAATTGACGAATTTGCGGCTGCTACCGCATCCGCCGGAAAGTGTAAGAGGTCGACGTCTGGTGGTGGTTGAAGTTGTTTATGTGGAGCATAAGGAGTCCTAGCTGCCGACACGGTGTCGAGCGCAACTGTAAAAGTTTCGGAGGTTTGTGACTCCTTCGACGCTGTCAAATTTGGAGTTGGTTGTTTTGAGCGTTTTGCATCCACCAACAACTTCAACTTTAGCCGGAATTGCACCGACATTCTACGGGCTAGCACATTGCGGTAGAAAACGGACGCGTATCTTTCATGAAGGTGCGTCTTGGCAAAACTGGCGTCTGCAATGCGCGTTTCGAGGTCTTTGATCAACAAGCCGTTGGCATGATTAACGTCGACTAAACGTGCCGTCTGTTCGGAGGCCGTGTCTCGAAAGCGACGTTCGCGGTCTTTGCTTTTTTGTAGGTTGACATTTAATGTTTCATTGGTAGATCGGTGGTCTTCGACGCTGGCTTCGAGTTCCATACGAACGTTTTTTTCAACAATGCTCTGTTTTACCTCCTGCTTTCTGGTCGATTCTATGCGCTTTACCTCGGCCTTGCTCTGTCTCAACGCCTCCTTGAGCCGTTCATTTTCGTCGTCCCGTTGCTGCTTAGTAGAAGAGGCAATTTCTTGCTGAACCAACAACTCGCACTTGAGCTCTTGTATTTTGTCCATGCTTTGTTTAATGTCGTAGTCTGCGTTTTTTAGCTCGGTTTCCAGTGCATCCGCACGAACTCGCTCAATTGATAGACATTTTGTCTGTGAATCTAAATTATGGTTAAGATGCGCAATATCTGTATAAAACACTGCGCGTTGAGAAGCGACGGCTTTTTCGACACGATTCCGTACATCATCTTCTTTTGATGCCTTTAAAGAATCGAGTGCATGCTGAAGCCGCGCGTTTTCTCCTCTGAGTTGGCCTAGCACCGCTTTGAGAACGGTCATCTGCCGGCTTTCCATCCCGCTGTCGTTGGCAACATCACTCACACAATCGCTGCTGCTCTCCAAGTTTGAAGCACGCCAGTCATTACAGAAGGCGTCGACGACTCTTTTTGAACACAGCTCGGTCATTTGCTCGCCTAAAACGGAGCAGGCCGGTCGGGCTGGGGGCGCTTGCATGGACGTCAGCACACGCTCTGAGTCGCGGTAGACGTTGCTCCCGGTGCGTTTGATTGTCATTAGCCTCCAGAAACGATCTGATATCGATTCTCCCCAAGGGGATACGAGTACGAGGCAAAGGCTTGTAGGCTCCTGCGATTGAGCTGCAAGTTTTGCCTCGTTGTCGATTTCGTGTCGCAACACGCTGCCATGTCCAAAGTGCGAATTACTGGGCCCATAGAAGCTTGCACAAAGTTCTCGTATCAATGTTGGCTTGTTAGACCAAGCGGAGACGCGCTTGCCCATCAGATCTGAAACCACCATGAACTTTGGAAGATTACGGCTGTCGTCTACGAATCCCGCTCGTTCCTGACCGCCGGGCGTGTTTAGTGTCGTCATAAGAGCCTTTGATATTTCAAAACCCATTGTCACGCTCGTCTCGTTTGCGTCCGAAAGCTTAGATGCGCACGTCTTCGCGATGAATTTGCTCATCCTCTTACCTGCTTTCCCCTTCATTAAAGAGTGCATTTCTTGTGCCGCCATCTGGTGCCGTCTTGCTTCTGCCTCCGAAACAAACATGTGGTCGTTCTTTTGGCGAGTTTCTTTCCGCGACGGTTCGAGACAATGGCGGCGATGCGCTAAGATGTTCGTATGTACAAACAATGGGCTACTGGGTCGATAGCGCCTATGCGTATACCGATCAAGGCGCCGCGTATTGCAACATGGGTTCTAATAGTCACGTCTTGTCTGGCAACGACGCGAGTTTTAGTCCTTTTCTTTGAAAGTTATAGTGTCGTACGAGCCGAGCGGCAATCTGATATCGACCTAATCGCGCTTTGCAAGGCGGGAGCTGCAAGGGACTCCGACAAATTTCGTTCGGCGTGCATGCAGGCCAGGTCAGAACAAGCTGCGCCCGTATTTTTAAAGGCAATTCTACGGTCGATACGCACCGCCTTTTCAGACTTTTCCGAATGCTTCAACAGCCCCAGTCGGATTGCAATATTACTTCTGTTTTGTTTATCCGGGATTGCATTACCAGTTGTGAAAGCGATATGCGCGCTGGCTACTTCATACTTAGGATCAGACGCGTTTTCAAAATTGCAAAGGGTCTCATTTGATGCCGATGACCAGGAAGACTGTCAAGTAGTCGTTTTAAACGGCGACCCGCGGGGTGTATTGGACAACATTTCAAGAAGTATACGAAGTTTGCCCAGAAGGACAATGAGAAAACGACTTCCCGCACTTGCTGACATCGAAGAAGACAGCGACGGGCATGCGAACACGTAGACCGGTATCAAGCTGGGAGAAGGGGACTAGGATGTTATGTCACTGCACACCATTCGGAGATTGTTTGAACACCACTCCGCGCTCCGGGGTCGCGAACCACACAATCGGCGCAGCACTCGACGGGTGCTGAGGACTGGCGTGAGGCACGCGGTCGAGGGACGCGCGGTCGAAAGGTACAAGCGCATCGCTAGCCTCAGGTAGTGAGCGGCGTGTGTGCGCATGGGTGGGAGGCGGCGGCCACCAGCGGCGACAGGCTTCCGGAAGCATACCTACGAAAACCGGGTAGTGACTTCACTACCGGTGTTCGTGGCAGTTCACACTGAGCGATGGTCGTACCTGTGAAGAGTTTTGTGTGGCGGTGCACAATGTAGCCACCTCGCCAGACTCGATTGTCACGTCCATTGCCGACAATGGTGCGTGGGTATGACTTCCGAGCGATCCGGAGTTCCGGGATCGCGACCCATGCTGAGAAAGTGGTCCATGCATTTGGCCAAATGTGGACACCCATTTTTGGGTTAAGTTTTGGAGCACTTGTGCGTCGCGACCCCGGAGAGCGGTGGGGTGTTCAAAGAATGTCCGGTGGTTGTGCATTGTCTGAACATTGACGGAACACCGACCCTGTAGCGAGGCTAGAAGCACCAAACACCACGATTGGTTTCATCACTGCCACCGCGACTGTGTCGCTGCTCCGTTCCCCCAAACCCATGCACGCGCGCCGCTCACTCGAGAGTGTTGCGATGTCTGAAAGCAACCAGCGTTATACCATCCGTACGCCTGTTACTGTAAACGCGGCAATCGATGCACTCGCGGTGGCGATCGAAGAATTGTCGGCAGATACCTCGAACAGTAAATGGCCAAATCTCTACAAAACGTTGCTTCCTTTCAAGGACCCTCTCGATGGAGGGAGCTTTTCCACCGCCGATCTGGCGGAGTTCTTCTTTGCCATTATATCATCCGATGTAATGACCAACGTCTATCGTCTTAAGGATGTTGAACCAAACCAATGGAACTCGCACGCGATAGAAGCAGCATCGTGTGTGTGGATACGAATTACCGATATTATCGCGTGTTTAGAGGAGGTTAATGAAAAGTGTCGCTTGGAATGCGGGTCTCCGACGCATAGAAGGCCATTATCGCCCATCCCTAAGTGCAAATAAGAATCGCAGCTTTTGTTTACGCAGCGCGTGTGTACTCTACTCACATCCATGAATTAACAAGAAAGTGCAAACTCTCGCCCAATCGCCCCTTTTACGGCCGCAACTACGGACAAAATGTGCCAGAACGAGTGCGCACTTCCGATGCATCCGCATGGCTTGCATACCAAAACGAGTGGGCCTTTGCCGTTTGCCAAGCGCACATCGGGCCACACGAACGCGTTATCCATAAAAATACCCAGCACCACAGCAAAGAGACATCCAAGTTCTAGTCCAATGATGACCAGCGCGTTGTCGAGGCCCAAATTAATGAAAAGCGACGGCGTCGTCACAAAAGACGAGATTACGAGCAGGAACGACGTCGCTTGCCTTGCACCCGTATGTGCCTTGTCGATGTGCATTCTCCGAAATAGTCCGAAGGTCACAGTACACCCACCCAGATAGGAGCTCCACGTGTCTGAAGATGGTAAAAGGCCGCGCCTAAATAAGAAAAACGCGCACGTGAAGAGCGCGGCAAGCGGCCCGTCTATTATTGATAATATACTTACGTTTTGGAACGATCTTGTCGCAATTGCGTAGTCGGCGACCGAACCAACCGCAATAGCTGTATAAATTCCGGTGTAATCTAATTGCCTTGTAAAGAATGCAAGCTTCTCGGACGGTGACGTGATGTGATAAATTGTGGACGACAAAAAGCAGAACGACACAGCGGAAGCCGACATGGTCGTCCACAGCTCAGCCGCAGTGTGCTCCTTCGTAATCGCCACGGGTCGAATCGCGGCATATATTCCAAACGCAGTTCCCGATATGAGGTGTATCCATGCTGGTAGCCGCTCGGCGTGACCAAAGTCGCCAAGGAGAGACTTCGGATGCTTCTTGCCCGTGTTGTTCTTAAACAACACCGCCCAGCACATGCTCTGATTCCCTCTGATTGTGTATTGGTCGTTCGCATCGTCGTCCGCTCTTTGACATTTTGTGTCATCGAGCGGTGTTGCGCCGATTCCAAAGCGCTGGAGCACCGGATCCGCAAAGCGACGCACTAGTCCGGCTTGGTGCGACGACGCCCCAATCGTGAACGTTAGTTTCTGTGCTGGTGGCTGCGGCAGTGCGTGGTGCTGCTCCTTGTGAAGCAATACTCGCGTTGATGCGGGTTGAAGACCGCACGCCATTGGTGCTGCAAACGTCGTGACACGCGAGTGCGTTGTGGCATTCTCGCTCGCACCCGAAAGATCAAACCGCAACGGCATTGTATCGTACGATTGTTCCTCACTACACGTGCCTGTTCTCGACTATATCGCCGCTGGAAGGCTGTGACGTGTCGCGCGTGACCGACGTGGATAAACTGTTCGCGGACGTATACTCCTTGAGTAGCCTCCCGCGATGGTACTAGCCGCCACACTCAAATGCACAAATACAGTACGATGGCACGCTAGCAATGGCCGAACGTGCGCAACCGTGCAGTGAAAGCAAGGGTGAATATTGTGTGCGCTCCATTGTACTAGTTGAAACGAAGGTAGAAACCTTCAATAAAGATGCTGCCTCCTCCATACCAAGCCGAAGTAAACCCACTGCGCCCAGTTGTCGGTGACGGCGCCTATTCCAACACGCAAAACACGTGCGCTTACACAACGTATTTCTTGTTGTGGTGGGTGCCGGCGATGCTGGCCGTTCCAGCGTCGATCGTATTGATACTCGTTGGAATCGCGTGGGCCGCTGTATCCGACCACGTTAAGTACATTACGGCATTTAGTGTCGCAGTTGCTTTGATCGTCTACACGGTCGGTATACGGATGCACTCGCCGCGTGTGTTGATACGAGCTGGTGCGTTCCCCGCACTCTGTAGAGGCGACGCCACTCCGACGACAGAAGACGAGTTCATCGATGCGGTGGCAAGGATCTACAGGAGAACAATGAAACCACCAACGATTGTTGGCTCCGGTTGGGGGTTTTTCTTGATGCATCGGGGGGCGAGGGGGCCTCGTATCTTCACTCACAAGTTCAAGGGTCGGGCACCACTGAACCCAACGCGCTGGTGTGCCGGAACCACGATCGCGCACGTTGCCAAGGAGTTGCTCAAGAACGATGTGACGTTTGGTAGTCATCCGACGATGGATTATATTAGCTTGGGCGCTTGGTTTGCCCGGGCAAATCATGGAAACAGTGGCGACAGAGGCACCGCGTCTTCGAAATGCCTTAAGAATGCCCGAGTTTTGAACATGATCACCGGCGTGGTCACAGTGATGCAATACAACGAGATCCGCACCCTGTTCGACGGTGCCGATGCAGGCGAACACGTCATCCTGGACGTCGAGTTTCACAACCTGGTGCAGAACGTCGCCGTTCAAAAACGAGGCATCATAATCGACTCTCCGGAAACGGCGGCTGAGTGGCTTGCGCCTGGCGCATACCTGCGCCTCTGCTTTCAGGGGGGCGCGCGGTCTTACGCGATTGGTGCACGCTGGGAGGATGTGTATTCGGACACGGATCACCGCGATCCGCATTTTTGTTCCCGCGTTTGTACTTACTATCAAATGGACATTTGCTCTGTGTTTGGAGGGTGGCACGAACCGATTAGTACGTACACTAGCAAGACCACCCTCTACAACGCAAATCGATGGATGCCGATAATATTGCCGTTCGAGACGATCGCAGTTCTTGTGAGCGGCATCCGCAACTTTGAGATCGTCTTTCAGATCGGGCGCGTGTTGGACGGACAGACGCTGTTTCTGTTGATCTCCGAGATGATCAAAATACACAAGCGCGTTGGCGGCAGGTCCGAAGTGCGGTACGGACGGCTGGCGACGGACACGCCGATTTTCCTCGACTGTGCGATGCGCATGGGAATAGGCCCACGCATGGTGTTCGAGATGCTCATAAACAAAATCGGCGTGAGCGAGGTCGCACTGCACCCAGGAAAGCACGCGCACTTGCGCACCTCACCGCTGGCGCGCGTTTCCATGGCAAAAGTGTATGGTGTGAGCAGGTAACCCGCTAATAATATACGTACAGCTGCCACGTTCGGGTATGACCCACGTTTAGGTGGGGTGTTAATGGTGCTGTCCGCACCGCCGCTGCCGATCCCGAGCGTCGACGTGCTTTTTGAGTCTCCGCGTGTGCGTATGACGATGCAAACGCACAAGCCCGCTTCCGACGAAGAGGTCAATCACGTTTGCATCGAGGCGCTGGACGAGACAGCTTCCATCGACGATATTACGGTAGAGGGTGTGTTGAACTGCACAATTGCACTTCTTGATAGCAAGACGGAGTTTCAAACCCTTTGGGACATTCGAAAGTGCACCATACCGAATGTTGGGCTGGTTTGTAGGTTGGTACGATGGGCGATTGCAGAAAAGGGCCGTTTGGACCAGCACAACAAACGATTGTGCATCGTTTTACCAACGTCAAGGGGTCCGCTTCCTTCTGTTGTGAAGATCGTATTGCGAGCGTTTGGCCCAAAGTGCCCCGTTTTTGTGACAACAGATCTACCCAGCGCGAACGAGTTTATGAAAACGGCAACACCATCCGAAAGCACACGACTGCGCCTTTCGTAGGCTGTTCTCCCATTTCCCTGCACCGAGAACAGATGCCGTACCCTCTCAATTCGCCACGCCCACCCCCCTCCCGCACCCCAGACTGCGATGTCGAGTAACAGTACAGAGCTGTTTTCTGTACTAGTTTCTTGACAAGCCAGTCAGTTTTCATCGCTAGTAATCGTACTGTATGATACACTCGTGGGAAACGGGCGGCGTGTTTCGTCCGTCGCGGAAGAATAACTTTTGGCCCTGATCCGCACCGCGTTTTATGCAATCTCCGACCTGTTGGGCAGCAGCAACTGCGACAAACTACGAGCTAATTGTTCCTCGAAAAATAGAGTCGGAGCGTTGTGTATGGCGTTCTGCGTCTCTTTATGGTGCGTCAGTCGCCTGTCTCAAAACGCCAATGTGTGGTAGCATTGTGCGTGATGGTGGCATTCGCTGTGGGACGAGTGGCATCAAAATGCACTATGAGTTGCGTTCATGGAGAGCATTGCCCGGTGACAGGTTGACGTTCATTTCTTGGGCCTTGTTATCTTCATACGCAGGCGAAAAACAATGCATAAAAAATCCAAAGCTGCCAGCTGGATTGAAGCTTTCACAACGTGAAGAGTGGCTGAAGGGCAACCAAGATGAGTTGAGCAGCTTTAAACTTGAGAATAAGGCAAGGTTAACTGTGCTCGTTTCAGGAACGCTCCGTGGCTTTCGCAAATGTGCTCCTGCTCTGCGAGACACTATTATTACTCCCAATTCGCCTGCTGATGAGACTGTACAGCTCATCATCAGTACATACGACCGGAATGATTGTGGCGGTAGTTTCCATACCCATGGACTGGGACCAGGGGCACGCGCTGTCACATCAACTTTTTTGAAGGCATACGAATGGAATGGAGTGCACGCGGTGGCTCACATGGAATCGTACCTGCGCATCGAAGAGATAAGGAGGTTGTACCCAAAAAACGTCCATCCTGTTTTTGTGCGCTATCATTCGCAATTTTTTTTACGTTCGCGCGCTATGCTTACTGCAACAGCAAAACATGGCAACGGCGGCGAGGATCGTATTTTCATCGTCCTCCGCCCAGATGCGCGCTTGTTTGGACGATACTCTGGCAATAGGCTACGGTTACGCCATGAGCGCATACGTTAGCTTTCATGAGATTATGCCTCGACTCTCATGGGATATATCGGAGAAGGTCGAAAACAAAATTGAACAGTATTTGAATGACAAATTTGGGGTACGAATAATTTATGCTTGCGGTGCCTCTCGCGGAGATATGCTAAAGTTGGTGAAGAGTTGTGATTCAAACGATCTAAACGATCTGATGTTGCCCCCAGCCGACGTATAAAGTCGGGGAAGGTGCGTGAACTATAATGCCCTCGCCGGAGGGGGGGTGGTGTTCGGTCTGTGTTCGCAAACACGACTTCAAATGAACGTGCCGTGCACTACCACTCGACATCGCCGGTCAGGGGGAAGGGGCGGGACTCGCGTGGGCGCGAGTGGTATGTACGGTGCACGTACAGTTCACGTACAGCTCACGAACATTTGTCGAACACCCCACCCCTTACGGGGGCCGCAAAGCACAAGTGATCCAAGACTTGTCCCATATTTGGAGCAATACGTTTGGCCAAACGCGCCTCCCAATTCTGGGTCAAGTCGTGGATCACTTGCTATACATTTGGCACCGGACCGTTGGCTACCGGCGCAGCTGTTTTCTGTACTAATTTCTCGTGTAGCGTGCGTGACACGCCAGTTACGTTATTTACAGACCTAGCAAACGTGGATTCGAGAGTTAGCGCCGAGCCGTGCGACTAGGACCCCCGCCCGCATTCTTCCTTACAAACTCCGTCGCCAGCTGTTCCAACGACGCGTTCTTCGCGTCGACGGAATTGTGTCGTTCGAAGAGCATAGACAATATCGTGTTTCGTGGATATATGGTCCAGTAGGAAACCTTGGCGCGGCTCTGACCGATGCGCCGGATGCGCCCACGTAGCTGGTGTCGCGACGCGGCGCTCTCTGCGTAGACGCCCGTAACGATGGCGCCCATGCGCACAAAATTATAGCCGCTTGTGTCCTTCTTCGTTGTAACCGCGATTCCTACAAGCGTATTGTCTTCGTTGCCAGCGCGGAGCCCGACCGTGTAGTCTTTGGAAACGACGTCGGTTGCGAGCATCGCGCGCATCTTCTCCGCCTCGGCCTCGTTGTCCATAAAGACGAGCACTCCACCGCCGGGGTTGGATGCGCGGTCCTCGTCCGCGAGCTCGACAATCTTCGCCACCATCGCATCGAACGTGGCCTTGCGCACGTGCGCGGCGGCCTCCGACCACTGGCCGCCGTCGCGCAAGAAGCGCATGTGATTCACGGCGTCCCCCGCGCTCAAAGTCACCGGCAGAATCCGCTCGTCGGACTCGATCGGTAGCTCGACCTTTGCGGCCACCATCTGCGCCGCACCCACCAAAAAGTTTTCCTTGGTAAGCGGGAAGCCCACCGAATCGGCGATCCACTGCTCGCCGACCACCTGGCCGCGCGCCGGCGTAGGCGTCGCCGTCATGCAGACGAAACGCGGGCACGCCTCCACAACGGACCGAATGGTCGATGTGCGGATCGAAACGTTGTAGGACAGGTGCACCTCATCGACCACGACGAAGGAAGTCTCCGCCGCGACCGTCAGTGCCGTCTCGAGCGCCCCGCGACTCGCGACGGACAGTTTGCCGATGGGCACGATGTTGATCAGCTTGTTAAACATTGGCGCTTTGGGATCGACCTTGCCCACGTTGCTGGCTCCGAGTCCCCAGGTCGTCTGGAGCTCGACGAGCGCCGTCTCGACGACGTTGTTTGGCGTAAACCAGACCACGCGCGCGGCGCTGCCGTACTTGGAGCCGTACTCGATCATGTACAGCGCGGCAGTGATGCTCTTTCCCAAACCCGTGTCGAGACTAACAAAGTGGCCGCGCGGCTTCACCACCGCCGTCGCGTCGCGCGCGAGCATCTTGTTCACCAGCGCGGTCTGGTAGTCGAACGGCTCGCGTCCGCCGATCGCCGCGGTGCCGAATGCGCCCTTTAGATCGTTCAGCGCCGTCGTGAACGTTGCCCCCCATTGCGGGTTGGGGTTGGACGCGATGTGGTCGGCGACGACCATTTCTACGACGCGCAGCAGACGCGAATCGCCAATCGAGAATTTGGGGGCCATCTTCGGTTTGAGCGCCCCAGGGGCGCCGCGCGCAATCTTCAAGAGCGTCAGGTACACGAGCCAGTCGCCGTCCCTGGCCAACAGCTGGTCGGAGCCGAGTCCCCCGTCCTTGTCTGGCGTCGGAAGCGCGACCTCGGTGTACTTGCCTCGTATCATGGCGAGGAGCCGCAGCTGCAGCGTGCGGCTGTCCAGGCGATCGGACTGCGCTCGGACGGCCAACGCGTCCATGGCGCGTTGGATGGACACCTCGTAGTCGACCGCGAGTCCCGGGACGGCGGTTTTAACGGACAGACAGTCGTTCAGCACGGTTAGCATCGCCGCGTGGTCGTAGCGGTCCATCAATGCGTCGGGAACCCTTGGCAGCGAAGCGTACGGCACCGCGCTGGTCTGCACCACGTCATACGACCACACTATGCGCGCGAGTCCGGCGGTCGACGGTTCGATAGTCCATCGTCCGTCGACAAACGCTACGGTGCCGTAGCCTGGCAGCACGGGCGATTTGAACGGGTACCGCCCCGTGCGCGCCTCTGCGATGGCCTTCTGCTTTGCCGTCTTGGTGATGATCGGTTTCTTGTCGTTGTCCCTCGCGTTCACCGTGTGCATAACGATCTCATCGGCAGTGTCGACGCCAAGGATAACGAGCAGCTTCCACGTGGATACGGCCTCCTTTGGATAGCCGTCGGCGAGATTCTCTTCCTTGGAAGTGGAGACCGTCACGGAGATGGACCCAACGCCCGCCGAGAGCACGCCGCGATCCAATCGCACCGGAAGCGGAGTATCGGTCGCATCGACGTCCATCGACGCGACTGGGGGAGGGAAGAGAAGGGTCTCGATCATGCGCTGCTGGTTGCGAACGGTCACGACCACCGGGCTGGACTCGTCGAGCATCGCGCCCGAGGACGAGAGCCGCGGATTCCATCCGGTGCAGTCGCGAAACATGGTGCGATGGCGCTGCTTGAACGTCGTCCCGCCGTCAGCGGTGGTGAAGCCCATGCCTCTCCACACGTGCTGATCGATCATGTGGCGGAGCGGCATGACGCCCACCGGGTCGTTGCCCGTTGCCAACACCCGCACCATTCCGTCGTTGCTCGTGAGCCGCGCCGCCGTGTCGAGCATGTCCATGTCGCCTCCAAAGCTGCGAACAATGCGCAGAAGGCGCGCGGCCGTCTGCATCCCCGCCTTGTTTGCGTCCGTGATCAGCGAGCCGACGGGCGCGGACTGTGCGCGCCAGTCGATGATCTCGTCGGACTGGTGACACGCCACGGCGACGAGCATGGATGCGAATATGACGCTGTCGGGCGGCTCGTAGGTCGCGACGCGTGCCGTCGCGAGCGCGACGCCCATGAGCGCCGAGAGCACGGATCCCGGATTGAATCTGTCGCCGTTGATCGCGAACAGTCCGCGAAGCAAGCCCATACGCGGCCACGCGTCTTCGACCATGATGACCGCGATGCGTTTGGAAGCGTTCGTGCACCCACGCACGTGCAGGCCAAGGTCGGGCATGAAGGACGACTTGATCGTGTACAGAAGCGCCACGCAGACGAGCACGACGATGCGCGTATCGACTCGCGCGCCGCCACCGTACCCAACAGGGAGCTCGGTCTCCTTCGCTCCGTACCGCAGCGACTTTTGCAGCAGCGACTTGAGCGCACCCGCGCCGATCGAAGGCGCCGTGAGCACGCCGAACACCGTGTCGATTTCCGAAGTCGCGCGTGCTTCGTCCAGTCCGTCGAGCAAGCCAACGTGTTGAGCCGATCCATCGCCCGTGTCGGATTGGACATTGTAATGGTAGCGTTGGTCGGTGAGCAACGCGCTGGCACACGTTTGAACGAACGCCTTTGCCTCTTCGACCGCGAACCGGCTCGCCCTCGACGGCGGCAGCTTGATGCGCAGCTTCTGCTGCGTGCCGTCCGTATCGAGCACCGCGGCGACATCGTAGTAGACGGCCGGCTCCTTCGGGGCGAGGAACCCGCACACCTCAACGTCCACTCGCTCGCCTTCCGTGTGCTCCACCGCTCCCGAGCTCGCCGCTTGCACGAACAAGAACCGTTGCAGCGCAAACGGTCCTGGCAGCTCTTGTCCCTCGCCGTTCCGCTTCTTGCCCTCCAAGAGCTCGTCGTACAGCCGCCCAGGAGACACGGCCTCGCCCGAGTCGACGATGGCGACGATGTTGTCGTAGATCGCCCACGCGCCAGGCTCCAAAATGCGAAACGTCACCGGCTCGCCGCCGATCACGTGCACGGCTCCTTTGCCCGCCGCCACAAGCCCGCCCGCCACGCCCAGGTAGCCCTCCTCGCCAATGCTCTGCGTCCCTTCCAAGAGGTCGATCAGCGCGTGCGCACGCGACGTCGAGATGCTCCACACTTTCCCCAGCTGCTCGGCCCACCCATCTTCGCCGTACGCGGCCAGCGACCGATCGCGCTCCTCCTGTTGAGGTTTAACCCCTCCACTCGCCACTTCCAGCACCACGCCCCTCACCCAGTTGTAAAACTTTTGCTCTGCTTTGACGATTCCCGCCCGTTCATCCGCCTCCCCGACCCCACGTATCACCTGCCCCTTGACCGCGCCCAAGACGTTGATGGTGCACACGCTCGCGAATACGTCGTCTCGCGGCTTCTTCTTCCTCGATTCCGGTTTAGGCCCGCCGCGCTTCATCTCCGTTTCGAAAACGTCGGGAACAAAGACTGTGTTTGTGCGTTTCTGCGCCATGTCCACCACGGGGTTCTTTCTTAAGTCGTATACCCGATCCGGGCCACGCAATGTCTCCGGTTTCAGGTCCTGTCCAGCCGCCTCCCCCTCTGTCGGTGGGGCATTGAGACTGAGCGAGTGCAACGATGGGAGCATTGCGCTCGCTACACGTTTTATGGTTACCGACCCGACCAGCCATTATGACGATCCACACTCGCACTCCAGAAGGATGCGATTTCCGGAGCCCACCGAATGGGCGGTGTTCGAGCTATGTTCGCAAACACACCTTCGAATGAACATGCCATGCACTACCGCTCGACATCGCCGGTCAGGGGGAAGGGGCGGGACTCGCGTGGGCGCGAATGGTATGTACGGTGCACGTACAGTTCACGTGCAGCTCACGAACATTTGTCGAACACCCCACCCCTTACGGGGGCTGCAAAGCACAAGTGGTCCAAGACTTGTCCCATATTTGGATCAGTGTCTTTGGCCAAACGACCGTTACCAAATATGGAACGCGTCTCGTGACGATACATGTCGTGGGCCCAGTTTTTAGTACTGGGCATGTTCGTGCAATGCGCCCCTAATGAACATTTACCGAACAACCGTCCGCACCCGCCTGCCCAACTATCCACACGCAAACATTCGGTCCTCAAGGCCTCACGCGCGCAATAGCAAACATGTGCAGTTTGATTTAGGCCAGACTATTTGGAGATCAAAACGTGGCCGTTGGGTAGAGGTGTGTCGGTTATTGAAACGATTCCATACTCCGTACGAGGCAAACTTTCCGTCTATCACGTGTGAAGGAAGACTCCAACACCAATCCAAGAAAACACGGCCGCGCTCACTCCTATCAAAAACGACCCCAAATCAACCCACTGTTGATACGGCGAACCTTCGTTACTCAGCACCAAAATACAGAATGTCCATGTGATGCCGAGCACTGGGGGAAAGAGAAACCACCCGAGTCTCCTCAACCACGCAGGGAGCATCGCATGCTCGTATCTCGTTGCATACAACGCCGCACAAAAGAAGAAGCTTACCGAATGCTGGACCGAAAACTCATATCCAGAAACCCGCCAGCTCCCGTTGTCGTCTGTGTACTTTATACCGGTATAGCCACTGGACATGCACATCGTCGCCACCGTCAAGAAGAACTGCACCGAAACGAGCATGGTGAGAAGCACGCCGTTTACGCGTTCGATTGGTTCGCTGTACATGCGATAATCGCTGTACGTGTAAAGAAAATAGCTTATCGACGAAAGCAGGAGCACTGCAATCGTGAGCAAAAACGTCGCCATGATAGAATGGTGTGTAAAGTACAAAAGTGTGAAGCCATTCTCGCTGTAAACTCGCGTGAAGACGTAGATTGCTTGCCCAGAAACGTGAAGGACACACGCGGATATCGGAAAGGACAAGATTGCGCTCGGTATGGATACGAGAAGCAACGTCAGCTCCACAACCGAATAGTTCATAGAACGTGTTACGTCTGCGAACCATAATGTGACGAAAAGTGAACCCAGCGCGGATACGATTGCAGCGACGCTCGTCGAGGCCCACATGTTGGGAACAAACGCAAAGTGGTCCCGCCTAGTTGTGAACCTTTTGACGTTTGAAAAGGCAAACGTTGCAATCGCAAGAGTTCCTATCCACGCAACCGAAGAGTTGTTGGTAGCAACGAACAGTCGTCTCGAGCGGTAAGCCTCTCGACAATACTCGTATTCACCGTCGCAGGCGGCGTCGCTGAACAACGCTGGTACACTTTCCATTAAGGAATAACTGGACAGCTGCACGGCAAACGCCCCAACGAAAGAACAGCACGCCAGTATTGCAGAAACAACGGAAAGCCCGTTAGACCCGGTATGCACTATCATATCGTGGTTGAGAAGCACAATTATCCCAAACGACGAAATTATGCATCCGGAAAATGCGAGTCCTGTAATTGCAACCTCGTTTGCAACCCCATAGCCACGTACGTCAAACTCGGAATGTGACACCGAAAACGAGAGGACGTCGCCAGGTATAGAGAACGCGTTTCGCATGCATCTCATACCAACGTAGAATAGCATCGATCCTGTCAACGCAGACAGATGCTCTCTCAGTTCTTGGCGCCGCTCTTGACTGTCCGACTGTAGCATTACACCATTGGTCGCACACGCCACGACCGATGCCAGCGACCCAACCAACGAAAATAGCCCATCGGCATTGCGAGCGGTCACCTCGGCTTTGTTCATACCGACAAATGCAGACGTACCCAACAGTATTGCAAGTATGATGCGTTGCTCCAATACAAACCGCTTGGTTTTAAACACCGGCGGTGATCCCAGAAGCACGACTAGCACTAAGCTCGTAGTTCGCAGTGATGCCGGAACGTCTGCTAACAATGCACCAGGAAGCGCACACAGCGCATCGAGAACAATGCCTGTTACTAGCACAAACAACGAACATACTACATTCCCTTCAAAACTCTCGATTTTCGCGCTTTCCGCGACGATTACTGTGCGGTCGTCGTTCGTTTGCTCGCTACCGTCGGTTCCTTCCAGGCCCCCGTTCATAGCATGCGGTGTGTCTTTTGTCTACTAGCTTCGCGCCAGGAGATATCCCTGCTCTACTTCGACTTGCGCCGTTTTGAGGCAGCCACATCCACAGCGGCCTGTGTAGATTTACGCGACATGACGTAAAACGGCGCCGACATGCACATCGTGTCGTTTGCATCCGCTGTTTTTCCGGCGTAGAACAGAAGACGAAGCGCGGTGAGCGGTTTCTGGTTGAGTGCCCTGAACGAGTGCGAAGAGGCCGTCGGCATCCAATCGAGGGCGACCATGCTTTCCACGTCGACTAAGAACATCCCAGATACGAGCGAGGCGTTTGCTCGTTCTGCCGTGTTTCCAGAAGAACAGTGCGGTTTAAATCCAAATTTGACAAGCGCCGATTTCAAATCGAGTGCTGTTCTAGTGTGCAGCCCGCGTCTAGGACCGGTAGTCGACCTAAACGCCGACGCGGCAAGCGCTGGGTTGTGCACGCATATCGTCGCGTGCGTTCTTGGCGCATCGCCGTCGACTGCAGCAATTCGTAACCTGGCATACATCGAGTTTCCCAAAATGAGGTTGGCTGGGAAACTCTGCATGCGATAGCATAGGTCGCCGTTGCAGTCCACAAATATATACTTGCGCGCCACATAGACGAGCGACTTTACGCTACGTCCTAGCAGATGTGTGTCAAGTGGTGGCATACCCCGCAACGCCGTCGACCCGTCGACCTGTGACTTGAGGTCGCTGAAATGCGACTTTTCTTGGACGTACGCGATTGCAAGGTGGGCGCTGTGCGGTTTGAGGATACGGTGCCATAGTTTGCAAACGAGCATCATTCTTACGATGATGCGATTGACGCCGAACAGAAACTCCTTGTTATACCGCACGCCGAGCGCGCGGTCCTTGAGTTTAGCATACATGGACGATTGGTCATCGTCGCCGTCCTCCACACAGAAATACGTCTTCGACCGCACAAGTGGCGCGTCGAGTTCGTTGGTCGGCAACGCAAATAGGTGGTCCGCCACAAACTTTGCACCCCGGACCCTCGTTTTCTCGAACAACTCGTCGCATCCGAAGTCGCCGTTGATACGCAGTTCGTTGAAATTTTCACGGCATTCGAAATCAGAACGAACGCACGTCTCCACTTTCACTGTCTGGCCGTGGTGAGGGGAGAACGCTTCGATTGCAGCGCACTTGGCGTCGCCATAGCGATGTCTGTACTCGTCCTTTATTCGCAACGGGTGCGGCGTAGGGTTCATCAAAGGAACAACAACATGTTTGAGCACAAGGTATCCCATTATCTCGTAGTCGAGACGATCGATGTACGAATCGCGCACCGCGTCCATCTCGCTACACAACCGCTCGTAGTTCATAGCAGTCCAGCTTGCAAAGGCTATGAAGGAACCCGTGTGCGTCATAGTTTTCGCGTTGTCAAACAGGCGCATACCATCGGCTGGACTAGACATGCCGTCGGTCAATACGAAGAGCAACAATTTGCAGAAGTCGGTAAGCGGAAGTGGCCGGGGATGAAGCATATCGATCGCTTGTCGCGACAGCTCGTCCAAGTAGTGCGTCGAAGTCGGACTAAGAATGCCCTTTCCGGGACGTATCTTGTGGTGGATGGTGTCCTTTACCGCCGAAAGGCCCAGATCAGACTCGAACCGCTGTTTCATCTGTCGTACGCCCTGAATTGTGCAATGGAAAAGAGAGAGCATTCCAAACACGTTGGAAATCCCAATCGGACCCGCTGTATTTGAAGAGGGGTGTTCTTTCGTTCGTTTCCAAACAAGTTTGCACAGCTTCTCGCCCACTACGCTCAGAGACGTGGTGTCCATAGAATGGTTTGCATCGTAGTCTGCACACGCAGACTTGAGGCGATCTGCATCCAGAAGACCATCGGCATCATGGCACTCTTCAACGATCTTGTTCAGGAAGGGGCTGGCAGCAAACGGGTGCATCGTATGTTTCCCCTCCCTCGTCTGCATGGCGGGGGGTTCGAACGTGTGGTTATGCGAGATGTAGAGTGCAAGCAAGGCAACCGCGTGGTCGGGCACAATTCTGCCGGCCTCTGCATCGTACGATTCGACGAGACGAAGCAACGAAAGGACGGCAGGCAACGCATCCTTTGTTGACTCGTACGCGTCCACGTCCCCGTCGTCAATTGGCGCAGCAGCGGTGGTCGACAGGTCACGTAGGATTCGCAGCACTGCGTCGTCGATCGTCGAAACTCCAACTGACGCAGGCATACCAGCGGCGACAGCAACAGCAGCGATCGCACCGAATCCCAGATCGTCTAGAACGTCTCCAACACGATTGACGTCGTTTGAAGCGAACGCCTCGTCGTACATGTTCATCTCACACCATTACAACGTTCAAGGCACGCGCACCCCACTTCTAGCGCGGGTTTGTCCCAGTTTCAGTCCGCTAACGTTTGAATGTACCGATCGCATTCAGTTGGCGACCAAAGAACGTCAACCGCGCCACCAAAGGTACGATGTGGGTGTTTGTGCTTCCAGTAGTGGCACTCGGATTTGCGGTATTCGGTGTGAAGAAACTGCTCGGCGCTCGCGCCCAAGGCGACCACACGCAGAAAGTCGACATGGTCGTGGGAACTTCCGATGTTGAACTGATAGAGTCGGGCGTCCCGGTCGTTTCGGACATTCTGGACTGGATCAAAGCGGCCGCTAGCCGACTCGAGATCGTGGGGGAGCCAGAACTCATGAAAGTCGAGGCCTCGTCGTCGGAGCGGTCTACCTTCCTTCGCTTCGCATCGAAGGGCGTTCACATGAACTTGTGGCTGTCGGGACCAGCCTGGATGGGCCCGTTTCCTCGTCTGTGTTTAGCAGATGGCAATCGCGAAGCGAACGGAATCGCGATCGATCGAACGGCCGTAGCGTTTGAAAAGGCCGTAATTGGGCTACGGTAAATGGGCGTAATTCATAACCCATCGTGGTCCACTTTACGTACGGTAGCGTTTGCACGACCATTGTAGATAACGCGCGGGAGTGTGCGTAAAGGCAAGCATCCACGTTCACCGTCCTTATGGCAAGGCGAGGGACGCTCGTTGTAATATGCACAGCGGTTGCTACAACGTCAGAAAACCCGCCGCCGCCCCCATTGCTCCCGGTGGTGTATGCATTCATCGAGATTGAAGGTCCGGAGGCATGTCCCGATCACTACACGCTGGTCGACAGCCAACACATTTGCAGAGGATATGCCCTAAACCAAACCGGTCCGCCTACGCCCTCATTCTATCTTCGCCACCTGTTCAACGACACGGAGATGGGCGGTTGCATGGTCGCAGGACCCAACTCATGGGAGTTTCGAGTTAGCTTCGTCCATAACCAAACGCTGGAATGCCCGGAGAACAGAGGGTGTCTTTGTATACGCGATGGACACCATCCTCCGAGTCCGCCGCCGCCTCCTCCAGAACTACCTCCGCACCCACCGAGCGCGCCTCCGACTCCTCCCTCTCCGAGTCCGCTTCCTTCACTTCCGCCGCCCCCCCCGCGGCCAGCAGACTTCCCCGGTCATCCACCCCCCGCGCCACCCGGAAAGGCGTATGTATATGAAGTCACCTTTGGCGTGGAATTCGGTATGGACCCGCCGGACGACCAGGGATTGTTCCGCCAAGACTTCAAACGCGGAGTGTGTGCCTTTCTGGACGGAGAAAGTGCATACAATTCGACGTTCGTTTGCACCCTTGGCAAAGTTCTGCTCACCTCGGTCGAACCAGGCAGCGTGATTGCGAATGGTGGATACGTCGCCGAAAGCAGCGCCGAAGCAAGCGTGACAGGTGCGCTCATGGCTAATACACCCCCCGGTGCGATGCAAAACGCGATGCAACAACAAGAGCGCCTCAACTCCACCGACGTGGTGGACGTGCAATTTCATAACATTACGAACCGTATTGTGACCGCTCCGCCTCCACCCCCAGTGCCACCTGCCCCTCCGAGCTGCACAGGCTCGCACAATGCGCCCGAAGAGTGCAGGGTGACGGTGGTAGTCAAAGGGTGCATTTTTGACGGTAACGTGACCGACGACGGCATCCGGAATGTGATGGACCATGCTTGCATCTACATAAACAGGCCCCTGATGTTTGCATTCTTGGCGATAGAATGCACGGACACATATCACCAGCGGGTGACTGCAGAAAACTGCCTCGAGCTGAGTACAGCCCTGAAGGAGTATTACAGCCTATATGAATTCCAGGGTGGAATTGCGCTTTCGTCCGCATCAAACTCCTACGGGAACCCCTCCAAATTCGACGAGACGCGTCCCTACACGAACGGCCCTTCGTTTGACGGCGACGAGTCGAACACGGATCGTTTGTCCTTCTTCATACGGGTGCGATTTGGAAAAAGCGTGACGTTGATGGCCGAAGGAACACAATTCCTGATGACTCCACTGGACTATCTGACATCCACGCTCGTGAATGCGGCGCCGCCCTCGCCGCCGCCTGTGCCGTCGCCGCCGCCTGCGCCCCCCGCGTACTGTCCGCTTTTCGGTCATCCGAACGGTGCGTACGACTATGACAACACGCATCACGAAGGTTTTGTCTTACACACAACGTTTGCATCATGCCTCTCGACGTGCTCGTCCAACCCGAATTGCAAATCTTTTGTCATTGAATCGCATCCGTCATCTGAATTTTGGGGAGACATCTACTTTGACCTCGATCTACGCCCAGTCGATTGCTTTTTCAAATCCAAAAGTCAGACGAAGAGCACGACGGTCAGGCATGATGGAAAGGGAAATGTGAAAATGATGACCATTTACTTCTGCGGAACGAGCGACTACGACGAAAATCCATGCGACTGCACGCCATACCCACCCGCTCCCCCTCCGTCC
>Ga0314709_10000001_pt1 | contig 22282 bp, 12 predicted proteins | sample Shad10_28May_sur_FD_206187 | JGI IMG/M metagenome (GOLD analysis project Ga0314709, IMG submission 206187) | Metatranscriptome of seawater microbial communities from Espelandsvegen Fjord, Bergen, Norway - Shad10_28May_surf (Eukaryote Community... | ecosystem: Environmental > Aquatic > Marine >... | reverse complement strand
CTGTGAAGTTGACTTTCCCGCAAATCGACCACTGAAGATGAGATCCGACGGCACACCGAAGGCGGCGCTGAACTGTTCGATGGACAGTCGTGTGAGCGACTCAAGGTCGCCGCGCGACTCGGGGCTGGAGAGACCGGGTGCGATTTCGTGGTCCTTTGGGAGGTTGAACAAGGTGGGTGTGACTTCCGGGGGTGCGTAGGTTGTCTTGCCGCCCGCCATGGAGCTTGATGCACCTCCAAATGAGGTCATGTGGTGGTCCGGTCCGTATTGTTTGGTCTGGAGTCGGTTAATCACGTCACACATCTTCTGTTGCATTTGCAATGCCCTGGCCTGTGTGGCGCTCTCATCTGCATCGGCACCGGTCAGCACTGCGCGACTCTCGCTGTCGAAGAAGAGATTTCCAGGGTCGAGTGCACTGGCGTCCTTTTTGCGCATCTGTGTCACCATCCTCGGCCTGGCACGAGACGACTCGGCAACGAGCGCCAACTCCATCAGCGCCGACACAAACGACCCCAGCTCAAACACGGACGCAAGTGGTGAGTTTACGTTTCCTACTTGGTCGGGGTGTTGTTTCACTATGACGCGAGCCTCTTCGTCTTCTCTCGTTGCCGTCCCTGGTTGACTGGAATAGACAATGTACTCTCGTTTGTATCCTTGGCGACCACCCATCCGGTAAGCTATTTCGTAAGTGCCGAGCTGGGGCACCATCGGCACAATCACCACAGGATCAACCGGGGCCTGGGCCACGTCCTTTTTGGACTTGACCCTGCGCTGAGATTGGTCTGCATCGACCCGGCGTCGCTTGGACATTAAGGCGGCGTGCCTCAGGTCGTCGAAGTGCTCTTCGTACGATATGACAACATGGCCCCACTTGAGAAAGCAGTCTATGACGTCCTGTGCAAACGGAAGCCACACCTCATTGAGATGGTCTTTAAATGACGATGTGAGATCGACGTCGGATCCGTTCTTGCGGAGGCTGATTCCCCCCGAAAGAAGTTGTCCGCTTAGCACAGTTCTTGCTGCTTGAACCGCAGGATTTGATTGGAACATGTTCTCGAGTGCGTACACTTGCTGCAGGTTGAGTCTGTTCTCTCCGTGCTCTCCGTTGGAAACGCCGAGGGAATGAGCTATAATTCCATCTTTCGTAAGCCTGCTGCGAACGGAGGGTGAGCGGCGCTGGCCCGCATCGCGAAGACGTGTTCCCGACGACATGTATTCCCTGTTAACTGTGCTGTGATGTCATGTTATCTATGAGACCACCTTGCCAATTAGCGGTATGCTTTTTATTGTCCAGCTCAACCATGCCCGCACTTCCTTCCACTCCGAGACGTGAGGAGTAAGATCATATGGCAGCGAGCACACTCCAGTGGTAGAGTAATGTCTGGAAGACAGAGTATGGCCACCACATTGCTGGACACTCCAGTCTCCACCAAAGGCAGCGCGACGAGCCTGCTGCAATCGGGTGCTGAGTTGTTCAGCATGTTGGGAATGGGTACAGATAAAGCGATATCCACTACTGGACACGAAGTGGGCGTTCCGTCCGACGAGAACTACGTGATATGCGCGATCTTGGACGACGCTGCTGAAACCCGTGTGCGCATAGGCAGTGCACGCTTTCACACGCCTTCACGAGCGTATCACATGCTAGACGGCTCCTTGCAGATTTCTGAGTCTTGTCGGTCTCACGACGGATTGTATCGCAACAGCAGCGGTACGTATGCGCTGCTCACCTCAAAGGAGTTTGCAACTCAAAGTTCAAAGCCGCCGGCGCCTGCCTTTACATCCAAGCCTGTCTCTGTCGTTCCAGATGCCCCGCCTGGGCCTATTCCTATGCGCACACCAAGCCTCTCGAGCCTACTACCCTTGACATCATTGCCACCAGTGGCGATCGCACAGAAGCCACCCTGCACGGTAGCGAAGTCCATGATTGTACCCATTAGGGTGCCGAGAACCGTGTCTCCTTCAAGTCTGAAACTTAGTGGCCTGGGAGTCAAAGATGTGGGATGCGGACTCGGATCTGATACGAAAACATTGTTTGTTTCTGGAAACTTTGAAGGAGACACGACTCGTCTGTCCGTGGTAATGGAGCAGAGCAGACCACTGGCTCTCAAAGCCGCAGCTCGTGGCAACAAGATCATGTATGCGTTCATGGGAAACTGCGTCCCGGACGTGCATCGTGCAGACCAAGATGACGGAGTCGTCGACTCATTTACTCGAATCGTTGAAATGTCGGAGAATGGCATTGAGCTTTCGGAGACACAGCGTGTTGCCGCAGACAGTGTGATCTTGTTGTCGGGGTCTAGAGAGCTAGCGTGGTTGCGATTGGCAAATCCAAATCCATTGTCGAGAGAGATCACAGTGTTTGATGACAAGAATGTGCTTCTGGTACTGACAAGGGGGTCTGTAGTCGCGGACATGAACCGCTACAACCGCAAGGCTCCTATGAAACTTCACAACGACTCTCTCGCGCACTTCAGTGGCGTAAAGGAACCGAGCGTTGTTTCGGTCGCCATGCTTCTAAAACTCATATCAATCTCCCAGATCACGATGCAAGCACCTGGATTGGTGAGTGCATTCGTGAAGAAGTTGAGGTCGGATGGACACACCGACGACGCATCTCTGGCGTCTCTCGTTCAGTTTCTGTCAAACTGCAAAGGTACAATAAAGGAGGGCATGTCAAAGCTCATAGATAGCAACAACCAACTTACACCAGAGGGTCTTGGAATCATGCCTGCGGCGAAGGCAGTCGTCGGTGCGGTGATCAAATTTGCACAGAGTGCCGCCACAAGGTACATGCGCAAATCCAAACTGGTTCACTACGTCTCCAATACAGACATGGATTCCGGAAGTGGCCTGTGGCTTACTCCAAGGGGCACGGACTACGGTTCGATGGTGGGTCGCATGCCCATAGGCATCGAGTCGTCCTCAATGCGGGTGAAGTGGAAGGAAGGGCCACCAGACCGTGTGGAGTGGTCCAAAGCACTCAACAATGAATTCGGGCAATTTGTTGACGCGTTCATGAAAGGCACGAACGAGTACTCGAACGAACTTTACCAGGCTTTTGTCGCCATGTCGCTTGCTTCACATTCCGACTTATTGCCACTAAAAGACCTCTCCACGTCACCTTCCACGACTTGCAGCGGTGTCACGGCAAACGCCAGCACCCCCTTCGGCACCCTGCAGAGACGCATTCTGGTGCGACAAATTGGTACTAGAAAGCAACACCAATCCGACCTGCTGTGCATCCTAGACCAATGGACAAACATAAACACCGACGCTTACACACCCAGCACGTACTGGGGAATTGCTACTTGGTGCGGAGGCACCAAGTTGGACATTGGCCACCCTACGCTCACAGTAAACAACTCAGACTCTCTTAAGAAGATGCTCAGAGACGTCAGTGTTACTCTGGCATCCTTGCTTACCGTAAGAGTCAAAGACAAGATCGTGAAGGACTACGGAGTTGAAGGACTCGACGGTCTTCTAGGACCCGTGCTCTTGGCCTCATCCACTGCTCAAAAACAGAGCATGCGGCTAGTATCGTTCACACACGAGCACATGGATACAGCGTTCGTCGTGATGCTACCGGAGGCGTTTGTGCAGTGGTCTCTTGACTACTACAATTACGACATAAAGGACGCAACCGTCCCTACAGCACCCATGCTTGCAACCGAAGGATTCCTCGCGCTTCCGGACGAAGCTTCCGTTCCTCTTGGGTTCCCAGGTGTCTCCGAAGCAGAAATAGAAACAATACGATCTGATCTTGGACCGCGAGCCTGGGCACTTCCCAAAAAGCGATCCAGCAAGCTGATATCCTCTTTTACGACAATCGACTACTCTGCAATCAAGGCGATGCTGAAGTCTGACGGTCCGTCGCGCGCGCTACCAATACCAGGCTACTCGATATACCACACGCTACAAAATAATGCAGACCCGTTTTCAGGGCTGCGCGTCGGGCTGACAAAGGTGCCTGGGGAAACCATGGAGGCTCGCATGACCATAGTTGCGGACAGTTCGGTATTGCACGACGTGTTTAGAGTGGTTGCACGTGAGTGATTGGTAAACGGTGGGTGACTTCATATGTACTAACTGTCTTACAATTGGCAGAAAGCCCACACAAAATGTCTGCACGCAGTCCGCGTTCTAGTGCTTCCGCAAATGCCACTGCCGCCGCTCCGCCTACGCCCCCGGCCTTTGGCGTTGCAGCCTTCAACGCCTCCCCTTTAGTGCAGAGCTTGCGCAAACAGAACGCCGCACACAAGCAGGCTGCCATCGGAAACCAAGTCAAAACCCCGGATGATATGATCAGACACATTGAAGAAGCTGCAAGCGTGAGGCGTGTCAACAAAGGACCAAACCGTGCAACAGACCGTGCAGAAATCATTGCAATCGTGAAACGTGTTATGCAAAAACATAACTTCAAAGTCAGTATCTTAAAGTTGGAAACCCGTTTGCACACGTACCTCGACCAACTCAAAGAATCTACAGACGGCGCTAGTGCCATCAAGGCGATTTACGATGATGTGGTCGAAAAATACACGTACCGTGATGCCGAATCGGATACCGATGATGCTTACGAGTCGGCAGTTGAGGCGCGGTTCCGTTTCAAGTAAAACTCGTGTCCTTGCATGGGGCGTAAAGGCAGAGCGCGCCCCCTCGCTGGCCGATGCTCCCATGTTCGTCCGTGCCGGGTGGCATCAGCCAGATGCCCTTGCGCGTCCAGTGGAAGGAACGCGGAGCTTGGTCGCTCATGGGAAACATTGGAAATGGACGAAAGGTGCTGGCCTTGCCGCGCATGGCCGTGTCGACCACGACTAGTCCGTGGCTGTCGGGTGGGCTACCAAAGAGTGGATGTCGATCGATAAGCGCTGCAAAGCGTCCGCACGGAGAAAACTGCACTCCTATAGCCGCTTTAAGTAGGTCGTTGCCAAAGTCGTTAGTGTCTTGGTTAGGTAGCAGACCCATCCACATCGAAACGTCCATGGAATGAACGGGTGCAAAGTTAAAATCTGACGTCTGCCAGCACACGGTCGCCTTGACCGATTTTCCATGCTTACCCACGACGACAATGCAGTCACCAGTCGGCGACACAGCTGCGCATACGGGTCCCTTTGGACCGCATGCCACGTACGCCGAGGTGACCACAAAAGACTGGCCCATTGGAATGTAGTGCATGCACACCGACCGGAAGTCGACCGAAACGTCGCGCCGTTCGGCAATTGTCACAACTTTGTTTCCGTCGCTCGTCACGGAGCAGGCAATCAGCTGCCCTGACTCAAAGAACGTACTTTCGTACAGTTCTGGCTCCTCATGCTCTTCGTCACCCACCGTGTAGCTAGTAAAGCAAAACTGTGCCCCCAACGCGTGTGTCTGATTGGAGCCTACGTGATGTCCACTCGGAAAGAAGAAGTCCGTGGACCATGCGACCACCAACATCAGCCCTCCGTTGGGCGTAGTCCTGAACCACGAATCCTGAGCACTCAATGTATCGCTGCTGGTACCGGAAGACGGGCGGGGGACCACAACCGGCGATTTCCATGCTGTGCGCCATACAAATGCTGAGCTGAATGGTGTGTCGTTGTCGGTGTCAATCTCGTGGAGCGCCCTGACAAACGCCACACACCCCCCGTCATGTGAGGTGCACATCGTGAGTGGCACAGACATGTCTGCAGACCCGATGTCGATGGTGTGAGTGCGGTGGAACGCCGAGCTGTCGTGTTTAATCCGTGTGATCACATCTTTGTAACGGCGAGACCGGTCCTCTGTGTGTGTCTGCTTCGGCATGCGCTCCCTCAGGAAGGCAAACGCATAGTCTCCGTCTTGTTGTACGGATAGCAACGTGCAGTTGTCCAAGACTGGTATCACACGATTGCCCTCTCTGCAACTCGTGCCCAGAGTCTGAGAAGGTGGTGATGGAAAGACCCTGCCTTTACTGATGTCCTTGTTGAACGCCCTTTGAATCTTGTGGCAACAGAAGCGTGCGCAGTGACAGGCGAAATTGCTCTGCGCTGCCCTGAGCATCTTGACGTGATCACAGCTCAGAAGCTCATTTCGCATTTGTTTTGTGAACGCAAACGTACTCAGAGAAGAAGTGTGAACTACGCGTGTGCACTTCCTCGCCACCGCCTCGGCGAGCAATTCTGGGCAGTGTGATGCAATGGCATTCGCCATGCGTTTGCACGTGAGCATCAAACCACACACTGCCTTGGACGACGTCTCCACACTGGAAAAGTATTCGAGTCCAACAGAGCCGCTTCGTGACGCATTGCTGTTCTGTAGCAACAAGAGAGACCTCACAATTGCAGTTATGCAATCGTCCGACAACTTTGCGAAGAGTCCGTCGTGCGTTTCAGACACGTCACAAAGTACTAGCTTGGGACGCTTTCCATACATTGTGTTTACTATGTTGCGAAACCCCCTGACAGCCTTTTGCCGTTCAGACTCCGGCGCCAGGATGTCTACGCGCGTGGCGGGGACCATTTCTTTTCTTTTTCGTTTTACCATGGTTGTCAGGCTAGAGTGCACTATGGCCACACCCTCCGGCGCCGAGTTTTCTTTTTGCTCGACAATGTTGTGCGTCGGCCTTTTGAGGCTTTCCGCAACAGTGTCGTGGTTGTTATCTCTTACTGTACGATGTCTAGCGATAGAAACCAATTATCTATGCGAGTCACGACACCCCATGCTTTATTGTGCGAGCAAACCCTGTTGCTCGACAGACACTGGCTTTTTTGGTGCTGATGGAAACTGATGTCTCTGAGCCTCCAGCTCATCGTAACGCCTGCGCTGTGCTTCTGAATCGACCTTTTTCCTCTGCAGAGCCATACGTTCATCTTGCAGTTCTACGTTGGGTGCTGTGGACAAGGGCCCACCTTCCTCTTCACCATTGTCCACCATTTGCTCAAGTTCCTGCATCAGATCGTCGTCGTCAACGTCGGCCGACCCAGCGTCGGCGAGGCCTGCCATGATCTGCGTGAGGTCCTCATGCATGTCTCGCACCTCGTGAGCGGCTTCAACTGCGTCCTCTGCTTTGCTCAACAAATTCTTATCCTTCTTAAGACTGGCAGCAGTCGCTCCCAACGCCGCTGCAACCTCCTTCTGCAGTGCCGTTTGTTCCAGCATGTCTGACTGCGCTTCCAGCGTGTCCATCACTGCCTGTGTGGATATGGACTGCTTTTCAAATGCCTTGCTGCGCTTCAGTTCTCTCATGGCTGCGAGCTTGTTTCCAGACTGCATCTGTTTCCGAGCAGACGCCCTGCACTCGGCAGCCCTTGCATCAAGAGACTCCACTCTAGTCTGCATTGACTCCGAAGCCGATTCAAGCTTGCTCTTCACGGTCTTCTTTTGGGATGCAGCAAGCCCTAGCACCGCTAGCGAAATTTTGCTTCCAGACGCAAGCTTCTTTGTACACGCAGCGGCTGGCGCACAGGCCTCTACGTCCTTGGTCGACACCGCGTCCACACGATGAGATATTCCCAGAAGGCGCGACACTATGCGACATATGCCGGGGAAAAACCCCATGCCGCTGCACCCAACCGATGCGGCGTCTTGGTTGCTCTGGCCTTCGGCTATCAGGTTGTCGATTTGCTTGCCAAGAGAACGTTGTTCATTCTGGCGCTGCTTCAGCGTAGCCTCTTTGTCTTCGACGGTTTGCACGGCCTTCATGAACAATTGTACTTATTATTGTGCTACTCGTGTGTACAGTACGACGGCTAGCGATGGAAGTTGACTGACGTGTCTCGGTCAGCCAGCTTACAAGTCCGCGGTGTACCATGATGCTACTTACAATCTGTCGCTCGGTACCCGGCACAAGTACAAAACTTCTGGATGATGCTAAGAAGACCGCCAGCCAGTTTTTATTCGCTAAACATCGTACTGTAATTGGAAGTTCGTAAGGATTAGTGACTATGGAAGGGGGTTCGCCGCCTGCAGCTCCACAGCCAGTTCCTACCGCCGTCCCTCCGCCGTTGCCGTTAGAGCCACACCCGTCCGAAGTGCATGCGCAACAGAAACTGCATATGGGCTACTCTCAGGTTGCAGCACCGCAACACTACTCTGCAAACCACTTTGCACAACCCGTAATGCACTGGCAACAGGAAGGGTTCTCGGTCAATCACAACCCAGACATACCTCCCATATCGAGCCTTTTACTGCGGGAGGCGGATGCGTGGCGGGCAGTTCTGAGCCTCCACTCAAGCGTCTTGAGTAGCGCTCAGCAGATCTCCAGGTCGCCGGAAAACGTGTGGGATGCTACGGTAAACTTTGACGATAAGGAGGAAAACAGTCAGTCGAGAGAGGCGTCTTACTGTAGCGCACTATCGGGACTCGCCGGTCAGTGCGACTCCCTGTTCAATGAGGTCCTGAAACTGCGCACACTGCGCAAGGCGCGCAGAAGTGTAGAGGTGGATTGTGCAACCAACATATTGAGGTCTCATTCGGACGAGGTTTTGGCATTCGGTCAAACATTGGCGTCTAACGGATCACTAAACGTGTCAAGTGCAACCACCGACGTCAGGCTGGCAATCCAGGCCCAGCGCAACCAGGTGTCGCAGCTGCGCGTGTTTCTAGACTGTATAAAGACTGCGTCGGCGTTGCCACTGCCCAAGGGATGCAAGCTGGTAGTGGGAGTCAAGTTCTCGGGCAGCGAATATGTCGACGTCCGAGAACTTGATGAACTGTTTCGCAATATATATGAGAACTCGAGGGATGTCGACGAAACCAGTTTGTCTAATGCACTATCAAATATGTTCTTGAGTTCGGGTGACAGTCTCCCGTCCCAAGCGGGGGGAAGCCTCCAGTTTGCGCGTCGAAGCGGGACGCGGGAGGTGTCGATGAGATAAGGGTAAAAAGGGTGTAAAAATACACGGCCGTCGCTGGGCTAAAACATATTTGCACGTGAAGATACACCAGTCCTGTAGGGAATAAGCTCGGCGTGCCTGCATGCAAAGAAATATTGATTTTGAGCAAGACAATGAGATGGCTTTGGGTCTTGTGGAAATGAGCGTTCGGTACATTTTACTTCCGGCGCCACGTTGTGCTTGCCCCTATTGCTTTGTATCAAAGTAGTGGTTGATGCATGCCAAATGTGTAATGGGACGCAGACGTAGACAACAGTGGCATACACACGACGCGCTCGTCAAAGCTGCACCGCAAACAAACAATGGGGTATGTATTTTGGCGCCGGTGTGCAACCTGATGGACATAGTGGACATGTGTGCCACGATTGGATTCGTCAACAACTACCTTTGCAAAGAGGGCCACGAAAGTCGTTTGCACGCACACGCAGTGCTCACAAGCCGAGTTGACGGACATTGGCAGTCCCAAGCCCAAGTGGTGTTTCGGACCTCCGTGGGCTCGATGCCGTGTGCGATTCAAGGAAAATCGTTCACAGCACCCGGATCCAATTACGCTGTTACAGTATGCGAACAGGAGCCGGAAAACGAACACACTCGCAAGTCAATCTACTCTGAAGCGCTGTCGTCAGGGAGTACCATTCGACAGTCCGTGCGTGCCGTTTCGTCCCTCATAAACGAACACGTTGACCCTCGCTCGCTTCCGTTTCGGAATGCCGTCTTATCCCGACTGCGTATGTTCATGCGATACCACGTAAACGAAGATTCTGTGACTCCTCCGGACCTCTCAACAGGAGATCATTCGAGCTCCAACGACACGGAAAGTGAAAGCGATCCCAACTCTCTTGAAAGTCTGCAATCGCATGTTGCCGACATGCCACTTTTGATCGCCGTGAAGCCGCGACCGCTTGTGCCACAACCCTTCAAAAAGCCTCAATTCGACACCATCGAAGACTTGCTTCAACCGGCATTTGCGACTCACTTTGTGGACAGCAATGGACACGAACGCGCAGTGCCTCTACTCGCTCCGCCAGAGCATCTAAAATACCAACCGCTTGTATTCTGCTCGACGGCGTCGAGCATGGACTAAAAGTCGGCGTTCAGTACGAGGTCGTGAGGTTCAATCATGGAGAAGACCACGGACCGCATATGTTCCGGGTCGGGGCGTTCTAGTCTGACACGAATCGCCTTGTTCTTTATGATGAGCACCGTGGGTAGCTTGGTGATCTGGTGTGTTGAGAACAGCTCGTCATTGTCGTCTGTGCGATCCACTAAAACAACTTGTGTGTTTCTGTCTTTATTTTCCAACTCCTGTATGAGGTTGTCTATAAAAGGTTGTATATCGTTGCATGCTTTGCACCATACTGCGCCAAACTTGACAATAAACAAGCAGTCTGCACTTGATGTTAAAACACCCTGAAGTTCTTCGTCTGTTTCAAGCACCTGCAGGTCGTATCCGGCCGGCATAAACGCAATATTGACTGTGCTCTCTCACATAAGCGTGTAACTTAGCGAAGGTACTGTTGTAATCATGACCGAGAAAGACATGGCGTCCGACTGGTGGGGCCGGTTTGCAATGTTTGTTGTGCTTGCGTCTGTCGTCGCGTCCGTTGTGTCAAATGCTGTATTTGGAAAGGGGATAGGGGACGTATCGTGCAAGTACACACAGCGCTTCTCACCTTCCAATGAGGCGTTCGGCATCTGGCTTCCAATCTACCTGCTTGCATTGTCGCCCATGATACTGGCTTTGCAGTCAAATGCGCCGCCCTTGTCCAACCTGAGCTACGCCTTTGCGTGGCTTTCGGCCGCGCTGTGGACACCAACTTTCACTACACAGACCCGCCATGGCCTGGTATGGGCGGCCGTATGCCTAGGCCTTACCGCCACGTTTGCGCTCGTGGCTGTCTTCTCGTCCAAACTTTGGAATGGGGTGAAGGAGGTTCCACTCCAAGCGGCGACTGCAAGCGCCTACGCACTTCTTGCTGGGTGGACTATCGTCGCGTTGGCTCTAAACGTCGGTATTGCATACCAGGCCAACAACGAATTGTCCGATGCGTGCAAGACAGACGCTCATGGAACCTACACAATTCTGGGCGCAATCGATCCCTCTTACAAGACATCGGTGCCGTTGATACTTGCTTGTGTGGTATCGATGGCCGCGGTGCTGCTCCCGGACCCTGTGCTCGCAGTGCCATTGATGTGGGCCATCTTCTGGATGCACCCCTCGTACATGAACTACTCTGCAGTTGTAATTCTCGCAGCAGCCGTAGTTGCTGCGGGGGTGAAAGTGGCGTTGGGAGGAAACGCAAACGGGGCCTGAACCGTTGGTTCACGTAATAAGGCCATAGTGTGATGCAAGCGTTAGTGCACACATGACCGATTTGTCAGAGGTGTTACTTGGCAGCCCTTCCGACTGCCAAGCAGCCAAAATAAATGCAACACCTTCACAGAATCTGATGGACGCGGACATTCCGGCAATGGTGGCTTCGAGGTGCATCGTATCCGATTTGGACGACGATACTGGATTTGGGCAAGATGGTGGCAAAGTCACAGTGATTTGCATAGAAACTATGCGCACGTTGCAGAGGCTGCAGTCCACTGTTGCGCCCGTTGCGGTACTTAGCGACAAGAGACCATTTGGTAAATTGTCACAAGGTGTGCAAGACATGTTTGGCGAGTACAATAGTGGCGACCCGGCAAGCAACACAACTTCAGAAGCAGAAGCAGACCAGCATCGTATTAGCAACAATACGGTGGGTGAGCAATCAACTTCCGACCAAATGATGCATGCACGGCAAGGTGTCATGAGCGATAATCGAAAAAGAGCAAAATCAGACAGCCCACAAGTGTGGGGAGATGGAGATGTGTCTATGATAGCCGCCTCTGAACTACAGAAACAGAGCGCAATTGAACATGCAACCGACACTGTGTACGTTGCCAACAAAGACGATATGCCAATGTTTGTAGTTTCCGAAACAGCCATGACAGCCATGACCACAACACCCGATGTGATATTTAAAGAGATGACTCGCAGAGACGCAATCGAACTCGGACTGGTGCCAGAACCGAATGTGGCTTCATATGGATCATCGGATGAAGAAGAGAGCGACGACGAAGACGTAGCCAGTGAATTCGATGTTCTTCAAGCCCTAAGGCAGAAGGGATTTAATGTCGCAGATGCAGATGAAAGAAAACACATTGACGAAGAAGAAGACCCACAGTTTCAGCCACGCCCCGAAGACAATACCAAAACACTTCGGATGAAGCAAGTCCGGCAAAACGAGCACATTGATATGATAAGGCAGCATAACCTGCTTGTGGACTTCTACGAGGTTCAGCAAGAGCAAAAAAAGTCGGGGATAGAGCAAGAAATCAACGACATTGTGACCGAGTACAGGCAGGTGAAAGGAGCGTTTCCTCCAAATGAATATTATCTCTACTTTGTGACCAGGTACAGCTTTGTTGCAGAGATGCTGAAGGAAAAATACGGCATCACGTTCACGCAGGATGAAGTAGATAAGTTTGCAAAGCTTACCACATACGAGAAACAGGAAGACGGGTTTGATAATCTCAGAGATGTAAACATTCTGATTGCAAACCTGCTTTTAGAGATCCAAACTTGTGTGGATGAAGATGGTGACATAGTCCCTGATAAAGCCACTCGTTTCAGCATGTTGCACAAAAACCTCGTGCACTTTACAGAAGTTGCCAAGAACGAAATCAAAGTGGCTCGGGAAAGACTGGAAAAACGCAGAGGATTAAAAAATTCTGGACAGTACCTAGCTGCGACTGTGGCGGACAACAAGGCGATAGATACACTCATGAATGATCTGGACAAGAACATCAATAGAAGCACGTCATCTTTTAAGACGCAGTCTAGTGTGACGCCCGCGTCTGTAATTGCAACCGTCATGTTCAAAATCCCAATTGACATATATGGGTGGAAGAATGATTACATTGACAAATGCAACGAACTGTATGAGAAACGAATTGCAGTGGGCACCACCGGGCTAAGAGATATAGAAACGCAATGGAACCAAAACTACCAGCTGTACACAGAAACGGCGGCCGCTCACAAAGAGCTGCTCAATACATACAAAGAACATGCAGAAGATACACAACAAAAACGAAGATCTTTGAAAGCTACGCAGTTGGAGCTAACCAAAAAAGTCCATACACTGCATACAGATATTGACGCCTTACAGAAACGTCGACCAAATTTATGTAACGAAGATTTGCTACATGAGCGCAGATGCCTTAGAGAATCGAAAGAAGACGGTGGAGTAGTCACCCTCAGCGACGATGTAGCAAGGCGCTTGCATCCAGAGAGTGGGAGACTGGAACAAATTGATATTGCTCTTGAGGAGTGCGATGAAATCGATAGAGAAATCACAGAGAAACTGGCACAACAAACGCACGCCAAACACGAGCTCACAACTCTGACACAGTTGATCCAGCAGTATAATGATGAGTTGAGTGGTTATCGAGCAAAGATTCAGTCGGGCACCCGAGAGAGACGCGTTGGCGAGTACGATCCAGAAAAAAGAAAAGCCCGCATGCAGAAGGAAGAAGAATTTAAGCAGCGTACAGAGCAAACCCGAGGGATGATATCAACGAAGACGTTGGCTTTGCAACATGACGAAGAACATGGTGCACAAGCACTGAAACAAGCACTCGCTGCAGCGGAAGTGATTCGGTCCAAGACCGCTTTATGGAATCGGCATAAGAAAGAGTATAACGACGAAATGGAAAAGCTAATGAATGATGCCAATAAGAAATACGAAGATGCCAATAATCAGTCTCGGAGTTTAAGAAAGCGCGCAACCGAAGAGATTTCGTCGTACGGCACTGCTTTCCAAAGTGCCATTATTCAGCTAGCGTGGGATGCAACAGCATTTGAGGAGCAGGCTTACCAGGCTTACAAAAGTGGCACAAATAGCGTCGTCGGAACGAAACGCGAGGATGCTCAGAATGCTTTGAATGCGTGCATGATTCGCAGAAAGACGGCGACTGAAGAAAGCAGGACATTCGTAAAATCTTACGGACCCTTGTTAACCGTGTACAATACTTACATGGAGGTCCTGCGCGAAAAAAACAAGCAAGAGTTCCTAGACGGATACCAGGATGCAGTTGAAAAAAGAGTTGAAGACCTTCTGAGTAAGTTGAAAGAAAATCTTCCCTCCATTGTAGTCGATGGTGTGTTCCAGGAGCAAGTATACAAATCCATCGACGAAGAGAAGACCAGACTCAAGAAACGCAACCAAGAGCTCAAAGAAGAGTTTGAAGCCAACGAAACGAAACTGAATGACGCCATTATCAATGAGGCACAAGATAGGCTCGCGGTCATGAAAGTAAACCGAGGCATATTTGATCTGGTCTATGCTCCTTACGACTCTACAACGGAATCATCTGCCGCAAATCACTCGAAAAGCGATATAAAAAAGGCGCAACAGATTTTGGACACCCTATTTTCTGCAGGTGTGAAAAGAGCGAACGCCGAATCATATCGTCTCAAAGTACAGAATATCAATACTTATATGCCACGCAATATCACGGCGGAAGTCTTTGCAGAAATTGGTGGCAACGAACGCCTTGTCAAATTAGCACAACAGCATGCCAGAAGCATTCGCGAGCGCGACAACGCGCGAAAAAGGGTCCAATCCAATGCTCATAAAGCGGCATTGAAGACAAACGTCCCGGACGACTTTGTTGGCAGCATGGTTAATGTCTTGTACGGCGATGACTGTACTACAGAGCACTGTGTCAAATTCAAGATAAGTCTGCAAAACGAAATCGCAAAAAAGATGGTGATTGATTCGTCAACCGACGATACACAAGTCGTAAGCATGTCGATAGCATTACAGGTTGCAAATCGTGTAAGCAAGAGGCACACGAAGGCTGATCTGACTGTACACAGCCAAGGCAAGATGCCTATGGACACAGGGGGCAGCAGCAGCACCACGGTTGCTGATAATGTCGTGGCATTCGACAACAACGCCTTTCGCCACGAGCTATACGACGAGTTGGTAGAGGAGATACGAATGTTTTCCGTGCACGGGTCGAGTCGTGCCGCCCACTATTACATGTTGCTGTGCAATCAGTTGCAATTGATGAAAAGCAAAGAAGACAGAGACCCGCCGTACACGACAATGGCTGATATGGATTGTTCTCAGCCCGCTCCGGAAATGGCAAATTTTTTGCGCGTCTCGTGGCAAGCCATAGACGAGTATAATCCTCCACCCGGCTATCCACACCACGCAAACAACGTCAAGTACATTCTCGTTCAGTGGGCGGCCGTCCCTATGGAACGCCGTGCGGGAAGCATGCCTCCAACACCGTATTTAGATGAAATTTTGCGTCTAGACATTGTTTGCAAAGACAGCGATCCAGTGATCGATCCAATAACACGTGAGTTGATGGTAGTCACCTCTGCAGACAGAAGGCTCAACGAGTACATCAATGGAACAGAAATGCATTACTACTCACTGTCCGCCCCATTGAGTCATATCAAGCGAACCCCGGTGACGTGGGCAAACATTGGGACCCGTGAGAACCCTTACAATGTCCCGATAAACGACGCTATGAATGTGTTCCGCTTGCTACCGAATGAGCATAAGTTCAAGTTGCATCTGACGCAGAGCGAGGCGGAAACGCATTTCGACACGAGTAGCAGCAACTCTGTAGCTCAAGAAGCGCAAGCCAGAGAATTGTGGACCCAGGCGAAAATGTGGGGGGGGGGCGTTGCGAAGCCAGGCTACAGAGGCATAGACGTTAAAGACTTTGACGGCGCGATGTATGAGGCTCTGTGGAAAGCATTGGATGACTTTGAGACACACACGTACGCGTTCAACGAGATCAATAGACAGATTGACGAGTCGAGTAGTATCGTGTCCAAAATAAAGAGTGACAGGATTGATGCCGCGCGTGCTACGACCTACTTTGCGGAGGACACTAAAGCAATGAAAGATGCGGTTGAGAAAGGAGGTGGAGACCTAGGGCAAGACCAAACCGATGATGAAAGTGGAGAAGAAGAAACGTTATTTTTAAATGCCAGCACGAGTGAATCTGCCGTTTCGATGGTCATACAAAACGAACAGATTAAACTTCGTCTCACCAAACAGAGGGCTGCAGTGGAGATACGACTTGCACAGTCGCGAGGCATCTCACGGTACGGCATTACTCCGACACACACGCTCACCACAGAGCAAAAAAGTGTGCTATCGAGCATCAAGGGTCTAGCACTCGAGAGCTTCGACATGAAAAGCCTCAAGAGCGTGACCGATGGGATTGAGCAGCACGAACCTGACCCTTCAGCGAGTGCACTCAATAACGTGGAGTGGCTTCAAGATCGTCCCAAGTTTGAACTTGCGCGCAAGGCCTTCAACTCCTTCATATCAAGGTACTACCCGTGGGAGCGTCTGGTTCAAAGCAACGAAGAAGCTTACATGCTACAGTGTGTTGAATGGATGTCAAAGCTCCGTCAATTCAAGTATCCACACTTGGTTTTGACCCTCCCCGATATGAGGTATGTTGTTCAGACACATCCCCACACAGACGAACGAACGTGGGTCATCTTCCTGGGGCCCAGCCTTAACGAGCAAGCGCCTTTCAGTCCACAGAATAGGAGTTATATGGAGAGTATTCCAGATCGATACCAATATGCAAATTCATGGGACACACAATATATCCCCGCGCCGAGTCTAAGGCCTCTGCCAGAAGAATTCGTTAGACGTGACATCTCCAGGTTTGGAAGCCAGCAACAAACCAAATTGGAAAATCTTATACAGTGCAGTAAGAAGGCAGACAATTTACAGTGGTCGGGTATAACAGATCGTCTAGACGAGGAAAGACAACGACAAACACAAAAAGGTCTTGCTTTGTCAAAGAAAGAGGAACTGGAGATTACTAGAAATGCCAGACGGCAGCGGGTGGCCGACACACAGCTCGACTCAGAGCGCGAATTTCATGGTACAGATCCAATGAGCTTGATAAACCCAATTGTTTCCCTAAGATGGGTCTCTGTTGGAACGCAAGGTACTTTCACTGGTCCATTGAGCCAGTTTCCCACGTGGGACAGTGATGCAGTGAGGGCGCTTACTCTTCAGAGTTCATCAAAGTATACTCTGGTGATGAGATCTGTTGAGGACACATCCGATGGAGCGGGGCGCATGGCGAATTTGGTTCTTACGAAAAACCCTCCTCAATACATCGAAGATGAAACTACCCGTGCCGTAGCAATCGATTTCCCAGAAGCCGAATCAACTAAGGAGTACACGGAATGGGCGACAAATGAGATGAAGCGGAAGCAGAGCCTTCGGATTGCACACAGCAAAGCCACTGGCTTGATTGAAATGGTACCTTCCTCCTCATCGCAAGCCGATGTGGGGAGCTCTTTGTCGACTATCGTGCCCCAAAACGGACGTGTACCAACTCCAAACACACATAACGGAACGGACTATGATCATGATGATGTGCTTGAATACAATATCGAACGGGAGGAGAGTCTTATGTTGGACAAGATTGATAGCATGTTGAGCGCGGCCCATGCCAAGCTCCCCGACATTGATGCCAACTCATTGAAAATACATCTCGACACGTGTGATCCAGGACCACTGCGCTTGCCCACCGATGCCCTCGGATTTCCCGTGCGACCATTACGGCTTCCGGAGCTCTTGTTGGTGTGACAAGACGTCCGGCGCCAGTTTGGCGTCCGGCGCCAGTATGTGCTTGGGTAAACTGTGTGGTATGGTAGTCAGAGTAATCTTGTACTAATCGTAATACACAATTGTTGCAGCTGAGGGCCAGTTGTTACAAGTTGCGGCCAATGCCACCCCAGGATAGCACATCCCGGCGCCGGGTATGGGGCAACTATACCCCCCCTCTGAATCTCAAGTATGTGTTTGCGTACGACAAAAGGTGCAACGACATGCTAGAGAAGCTAAAGAAGAGGCATGAGGGTGCACGCGCGAGTCTATCAAGGGCCCGTGCCTTCGAACGTAGCGAGAAGAAGCTTGCGTCATGGGTCAACATCGTCGGCTCGCACATCAAGCTGACCGACACGTGGAACGATATGGCCGACATGAAGCAGTCTGAAATAGTGGTTGCAGCCGCAGGCGGCATTGATGAGATTATGCGCAAGCAGAAGGTCTGTGCCGATTACAACAAGAAGATGGAGGAAGAGAAGGCCGCACAAACAATGAAGGAAAGCAGCCTCATCCACCAGCCGCAGCGCCAGGTGTACAAGTGCCGTGATATAAACAGCGAGTACCACCAACTTCTTGTCGATCGGGAATACGTGCCGGACAAGGTCTACATGTTCACGTGGTCTCACCTGGTCGACTTTTACACTCAGGCGCCCCTCCCACTTTGTTACTCGTTCGCCATACTCTTAGGGAACAACTACAAAGACCCCAAGAAGCTGCACATCCGCCTGCCATTCGTTGAGAAGCACACCCCGTATAGCGAGCTACTCGTGACTGACACAGGAAAGGAGAACGTGGTGAGAGTCACACGGACCAACTATACCTTTCTTTACACCACGGTGTTTGCAACCGACAACATAGACCTACTTTACCGTGCAGACGGTGGTGGTGCCATCTCTAAGGACAGCTATGTGTCTAAGCTACGCAATGACTCTGAACAAGCCATCCTTGCGTACCGGTGAAGATTCGGTGTGCGACCAGCTCGCCACAGAAAACAGAGTTTCATCGCTAGTCGTCGTACTATGTATTTGTGCACGTGTGCTGGTCAAATACTGCGAGTATGTCAACATGGAGTCTGTGCTACTGCTTTCACGAAAAGACCGAGCGAGTCATGTACTCAAATTGTGCGAATGTGCGGCGCGCAACCTCGAGCCAGACCTCACAGACGCGGATGACGAGTCCATGGGGTTGATGAAGGGGTCTTACGAGGCACTTGCAAGCAAGATCAACTACTTGCTTCCCATGGCGTCTGCTGCTTGGAGACCCGAATTCGAGAAGGCAATCGATTCGTGTCACTCAATCCGAATCGAGACTATAGATGTTAGCCGCAAGGATGCAATACGCAAGGTACCGGGGGTGTGCATGGCGTGTGGGCGTAATGAAAAGAATTGCAGGTACTCCATAGACATGGCAGGAAGCTTCAGCCCAAGAACGTGGCTCAAGCATCCATTAAACGTCTTGAAAGAGTACGCAAAGTTCGTGGACGAATACGAAGAAGTACACAATGACCATGGTAACAGAATTGTGTCGGAGTGCCATCGGTCCAAACGTCTACCAAGCGTTGACAAGGGGTGCTTTGTAGTCGGAGAAACGTGCTTGCGTAAGGCAAAACTGCGGTATTCTCTACAGACGCTTCTCTTGGAGTCTTGCTACACTGCAGAGCGCAACTTGGAAAACATGAATAGAACTGTAGTCGCCCTTAGACCAGACACGATGTACACCACAGGAGAAGAGCGATGCGGTGAGTTTGTGGATGCACAAGACAAGCTTGAGCTGGCGGTGGCCGATGAGCGCAGATACGCACCCGATGTTGTCATCGACCAGGACTTTTGGGACATTATCGACGAGTGTAGGAACGTCGTTTCGGGGGGCAATGAGGACAGATTCAACAAGATACTCCGCGACCGCGCGCACGAAACCTTATCAAATGTGGAAGCGACTGTCCGCAAGCGCAAAGCGCGCCACGACAAAGAATGCGAAGTACCCTGTAGCAAAAGTTATGAAGACGGAAGCGACGACGGTGAAGAGTGTGTACACCGCTGCAAGCGTACAGGTGGTACCAGACACCATATCCAAGTCAGCGACGAAGAAGACGCTGAGTCAGATGGAGTGGTCGTTAGTCGGGGCAGTGATTCTGTGAGCATGCGTTATAGGGACCGCGCACGTGGATCTTGGGATGCCGCCGGTTCTTCTTCTTTCGCAGAGGAGCATGGTGCGCCCGTAGAGTGCCCTTCAGACAGTGACAATCGTGAGACACTCGGAAGGACCGCCCCACTGTCCATTTCGGGTATAGTGGGCATGCGGCGCGCCACAGGAGCCCTGTCGAGTCGCACAGATGCCGTTCTTCGGCTCATGCAGCTCCAGATGCGTCTCACAAAGGCCAACAAACAGACCGACGCTGCAGTGTGCACGACTGCAATCCTAACACTGCAAGAACTGATGCAGCGTGTGCAAGAGCTGAATCATACGGTAGGGTCATAGGGTGCGAACGGTCCTGACCAGACGCAGTGTGGAACCGGTTTATTGTACAAGTACATAGACTAAATTGGTTTCGCCAGCCAGTTTCCATCGCTAACCATCGTACTGTGTGTGTGGGCTAAGTGGTGGCAGTGCTAAAATGGCGCGAGTTGTTGCACTCGACGACATAGGCTCAAAGCTGAAACAGAGTGTTGTGTCGAGTCTGCGGGTGTGTGACGAGGCCGTGGTGCTGCCACAGGCGCACAAGTCTTCAGAGAGCGGGTCTCTCAAGAATGTGGTGATACGGTTTAGTGGATCGGAGGAAAACCTGAACCCCGATGTCTTTTCTCCGATGTGGTTTTCTGGCGTGTCTGTGATTCCATTCCCATCGGAGAAGGCTGAGCTGCTTTTGTCGAGTGACGCCAAGAGGCGCGAAGTTGTGAAGAAGCTCGCGACTAGCATACCATCGGAGATGCAGGATGCACACATTCAAGTTGGGCCAGATTTGGAAGGAGATAAGCACGACCGCGACACCGCACAGTGGGAGGCCGGATTTGACGGTCCTGGATGCTGTGTAGGCCTTTACTCTGCACTTCAAAACCGAGCTCCCGACGCACACCTTACGGGTATGTCGCGTATGCATAAGTCGTACTTTTTGGTTTGCAAAGCCGGTCCAGGAATCGCGGGCCAGACGTTCCATGCGAGACTGACCGCTTCACTGAGGGCGGGCAAGAGTCTGGACGACGCTTTCTCTGAGGAGGGCACACCCGGGGCGCGCGCACTGCGCCGTGTCTCTTCTGCGGCAAGGCGAAACAGGTGTCGCATTCTCTACAGGGCCGCACAGGCCCTCGGCTTCCACGTTGTCGACACAATTGGCGACAACGAAAGCACACTCGCAAACCCATATCGTATAGTCGTACCCGCAGTGGACTGCTGCTACAATGCGATTGTGCATGCGGAGAGCGGCTTGCGCAGCGTTTGGCAATACACTAGTGGTTGTGTGGAGAGCAGCTGCTCTCTTGGTGCAATAACGTCATCTAACGTTGCGGAGGGCTTCATTGCATTTACAAACCCGTCTGGTGATTTGCGCTACACAGTACGCAACGAGGCGTTCGGAGTGATACCATTTTCAACACAGCGCATACTTAGCAACCGCGACGCCGTGTTTAGGGCAGTTGAAGAGCACAAGCGCGCCAAGCGTGAACGGTCACACGCACACCCCGATCACGAATGGGTGTCTACTCACTTTGCGTGGAACTCGAAGCAGTTTGACAGTTTACATGACATTGAACCACCCGGTCTATGGGGGTCACACGCAAGCGAAGACTTCTGCTCGGATTGGTCTCGCGAGCTTGGAATATCGCGGGCGAGAGTTATTAGGCTTCAGCCCGAGCTTGTATCACTGTCGGCCGTCGAGCCCGGAAAACTTCGTGTGGCTGTGAAGGCAATTGCCAAGAGTTAAGGTATTGTTGGCCACACGTCGTCAAGATGACGCCTTGTTGCGTGATACACCGTTATCATGGAGCAGTATCTGTTACTGTTGTGTCTGTAGACGAACGAGTCTGGGTCATGTAGAGATTGCTCGTTGGAGCCTTTCCAGACCTTGCATACACACCCATATATACCAATCTCTTTACTGGACAGTAGACGGTTGGTCTTGCGATAGGCGAGGAAGGGGTGATCTTTGTGTGAGTAGATCGGTGCCAGACAGCCGCTTTCAACTCCTAGAGGGTTGAGTATGTCGTTGCAAAAATCAAATGAGTACTGCACTCCGCGAAATATATCACCGGATGTGTGCTTGCTGTTGCCTCTGGGCGCAGCGTAGATAAAAATCTTGGCGTCTCGCCAACCATTTATCGCTGACCGTATGACACCTCCAGGCGTCTCGCGCATGTCGTGAAGGTGTCCACTGTCTCTAAGGCAAAGCTCAAGGTCGTCAGATGCGGAAAACATCTGGTTCAGGTAGGACAATGCATGAGTCATCGCACGCACAGGTTTGTAGAACACGCAAAGAGCCTTCGACAGACTGCGCATATGATGATACGACAAGAGATTGCCACCACTGACATCAAACACAAACGTTTGGAAGGCTGTGGTTGACTCGTTACCAAACAATTGCTTCCAGAGCATGCCCATTTTGCCAATTAAATAGTATGTGCTAACATGTTTTCCAAAGGCGAACTTGAGTATCATCGTCTTGAGTTCCGGCGCCAGTAACATGAGATGGTTCGCCTCGTACCGATCCGCCCCCGTTTTCAGGCGGCTCCCTTTAGG